>OFFE01001818.1_pt1 | contig 14153 bp, 8 predicted proteins | sample 1521371 | NCBI WGS metagenome assembly OFFE01 (sample SAMEA3504131, study PRJEB24116) | mouse gut metagenome | biome: mouse gut; feature: mouse-associated habitat; material: faeces | place: Denmark | collected 2011 | reverse complement strand
GTCATACTAATAGAAAGAGTAATAAAGTATCATGAACGAACAACTAGATAAATATTTCCTTGGGGAACTTTCAGACACAGAAAAGAAAGATCTCTTCGACCAGATAGAATCCAGTCCGGAAAAGAAAGCTGAATTTATCCGTATGCAAAATACGGTAACTATTTCAAAGCTGGGAGAACAGAATGGAGACGATAAATGGGCTTCACTCAAAATAGAAGAACTGGGAAGTCGCATCAACCGGAAACAGGCTCGGCTTTATCTCAATCTGGCAAAATATGCCGCTGTCGTAGCCATCTTACTGATTAACATCTGGCTGCTTACCGACAAATTCATTCCGGAAGAAAAAGCACCGCTCTATACAAAGATAGAAGTCCCTAAAGGTCAACGTATCTTTATGACCCTGCAAGACGGTACGGAAGCCTGGTTAAGCCCCCGCTCCGTTATCAAAATACCGAATGAATTCAGCAAGGATGAACGTTCGGTAGAACTGGATGGTGAAGGATTTTTCTCGGTAACAAAAGATGCCAAACGACCTTTTATCGTGAAAACACAACGTTATGATATAAAGGTACTCGGAACCCGCTTCAATGTATTTGCTTATTCGGAAAGCGAACGATTTGAAACAAACCTGGTAAAGGGGAGTGTACAAGTCACAAACAACAGTAAGCCAGAGGAAAACATTATACTGAAACCCTACGAGATGGTATCCTTGTCGAATGGGAATCTGATAAAAACAGCCGCTTCATTCAACAACGAAGAATATCTGAAAAGCGGAATATTCTATTTCAGCAACAAGAAATTCTCGGAAATACTGGATTATCTCACGTTATGGTATAACGTAAAATTCGATGTGAAATCATCTGCCCGGATCGACCAGTATGTATCTGGTAAGTTCCGCCAGAGTGATGAAATTGAAAGGATCCTGAAAGCGTTACAAGGGGTGCATCATTTCCAGTATAAGATAATCAATAACGAAGAGATCGAAATATATTAAATACAACATATTCACCTAAAAATAGAATGCCTATGAAGTAAAGCCAGATCATTACACAGGAATGGTATAAAAAAGGGGCAAGTGTTACCAGCACTCACCCCAAGTCAATACCTTCCTTCTTTCATGTATTCCACAAACATTCAAAAACAGTATTAACTTTTAAAGCTATGAGCAAAGTTATGAAAAAAAACTTATTGCTATTGTTCAATTGTGTCAATTATATTGAATTAAAGCATACAATTCGTATTATGAAAATAACAACAGTTCTCACGTTAATTGCTATTTTCCAGCTAAGCGCAACCTCTTTGCATTCTCAAAATGCCAAAGTAAGCATCAGCCGGAATAATCTGCCACTCAAAGAATTTATCAATGAGATAGAAAGGCAGACCGATTATCTTTTCATGTACAGCGAAAAAGAGATCGACCTGCAGGAACAAATTCAGGTCAATGCAAAGAATAAGCCCGTCTCACAGGTATTGGAAGAGGCTTTCGACAACAGTCCAATCAAATATAATTTTAACGAAGGATATATTTCCCTGAGGAAAGCGGAAAAAGGTTCGATCAATCAGAATAAGAGAAAAATATCAGGAACCGTTAAAGATGCGACCGGCACTCCTGTTATTGGAGCCAATGTCGTAGTAAAAGGAACCACTATCGGTAATGTCACAGACATAGACGGTCGTTTCAATCTGGAGATTCCGGAAAACGCAACCCTGACAATTTCTTATATAGGTTATCTGACGCAAGAAATCGCTGTTGGAAACAGGTCTGATCTTTCTATCCAGTTAAAAGAAGATAGCGAGACATTGGATGAAGTTGTCGTAATTGGTTACGGAACCACTTCGGCTAAGAAAATGGTCTCTGCCGTTACAGCTGTAAAAGGCGAAAAACTGCAAGACCTGCCATTCCCGAACGTTGCATCCACCCTACAAGGACGGGCCTCAGGTGTTATCGTTCAGAACCAGGGAGGGGAACCGGGTAGCGAACCTAAAATATCCATCCGTGGTGGCGGCGATCCGCTATATGTTATCGACGGCATAATTACCACAGACTGGGAGTTCAAAACTTTAAATTCCGAGGATATAGAGAGTATCTCCATTTTAAAAGATGCAGCTTCACTGGCTGTTTACGGCTCACGGGCAGCAGATGGTATTGTTTTGGTTAAAACAAAAGAGGGCCGTAAGGGGAAAAGATCTATTGTCTACTCTTTCAACGCACAGTATAGTCAGCCGACCGTCTTACCGAAAAAACTGGATTCTTATACCTATGCAGACGTTCAAAACCAGGCAGCAATCTCGGACGGATATGGTGAATACCATCAATTCAGTAAAGAGGAAATGGATGCTATCAGAAACCAATCTGACCCATACTTATACCCGAATACGGATTGGTATTCTTTGGGATTAAACAATTTCGCTCCGGAATACAGACATTCTTTGTCTATGACAGGCAATCAGAAAGATATAAACTATTACCTGTCTTTAGGCTTATTCGACCAGGGTAGTTTATATACCTCTGATGCCCTGAATTATTCAAGATACAATCTCCGCAGTAATGTGAACACCACCTTTGATGAGATCGGACTAAAAGTATCTCTAAACATTAATGCAGCCATGGAGAAGAAAAAATATCCTTCATTTGCCGCTAATTCTATCTGGGATCACCTGAATGCGAAATCACCGCTGGATCTAGCTTATAATGAAGACGGAACTTTAAGTACGGTATCAGACAATCCGCTGATGGAAATGGACGAACGTTCCGGATATGATAAAAACGACGGAATGTATCTGAATACTCAATTTGTTGCAGACTGGGCATTACCCTGGGTAAAAGGGTTGTCACTCGGTACCATGCTTTACTATCGCGTAAATTCTAGCCATTTAAAAAAACTTTCGGCTCGTGCGCCTCAATATGGCAAAGATGGAACATTATTAGATGTAACAAAACCTTCATTAAAAGAAGAGGCTTATTTCGGCGAATCTTATCAGTTCGAACTAAGCGCTGCATTCTTACGGACGTTTGCCGATGTTCATTCAATCGATGCTAAATTCGTTTTCACTGCCGCAGAAAACACCGGTCATAATTTCTGGGCTTCACGCAGAGATTATCTTTCAACCACCGTCGATCAGCTGTTTGCCGGTTCCAGTACGACCATGCAAAATGCAGGAAACTCGGAAGAAGGCGGACGAATGGGATTGGTCGGACGTTTGAAATATGATTATGCAAACCGTTATTATATCGAAGGTAGCTTCCGCTACGACGGTTCGGATAACTTTGCTCCGGGACATCGCTGGGGATTCTTTCCGTCTGTCGCACTGGGATGGGATATTACAGAAGAACCTTTCTTCAAAAGCTGGAATCGGGGAAACATTGACCTGCTAAAGCTACGCGGATCCTACGGACAAATGGGAACAGAATCAGGAGTAAACAAGTTCGGTTATTTGTCAACTTATAACATGGTCGAAAATTCAATTTGTATCGGTGGAAATTTGCTATCCGGATTTAATGAAGGCGAATTGACTTCTCCCGAATTACTAAGTTGGTATACACGTAATTCGTTAAACTATGGTATTGATGTTGCATTCTTCAACTATCGTTTAAAAGGTTCTGCCGACTATTTCTATTATGTGACCAAAGGTGGTTTGGTAAGTCCGGCAGACCGTTACACTACTCCGCTGGGAACAAAGTTGCCACAGATCAAATCGAAGAATGAACATCGTCGTGAAGGTTTTGAGTTGTCTATGAGATGGGGTGACAATATCGGTTCGGATTTCCATTATGAAGTCGGAACAAACATGACCTATTATAACAATCTGTATGTGGTAAAGCAGGAAGAAGCTCTGTCTACCCTAATGAATCCGTATAAACGTAGCACACATCAAACAGACTATTATGATGTCATACTTATCGACAATGGTTTGTATCAATCCCCGGAACAAGTATTGGGCGTCCCCCGCAGATTGTCTTCTTCTGAAACAAAGTTAGGTGACATTGTTTATCAGGATCTTAATGGCGATGGTAAAATCGATGCCGAAGATCAAGTCCGTTACGGAATGCCTACCGCTCCTCATTTTACCTATGGTGTGGATTTTGCCTTCTCTTATAAAGGATTTTCTCTTTCCGGTCTGTTTTATGGGACAGGTAAACGCAATATGGAGTTTGGGGTCAATAACAAAAAAGACGAATCTGTCCACGTGAAAAACGAATATCAGTTAGATTACTGGAGAGAGGACAACAGAGATGCAACCTTCCCGAGAAAATCATTATCCTCAAGTGTAAACGGAGGAAACAACCAGGAAAAATCCAGCTTTTGGGTAAAGAATGCATCTTTCTTGCGTTTAAAGAACTTATCACTTGCTTACGACTTCAAATATAAGTTGTTGAAAAATGCCAACTGGCTCAGCATGTGTAAAGTGAATGTAACCGGGGCCAACCTATTCACAATATCGGGAGTTTCAGACTATTTCGATCCGGAAACGACTTCTACGAACGGGGGGTACCCGGTACAACGTGTTTATTCAGTTGGTGTAACAGTCGGATTTTAATAATGGTGTAACAATTGAATTTTAATAATATGAAAAATATAAGTATCAAAACAATATCATTGGCATTGGTAATGGGATGTACAGCTTGCAGCGACGTTCTGGATAAAGGCCCGTTAGACAAATTTTCGGAAAATGATGTATGGGAAAGTGCAGAACTGGCACAGGCCTTCTTATATCCTTCGCTGAGTTATGCTACCGGACAATTAGTCTGGAATGATAAATGGACAGATAATGATGTTATCCAGGATGATGGAGGCGCTTCCAATGTGAATAAAGAACAGATCGACCGCTACTACGATGTAGGATGGAATCCTTATCCAGGTGGAGATAGTAAAAAAGCTGGGGAAGTTTATGCAAACATCCGAAAATGCAATCTTCTGCTTCAGAAAATGGAAGAAAACACTTCCTTTCTGGAACAGGAAAAAAGTTATCTGATCGCACAGGCCAAAATGCAGCGTGCCATGATTTATTTCAGCCGTGCCCGTTTATTTGGAAAACTGATGATTGTAGACCGCGTACTCGATCCGGAAGAAAAGATGGAACTGCCACGAACAGAAACGATCAAGGATACCTACGATTTTATTCTAAAAGATTTGCAGGATGCAGTCGTCAACCTACCTGTTTCCATAAAAAGCTCTGAAACTGGTATGCTGACTCAAGGGGCAGCCTATGCACTAATGGCAGAAGTAGCACTTCACGGCGCTGCCTATATCGAATCGGGACAGGATGAATACTATAACATTGCAAAGAAAGCCAGCGAAGACCTTTTCGCTCTCGGACAATATAGTCTGGATACCGATTACGAGAAGATGTTCAACGAATTCGATTATGCGTTAAGTTCCAAAGAAATTATCCTGGCACAGTTCAGACATGAGAACAACACAAAATTCGGAGATACATGGATGCAGTATCTTGTTCCAAACGTTAACAACGATAAACTGAAAGACATCGCTAACCCTAAACTAAATGATAGCTTTGAAGGTTGGATCGGAATGTTCCCTTCTGTCGATTTGGTCAACGACTACGAAGTCAAAGATGTAGACGGAACGGCCAAAGACTGGGATCAAAGCAGTTTCTATAAGGCTTATCAACAGAACGGTGGCTATGTCTCAACTGCCATTTATCAGAACCGTGACAATCGCTTCTATGCGACTGTCGTGCAGGATTCGAGCCGATATTTCAACAGCCTCGTAACTATGCGTACCAAAGGGAATATGCATTGGGACAGTAAAGCAGGTGGCGATTGGGGAATGGCCTTGAGCGGCTATCTTTACCGCAAAGGTGTATATACGGCAAAACCGCTATTAAATTCAGATCCGACTTACTATCATTATATAGTTCTGCGCCTGGGACGTTCTTATCTGAATTATGCGGAAGTAATGTTGCGTCAAGGCAATATCAGCACGGCAATCGAATATATCAATAAAACCCGTACCGTGCACGGCGGAATGCCTGAGTTGCCATTGAATCTCTCTTCTGATGCGGCCTGGAAAGCCTATAAACGCGAACGTCGCATCGACCTTGTGCATGAAGGTGACAGGTACTGGAGTTTATTACGATGGGGAAAAGCCGATGGAAAAGACAAAGTGGAAGAGTTGACAAAAGTACATCATTCTATCAGTATTTCCGAAGACGGAAAAAGTTTTGAAATCATACCTTTGCCTTACCAAACTTCTTTCAACGAACGTGTCTTTACAAAGAAAAGATATTTGTTCCCTGTTCCGGAAGGCGAAAGAGTAAACAACCCGTCTCTCGATCAAAACGAAGGTTGGTAACCGATTATAAATGTCTTATAAAAATAACAAGAAAATGAAAGCACTGTATAATTATTTAGTTCTACTTTTATTGATTGCGCTGAACACATCTTGTCTGAAAGCCGGTTTGGATGATCTGGAAACGTACAACCAGAATGACATCACAAATGTCCGTTTCGAATACAGATGGTGGGATGAAAGTGGTCAAAGACTGCGTGTAATGGAAATGACTACGGAGAAAACGATTGATAATAAAGCAAAAGAAATCGTTTGTACGATCAAAGTGCCTGAAGCCACACAGACATTTACAACTGAAATCAGAAATCAGGTTTCATTAAGTACATTAGCGATCAACGTTGACGCATCGACCTCCGCCCGCATTAGCCCGGTAGGTAATGCTCCCGCAATGGGGATTTTCCCGTCAGACTTTTCCGCAAAGGAATTTGTATATAAAGTAACGGCAGGAAACGGGGACGATGCTAACTGGACGATCAGGATCACTGACTTAAATAAGTAGTACGCACATAAAAATACGACTTATAAATGAGAAAAGAAATTCTATTATCTGCGCTACTCTTTGCCGCGGGAAGTATCTTTGCCCAGTACAAAATAGATTTGGGTAAAGTAACTCCTCCCACTGTGAAATCCCTCCAACTGGGCCATTCCGGCCCAGTTGGAAAAGAAATCCGCATTAATAACCTGTATCTGGAAGAAGGTGGCATTCCTCAACTCCCCGTAATGGGAGAAATTCATTATAACCGGATGGATTCGAGATACTGGCGCGATGCCTTATTGAAAATGAAAGCATCCGGCATTGACATTGTGGCCACTTATTGTATCTGGTCGCTGCACGAGGAATTTGAAGGTGAACTATCCTGGGAAGGTCATCTCAATCTCCGCCGTTTTATCGAATTGTGCAAGGAACTGGACATGAAAGTGCACTTGCGTTTCGGTCCTTACTGTAATGCGGAAATCAAAAACGGAGGATTACCTGACTGGATCGTCAATAATAAAAATCTGATAACCCGCTCAAACGATCCTTTGTATCTCGAATATACACGGCGTTGGTATCAGGCTGTATACGACCAGGTAAAAGGATTATTATGGAAAGACGGAGGCCCCGTCATGGCTCTTCAACTGGAAAACGAATACGTACGCCCGGGAATGATCGTCTCGCATCTTCTCAACCTGAAAAAGATGGCAGTAGAAATAGGATTCGATGTTCCTCTTTATTCGATGACCCACTGGATGGACAGCGAGTATCCGAAAGGGGAAATCGTGCCCTATGCCGGGTTCTATATCGAGGCTCCATGGACTGCATCTGGAAAAAATGAAATACCGACTTCCAACTTCGAGTTTTTCACTTACAACCGTCTTTCTGATAATATTGGTACCGATATTATCAAGATCGAAGGAGATGTAGAATCTTTAAGCGGAGAAAATAATGACTCCCCTTTCTTCACCTGTGAAATAGGCGTTGGAACCACAGCATTCTACCAACGTCGTGCCGTCGTACCGGAAGAAATGGCGGGAGAAAACATCAATCTACGCTTGGGGTGCGGAGCCAATATGATGGGATATTATATGTACACCGGTGGTACTAATCCTGTCGGGAAAATAAGTACATACCAATCATCCGGTCCTCGCATCAGTTACGACTACCAGGCCCCCATCCGTGAATTCGGAACTTTGGGTACAGTCATGCAGGAAACGAAGAAATATAACTATTTCATGAATGATTTCGGAACAGCGCTGGCTCCGGCTGTCGCTTACCTGCCTACCACTAACCAGGATAGAGACAACTTGCAATGGGCCGTCCGGTTAAACGGGAATACCGGTTATCTATTCTGTTCCAATTATTTATACAAACATAGCCGGAAAGACTATAAAAATGTTCAGTTCTCCATAAAGTTGAAAGACGAGACAATCCGTATACCACGTCAGAAAGTAACGGTAAAAAACGGAACTTACTTTCTCTGGCCGTTCAATCAGGAACTAAGTAATGTACTGTTGAAATATTCAACAACCCAACCTGTTTGTTCCTTAAAAGAAGGCAACAACCATACCTATTTCTTCTTTGAAGACGATGCCATACCGGGAGAATATTTAATTGAAAATAAAGACATCCGGAATATCGAAGTAAAGAATGGCTCTTACCGGAAAGAGAAAGACAGATATTTCATCAACCAACTGACTCCGGGGAAAGAATGTATCATAAAGATTACAAAAGAAAATGGTTCCACAGTACGCTTTGTCACGCTGACTGAAGAAGAATCGGATCATATCTGGAAAGGTACGATAAAAGGTAAAAAGTTTGTTGCTATTACTAATTCCTCATTAATCTACGATAACGATAAGATCACTCTGATCGACGATCAACCGTCAACAGAGATATGGACATATGAGGACGGTAATTTCAAGCAACAAACATTCCAAAGCAGCGCGCATAATCTGCAAGCAGAATTTCGTCCGATCACTCCGATGGAAAAAAGCCTGTGGATACGTCCAACAGAAGGTAATATAGCAAAACGCCAGTTCTCATTGAGCACATTCTCAAAAGTAGAACGCGCCTATTTACGTTATGTATCATCCGATCCAATCAGTTGTATGATCAACGGAAAAGAAACAAAAACGACATTTATGGACAGTTATTCCTATGCTAATGTAACCGACTTCATTCAAAACGGCAACAATACGATCGAATTTAATCTTTCTAATGATAAAGAGATCACAGCGGAAATAGAAGTTCTTTTGAAGAATGGTAAACGTATCCTCTGGAATACAGATGCAACCTGGTTATCGGCAGACAACAAACCTGTTGCAACAACTACCGGAAAGAACAAGCCTTCCGCCTTTGCTCCTGAAGAACATATAGGCCTTTATGAAGTAAAAGCTCCGGCTGCGACTTGTGGCAACGAGGAAACACGTATGTATATTTCTTATAAAGGAGATGTAGCCAACGCTTACCTGAACGGAAATCTGATCGGCGACTCCTTCTATGATGGCACAGAGTGGATTCTCAGCTTAAGCCGCCTGAAAGAATCTATCGATACCAATCCGATGGTGATCCGCATCGACGGGCTGAAATCGGCTGATGTTCCTATTTATTTCGAGAAAAATGTCGTTCCGGCAGATTGTGTCGTTCCGACCATTTCCGATATACTGGTAAAACAGGAATATCGATTCGAACTAAATAATCAATAAATCATAGATATCTATAACTGCTCTCCCGTAAAGAACAAAGTAAAAAGAATTCTGTAAGTACCACCATACCTCGCGATACTTACAGAATTCTTTACTTTTGTTCCTAAATCTCCAACAATATTTCGAAGAAGTTCCATTTTAATAAAACATTGAATATACACCAAAAAAAAACAAAAATCGAAGTTGTCGTAACAATCGAGTCGAATGGAAAGCAACATTTCAGAGCTTGGGTTTTACCCGATGCTATATCCTTCCTGGTTGCCAATTATTCTGATGCAGGTAATGAGTTCTACTTTAATTACGACTCCAACAGGACAAGATATCTGGATTCATATATCGCCGAAGACGGAGACGTAGCCGGATGGATACAGCTTAATTTCAACTAGCACTCTATACAATAATAAAATAAAACAACTATCATTATCCTGATAATATCGAATTATGCAAAGTATTCATCTCATTTTATCAACTATAATAGAAGTCTGTTCCTTAATTTTACACAGTCTTTATTTTACTTTCTCCGTACAGAAGTAATATTAAAGACTGTGAAGAAATTCCACCGATTATATTTATAAGAACTTATAAGTCATGAAAAAACAAATTAGAAGCATAGTTTCTGTTATAGGCCTCTTTTCTTTATGTTTTACCGCCTGTTCCGTAGAACATAAAGAAGTACCATTAACATTATGGTACAATACTCCCGCCGACGCAACCGCCACGGATAATCCGAATAAAGGATATGACGATGATGCAGAGTGGCTGAAAGCCTTACCTTTAGGAAACGGTTCACTCGGTGCTATGGTCTTTGGAGATGTACACAAAGAACGTATCCAACTAAATGAAGAGACCATGTGGTCAGGAAGCATACAGGATAGCGACAATCCGGAAGCGGCCAAACATATAGAAGAAATCAAACAACTATTGTTTGACGGTAAATATAAAGAAGCCACAGACCTGACAAACCGTACACAAATATGTACCGGAAAAGGTTCCGGGCACGGACAAGGCAGCAACGCCCCTTTCGGATGTTATCAAACGATGGGCGACTTGTGGATCGACTTCGATAATAAATCGCCCTACACCGATTATCGCAGGGAACTGAATCTGGATGATGCGACAGCCAGGATTTCCTACAAACAAGGAGATGTAAATTTCAAACGTGAAATCTTTATCAGCCACCCGGATCAGTCCATGGTCATGAGAATATCTGCGGATAAAAAGCAGCAACTCTCTTTTACTTGCCGGATGAACCGGCCGGAACGCTACTCTACCTATACGGAAAACGAGCAACTGATCATGGCCGGGGCACTTTCAGACGGTAAAGGAGGAGATGGGCTTCAATACATGACAAGGTTAAAAGCTGTACCGATGAATGGTTCCGTTACGTATTCTGATTCTACCTTGACAGTGAAAGATGCGGATGAAGTTCTTCTGTTTTTAACCGCATCGACAGATTATAAGCTGGAATATCCCATCTACAAAGGACGGGATTTCAGCAGCATCACCGAAGCATCTTTAAATAAAGCTATAAACAAATCTTACAATCAGCTTTATGAAACACATGTAAAAGAATATACCGACTATTTCCAAAGAGCAAATCTGCAACTGACAAATACGCCTGATACGATCCCTACCGACATTAAGGTTATGAATGCCCGAAAAGGCATGATAGACCCTCACCTATATGAACAAATGTTCCAATATGGCCGTTACCTCCTGATCTCGTCGTCGCGACCGGGTACTATGCCCGCCAACCTGCAAGGTATCTGGGCAAACAAGCTTCAGACCGCCTGGAATGGCGATTATCATACCGACGTCAATATCGAAATGAACTACTGGCCTGCGGAAGTAACCAACCTGTCGGAAATGCATCTGCCAATGTTCGACCTGATTGCTTCGCTAGTTGAACCAGGGAGCAAGACCGCACAAATCCAATACAATAAGAAGGGCTGGGTAGTACACCCTATCACGAACGTATGGGGATATACCTCTCCGGGCGAAGCAGCTTCCTGGGGTATGCACACCGGTGCTCCGGCATGGATTTGCCAACATATCGGTGAACACTATCGGTTTACAGGCGATAAAGACTTTTTACGCAAAACATATCCTGTACTGAAAGGAGCTATCGAATTTTATATGGATTGGCTGACAGAGAACCCGAAAACCAAAGAACTAGTTTCCGGTCCTGCTGTTTCTCCGGAAAATACGTTTGTCGCTCCCGACGGCAGCCATAGCCAGATCAGCATGGGACCGGCACACGACCAGCAAACTATCTGGCAACTGTTTGACGACTTCGCCATGATATCCAGCGAATTATCCATCGACGATGATTTTACACGCCAGGTTGCTGATGCAAAAGATCGTTTGGCCGATACGAAAATTGGTTCTGACGGACGCATCATGGAATGGGCCGACGAGTTCCCTGAAGTTGAACCTGGTCACCGTCATATCTCCCACCTGTTCGCCATCCATCCGGGATCGCAGATCAATATGTTGCAAACTCCCGACCTGATCGAGGCAGCCAACAAATCGCTGGACTACCGCATCCAGCATCGCAGAGGCTATGTCGGTTGGAGTTCGGCATGGGCCATCAGCCAATATGCCCGCTTGCATCAGGCCGAAAAAGCGAAAGAGAATCTGGACGATGTCATGAAGAAATGCATCAACCCGAACCTCTTCACAATATGTCCTCCTTTCCAGATCGACGCTAACTTCGGAACAACGGCAGGGATAGCCGAAATGTTGTTACAGAGTCATGTGTACGATCAGGGAGGTTATATCATTCAATTACTTCCCTCCCTTCCTGCCGATTGGAAAAAAGGAGAATTCTCAGGCTTAAAAGCCCGGGGAGGATTTGAAGTGGCGGTAAAATGGGAAAACGGACAAATAGTCGATGCTTCCGTTAAATCGCTACAGGGGAATAAATTCCGTATCTGGTATAACGGTAATTATTTGCAGGCAAACGGTTTGAAAAAAGGGGAAATCTGGAAATGGAATAAATAGTTACTGAAAGCGCAAACCTTTGCGTACTTTTTACGAAAAGAATCAGTCTTCAAAATAACATTTTCCACTACCTTTGAAGACTGATCTTCTTACTTATACTTATAAACACAGCATGGAAAATATGAAAAACTCAAGAAGAAACTTCTTCAAAAAAGGACTGGCGGGAGCTGTCGCATTAGGAACTGCCTCCATTACCCAACCTGTATCGGCAGTTACTGCCAAAGTAAATGCGCCTACTGCAAAACGTATTGTTTTAATATCACTCGACGGAATCTGTGTAGACGGATACCTGAAGGCAAAAACTCCGAATCTGGATGCCTTGATGGCCGAAGGTTCACTCTCGCTGGATACACGTGTGGTCATGCCTTCGGTGACATTGCCTAACTGGACCAGCCATCTTTGCGGAAGCGGCCCCGAACAGCATGGTGTAGTCGATAATAGCTGGGAAATCTCCAAATTCGTATTACCTGCGATTGAAACAGATAGCAAAGGATATTACCCTTCCGTATTCAAAGTGTTGAAAGAGGCACTTCCACAGGCAAAAACAGCTTTCTATTACAATTGGATCAACCTGTTCTACCCATACAATAAACAGTATCTGGATGAAGTCAGCTACCTGGAAGAAGATGCCTACGTGCCGAACTACGAGAAAGCGCTTTCTTTTCTGATGGAGAACCGGAAAAACCCGACACTGGTATTCCTCTATTCCGTACATACCGACCATGCCGGACACAAACATAAATGGATGTCTCCGGAATACATACAATCCATCGAGGAGGCGGATGTGGAAATCGGCAAGTTCCTCGAAAAGATGAAACAGGAAAGATTGTACAAAGATACCCATTTCATGTTCCTGACAGATCATGGCGGTATCGAATACGGACATGGCGGAGTAAGTACGAACGAAATGATCGTCCCCTGGGGCATCACCGGGCCGGGTATAAAGAAAGGATTCAAGATCACAGAAGCCAATAACACGGTGAACACCGCCGCCCTCATCCTGCACCTGTTCAAAGTGAAACAACCCTTATCCTGGACAGGCGAAGTAATTAAGACAATATTCAAATAATTCTATAACAAAAACAATGACAACATTCAAAAGTTTTCTACTTCTTTTGTGTATCAGCTTCTCTTTACAGGCTTATGCACAGGAAAAAGTAACCGCCCGGGAAGTCCTGTCTTTGGATAAAGGCTGGAGTTTTCATAAAGGGGATATCCCCTACCCGGTTATTAAAGGACACAACGCGACTTACCGGAACGCCAAAGCCGGATGCGTGAGCGGGGCCGCCTCCCCGAACTACGATGATTCCTCCTGGCGTATCGTAGACATCCCCCATGACTGGGCGATCGAAGGACGGGTAAACCCAGAAGCCAACCTTTCGCAGGGTTACTACGACCGCGGTTTCGGCTGGTACCGCCGTAAATTCAAACTGTCTCCCGAAGATAAAGGGAAGCACCTGGAATTACAGTTCGACGGTATTGCCACACATGCCACGATCTGGGTTAACGGAACCGTACTGCATCGCAACTGGTGCGGTTATACATCCATGTATATCGATATCACGCCGTATGCAACATATGGTGACGATGTGAATACCATTGCCGTACGCGTAGATGCAGAAGCCCAGGAAGGCTGGTGGTATGAAGGAGCAG
>OFFE01001813.1_pt1 | contig 14180 bp, 16 predicted proteins | sample 1521371 | NCBI WGS metagenome assembly OFFE01 (sample SAMEA3504131, study PRJEB24116) | mouse gut metagenome | biome: mouse gut; feature: mouse-associated habitat; material: faeces | place: Denmark | collected 2011 | reverse complement strand
ATTCAAACTAACATCAACCATAGCCTTGTCCCTCACCTGCATGCTTGTCTGGGGCCAAACAGCCGAGGCCTACATAGACCCCTCCGTTGCCACCTACGTCATCCAGGCGGTAGCCGGAATCATAATAGCGGCTGGTGCGATAGTGGGCATCTACTGGCGCAAAGCCAAAAAGAAAATCAACAAAACACTGGGCGTAGATGAAAACAAAAACAAGGAAATAGAATCCGACGACATTATTGTCAAAACAGAGAAGACAGAGGATTCCGGGAAGGCCTGAACCACAGAAAATCTCCGAAATCTTGAAGATTTCAGACCATCCGAAAGAGGAGAGCTGTCTACCATGAGCTTCGCTGGGGGATGATTTCCCCCAGAATGTCCTGGGCAGAGATAATGCCGACTGACTCATTGCGGCTGTCAATGCTTTCGGAACAGTTGTCTCCCAGCACAAAGTATTCTCCTTCCTTTAGCGTAATTACATCAGCAGCGATTCCGGCATATTCATAATATGCAGCAGGAGAGACTGCCGGGCTTTTGGCTCCATTGACGTACAGGAAACCATTCCGGATGAAAAGTGTATCACCAGGAACGGCGACTACCCTTTTTACAATCGTTGCATTCAGCTCCTGGCATCGGACAGCAATCACTGTCCCTGGTTGAGGTATGGCTGAGCGCCTGTCTATGAGGGTCAATTGCCAGCTATGATAAGCCGGTTCCATGGAGCTTCCATGGATTAGACATACCTGATAATAATAGCGGGAAATATAAAAGGTAAGCAGAACAACAGCTATAATTGTGAATATACTTTTCCTTTTTATCATTTTTGCCTCTTATTGCCTTGATGCCTATATTATACTACATAATCCTGACATTATAAAGGAGAATATGCATGATATACCTGTCAAAATTTCTGGCAAAGCTTTTTTCTTTGAGCTTTTTGGCAAGCGGTTCAAACTACATTATTGCGATGATTTTATTTACTTTATTGACCAAGATTCTGTTATTGCCTATTGGCATATGGACACAGAAGAATGGCATTAAGATGGTGCAGATGAGGCCATATCTGAACCTGATAAAAGTAAAACATTTCGGAGATAAGGATACCATTGCAGATGAAACGGCAGCTTTATATAAAGCGAAAAAATACCATCCTTTGTTGGGGACATTGCCGTTGATTATCCAGATTATAATCTTACTGGGAATCATCGACGTAGTCAAAATACCTGAGTATGCAGGATTGACGGCGGCAGATATGCTGGTGGGAAAAATTGATTTTGCTCTTTACCCATACCAGGCAGGAGGGCTGTACTGGTGCATGCCGCTGCTTGCCGGATTGTCCTCTTTTATCCTCAGCATAGCCCAGAACAGGATGAATCCGCTTCAGGCGGAACAGGGGCGGTGGGGACAGCTTGGGACGATGGCGATGTCCGTGGGAATCTCTCTGGCTCTGGGGGCCTATGTTCTGGCAGGCGTGGGCGCTTATTGGATCAGCAGCAACCTGCTGGCGATTTTGCAACAGTCTGTCCTGAATCTGATTATAAATCCCAGAAAGCATATCGATCAAAAACTGCTGGAAGAGAGCCGTTTGAAACTGGAGGAACTGGAAAACGTAGGAGCAGACGGGAAAAAGGCGCGGCATGACCCCAATGCAGCCAGGGAAAAGGCAGACTATAAGAGATTCTTCTCCGTCGCCAACAAGCATCTGGTATTCTACTCAGAAAACAATGGTTTTTATAAATATTTTGAGAATATCATTGAATATCTGCTGGACCATTCCAATGTGACAATCCATTATATCACAAGCGACCCCAGAGATTCGATTTTTGAGAAAGCAGAAGGCAATTCCCGGATCAGAGGCTACTATATCGGTGAAAAAAAGCTGATAACGCTGATGATGAAGATGGATGCGGACATGGTGGTCATGACCATGTCGGATTTGGAGAATTACCATATAAAGCGAAGCTATGTGCGCAAGGATATTGAATATGTATACCTGTTCCATTATCCGTTGAGCACGCATATGGTTCTGCATACTGGAGCTTTGGACCATTATGACACGATTCTGTGCGTGGGAGAGTTTCAGATTCCGGAAATCAGGAAGCAGGAGGAACTGTACCATCTTCCGGAAAAGAAGCTGATTATGTGCGGCTACGGCCAGTTGGAGAAGCTACAGAAGCAGTATGATGCTATGGAGCCGCCGGTTCGGACATGTAGAAAGATACTGGTCGCGCCTTCCTGGCAGGAGGATAACATACTGGATTCCTGCATTGATGACCTGCTGCGGGAACTGATGGGAAAGGGGAACCATATCGTGGTCCGCCCTCATCCGGAGTATGTAAAGCGCTATGGAAAAAGGATGGAAAACGTAGTAAGCCGTTATGCTGATTATACGGGCGATGATTTGGAATTTGAACTGGACTTTACCTCAAATACATCTATTTTCGACTCGGATTTGGTAGTGACTGATTGGTCCGGCACTGCTTTTGAATTCTCTTTTGTGACAGGAAAGCCGGCCGTATTTATCAATACACCAATGAAGGTGAACAATCCTGATTATGAGAAGCTGGGCATTGAACCGCAGGAAATCCGCCTGAGGGATAAGGTGGGGATTTCACTGGATACTGAAGATATCATTGGCTGCAATGGGAGGATCCAACAGTTGATGGAGCACCAGGAAGAGTATATCAGGAAAAATCTTGCGCTGAGGGATACGCTGATTGCCAATTATGGGCACAGCGGTGAAATTGGAGGGAAATATATCATTGACAGCCTTCAAAGACGCATAGAAGCAAGAAAAGCCGCACAGGGAAAATGATTGACGGCTTGTAAGGAGATGACACATGAAAGCATTGATTTTAAATTCCGGGCTGGGCAGCCGTATGGGAGTCCTTACAGCGGAACAACCCAAATGCATGACGGAGATTTCCTATTGTGAAACGATTTTGAGCAGACAGCTAAAGATGCTCGCGGAGGCGGGAATCAGGGATGTCGTTATCACGACAGGAGCTTTTGCAGAAGTGTTGAAGGATTACTGCAGAGGTCTTGATCTGCCGCTTTCCATATCTTTTATACATAACCCTCGTTACAGGGAAACCAACTATATTTATTCCATATATTGTGCCAGAGAGCAACTGATGGACGATGATATATTGCTCATGCATGGCGATTTGGTTTTCGAGAACCGTGTGCTGGAGTTGGTCATGGACAGCGATGTCAGCTGCATGGCAGTCAGTTCGGTGATTCCGCTGCCGGAAAAAGATTTTAAGGCAGTGATTCTGGATGGGATTATCCGCAAGGTCGGCATTGACTTTTTTGATGAGGCTATGGCGGCCCAGCCATTTTACCTGCTGAAACGGAATGACTGGAAAGTATGGATGGACAGCATAGCCGGATTTTGCGAAAGGAATATCGTCACATGCTATGCGGAGGACGCTTTTAATGAGGTATCTGCGCAATGCGGTCTCCACCCTCTGGACATAGGGGACATGCTGTGCAGTGAGATTGACAATTCCGTTGACCTTGACAGGGTATCGGACAGGCTGAAGGAGATTTCCGTCCGCACAGTATATATGTGCTTTTCTACGGATATGGTGCACAGCGGCCACATTTCAATCATCAGGAAAGCGGCCCGGCTGGGGAAGCTGATTATCGGTGTTCTGTCCGATGAAGCAGTGGCAAGCTATAAGCGGTTTCCGTTGCTGCCTTTTTCGGAGCGGAAAGTGATCTTCGAGAATATAACGGGGGTTTACCAGGTCACGGAACAGAAAACCTTAAGCTATAAGGGGAATCTGGAAAAGTTCCATCCTGATTTTGTGGTTCATGGCGATGACTGGGTGAAAGGCTTTCAGAAACCGGTGCGGGACGAGGTCATTTCCGTATTGGCTTCTTATGGGGGCAGACTGGTCGAATTTCCTTATTCCGATGATGAGAAATATCTGTCGCTGGAATCCCGGGCCAGGGCGGATTTGGCACTGCCAGATGTAAGGCGCGCACGCCTTAAAAAGATGATTGCCATGAAAGGGACTGTCAACGCCATTGAGGCACACAGTGGGATTACCGGCCTGATTGCGGAAAAGACCGTGGTCTATCAAAATGGGCAGGCCCACCAATTTGACGCTATGTGGATCAGTTCTCTGTGCGATTCCACATCCAAGGGAAAGCCGGATATAGAGCTGGTGGACATGACCTCACGGTTCAGAACCATTGATGACATCATGGAAGTCACTACCAAACCGATTATATTTGACGGCGATACGGGGGGGCTGACAGAACATTTCGTCTACACCGTGCGCACCTTGGAACGTATGGGCGTCTCTATGGTAATCATTGAGGATAAGACAGGTCTGAAGAAAAACTCCCTGTTCGGGACGGAAGTAGTCCAGACGCAGGACAGCATTGAGAATTTCAGCGCCAAGATTCAGGCCGGGAAAATGGCCCAGAAGACCAGGGATTTTATGATTTGCGCCAGGATTGAGAGCCTGATTCTGGAGCAGGGGATGGAGGATGCCCTGAGGAGGGCATTCGCATATACTGGGGCAGGTGCGGATGCAATCATGATACACAGCCGCAGGAAGGAGCCTGGTGAAGTGTTTGAATTCGTGGAAAAGTTCAGAGCACAGGATACCGTGACGCCAATCGTGGTCGTCCCGACTTCCTTTAATGCAGTCACAGAGGAGGAATTCAAGGCAAAAGGAATCAATGTGGTCATTTATGCGAACCAATTGACACGGACAGGCTTCCCGGCCATGCAGAATGCGGCCAGGACTATACTGGAACATCATCGGGCAAAGGAATGTGACGATATCTGCATGCCGATTCAGGAAATCATCACGTTGATTCCAGAGGAATGAGGGAGGAAAGCATGCCGGGACAGATCTTATGGAAAACGGGTGAAGGCTACGGAGGGATAGACAGCTTTCTTGCGGATAATCATATCAAAAGCATTTTTCTTGTATGTGATGGGGCGATTGGCTTCCTGGAAATCGACCATTATTTCCGGGAGCTGCCAGACAGGCTCGGCATAGCTGTAGAAAGATTTATGGAGTTCCAGCCGAATCCCCAGTACGAGTCTGTGGTGGAGGGAGTCCGCAGGTTCCGGGAGCGGAGAAGGGATGCGGTTTTTGCCGTTGGCGGCGGTAGCGCCATGGATGTGGCAAAATGCATCAAGCTATATGCGGATATGGATTCGGCAGGGAATTACCTGGAACAGCCTATCATCCCCAATGACATCCCGCTGTTCGCCGTTCCCACCACGGCGGGTACGGGGAGCGAAGCCACAAAATATGCCGTAATCTATTATAATGATAAAAAACAGTCGATTGCGGATGACAACTGCATTCCGGCAGCGGTATTTCTGGATGCGGACGTATTGCGGACTTTGCCATCGTACCAGAAGAAGTCCACTATGCTGGATGCCTTTTGCCATGCGATAGAATCGTTCTGGTCCATCCATTCCACAGAGGAGAGCAGGGCTTATGCGGCAGAGGCTTTGCGGTTGATTCTGGCTGACCTGGATTCCTATCTGGCGAATGAAGGCGTGGGCAACGCCAACATGCTTTATGCGGCACATCTGGCAGGAAAGGCGATCAATATCACACAGACTACGGCTGGACATGCAATGTGCTATAAGCTCACCAGTCTGTATGGCATTGCCCACGGACATGCAGCGGCATTATGTGTCGACGCGCTGTGGCCGTATATGCTGGAGCATACAGGGGACAGTGTCGATTCAAGGGGGGAGCATTTTCTGAAAAAAGCGTTTTCCGATTTGGGGCACGCGATGGGGTGTTCTGATGCAACGGAGGCAGCTCGGATGTTCCACTTGCTCCTGCAGAGGATGGAAATATATGCGCCTGCAATGAAGGACAGGGAGGATATGGAAATTTTGGTGCATTCGGTCAATCCGGTTCGGTTAAAAAATAATCCGGTCCGGTTAAGTGGTGATAGCATACGGCATTTATACCAGAAGATTTTACATTTGGAGGAGACGGGGCTGGACGGGGAGGAGTCGAAGTATGATTGATGCGGAGAAGCTGCATGAAATAATCGGGGCAGACTTTTATACGGGTGTCCCGGATTCACAATTGAAGCCTTTGTGCGATTACCTTATGGATATATACGGAATCGACCCATTGCACCATGTCATTGCCGCTAATGAGGGCAATAGCGCTGCCATTGCTGCTGGCTACCATCTGGCCACAGGTAGGACGCCGGTGGTATACATGCAGAATAGCGGCGAAGGAAATATCGTCAATCCGGTGGCATCCCTGTTGAATGAAAAGGTCTATGGCATCCCCATGCTGTTCATCATTGGCTGGAGGGGCGAACCAGGTGTTCATGATGAGCCGCAGCATATTTTTCAGGGGCAGGTGACATTAAGGCTTCTGGAGGATATGGAAATCGCATACCATGTGATTGGCACAGATACGACAGAGGAAGAAATCTCCCTGGCGATGGAGCATTTCCGGACAGTGTTGGCGGAAGGAAAGGAAGCTGCTTTTGTAATCCGCAAAGGGGCTGTCGTTTATGGCGGAAAGGTCAGATACCATAACCCGTATGAGATGCAGAGGGAAGAGGTTATCAGGTGTATCACAAAGGAAGCCGATGAAGACCTTGTTGTCGCCACTACGGGAAAGGCCAGCCGGGAGCTGTTCGAGATAAGGCAAGGAGATGGACAGCCACATAAATATGATTTCCTTACAGTGGGATCCATGGGACACAGCTCTTCCATTGCCCTGGGAGTGGCGCTGCAGAGGTCCGACAGAAGGATATGGTGCATTGACGGCGATGGGGCCGCGCTGATGCATATGGGGGCGATGGCTGTAATAGGCTCTCTGCGGCCACATAATCTTGTGCATATTGTAATCAATAATGGCGCTCACGAACCCGTAGGCGGAATGCCGACGGTGGCAGCCGGGATAAGCCTTGCGGCCGTCGCGGAGGCATGCGGCTATCCACATGCCGTTAGCGTAGAGCGCTATGATGAATTAAAGGAGGCGCTGCGGGAGGCCAAAGCGCGCAGAGAACTGAGCTTGATTGAGGCAAAGTGCGCCATTGGCTCAAGGAAAAACCTGGGACGGCCCACGGCTACGGCAGCGGAGAATAAAAGGGGTTTTATGGAATATTTGGGCGTGCCGCAGACAAAATCATATTGAACTTCCGCACTATAAAGTGTATAATACTTTTATCGGATGGCATACTTATAGTTTATAAGGAAGGAGGAATTCGTTATGAACACTTATGGAGAAAACGAAAGAATGTCAGATTTCAACTTTTTTGTTGAACATTACGATGAATTATTTGAAAAATATGGACACAAATTTATTGTAATAAGATACCACGAAATCTTAGGTGCATATGATACTCTGGAAAGCGCGATTAATGTAACCTCTCAAAGCCATCAGCTTGGCACGTTTATTGTACAGGAGTGCAATGGGGATGAGTCAGGATATACGAATTATGTATCATCATGGCAGTTGATGGGCGTTTAAAGGGGTAAACTATGTTATTGTCTGTCTTTACAGAAAAATATACAGAAATACAGCGCAAGATTATTACAAATGCCGTCATTGATAAAAATGGCATAAGTATGCCAGCCAGTATCCAGTGGGATACAGGTGCAACTGGTACCTGTATATCAAAAGAGGTTGTATCGAAGTTAGGGCTTATCCCGATAGGAAAAGTCCAGGTACATACTCCTTCTGGGATAGGGACAATGAGCCAGTACATCATAGATTTGATTATGAACAATGAGGTGATATTCCACAATTGGGTAGTAATGGACTCTGAAATCGGAAAGCAAGGGATAGATGTACTGATTGGTATGGATATCATCTCCAAAGGCGATTTCGCCATATCCAATTACGAGGGCAGGCCCCAGTTCTCTTTTCGGATTCCATCACAGGAACATATAGAATATAAAAGAAATCCATGACGTTAAAAAGCGGCTATCTATGAGATGGCCGCTTTTATGCACAGATAAATGATTTTAATGATCAAAAACCTCTTGAAATTTCCCCCAACAAAGGTTATAATACCAATATTAGATGACAGCCCTACAGTCTATCGGGAAGGAGGAATGAAGCACATATCCAAATCCTGTAAAAAAGTGATATTGTAGCCACCGTCAGTATTATATAATATTTATCTGACCCACAATATCATCACATACACAGGAGGAAAAAGGAATGACTGCTTTAGCGGAACTGATTGAGGAATATCTGCAGCACTGCCAGGTGCGCAAGGAGCTGGATCCGAAGACGATTCGGGCATACCGGGCGGATTTGCGGGATTTCAGGCTGTACACAGAGAGCCGGAACGGGGACTTCCAGAGCAAGGAGGCCGTGGGGAGCTATGTGGACTCCCTGCACTGTGAAAAGGCGCCACGTACCATAAAAAGGAAGATTGCCAGCATACGCGCTTTTTACCACTATCTGATCTACGCGGAGGAGATAGCGGAGAACCCCCTGTACCGCCTCGACCTGAGCTTCAAGCTGCCCCGGAGGCTGCCCCGCTATATACCGAACCATGTCATGAACACCTTCTACCAGGAGCTGTACTCACAGAAAAAAAGGGCGGACACGCCGTACCAGATGAAGTGCGCCGTCCGCGACATCGCCGTGATAGAGCTTCTCTTCGCGACGGGGCTGCGGATATCGGAATTGTGCGGCCTGAAGCGGGAGGCTGTGAACCTCTGTGAAGGGGAGGTCCGCATCCACGGAAAAGGGGACAAAGAGCGTATCCTGCAGCTCACGGAGAAGATTACCATCGATTCGCTGAGGGAGTATGAGACCCTTTTCAAAGCACAGATCAGGGAAAGCGAGCATTTCTTTCTGAACAAATACGGACATCCGCTGTCCGACCAGTCGGTTCGGGACATGATCAAACGTCTGACCTGCGCCGCCTCTATTTCCATGCATATCACGCCTCACATGTTCCGCCACTCCTTCGCCACCTACCTGGTGAATCAGGACGTGGACATCCGCTGTATCCAGGAAATGCTGGGCCACAGTTCCATCCGTACCACGGAGATCTACACCCACGTGGATATGGCCAAGCAGAGGAACGTGCTTCAGACGAAAAATCCCAGAAAACTTTTAGATATGGAAAATTCATTGCCTTTTGGGGAATGATATGTTATGATATGGCAGTATACACAAATCAGTTCAGCCATACGGAAAGAGGACAGACAGTATGTTAAATGATAAATCAATTCTGATTACGGGCGGAACGGGAAGCTTCGGCAAGGCGTTTACGAAATATGTCCTGGAGCACTACAGCCCGAAGAGGATCGTCATCTATTCCCGGGATGAATTCAAACAGTATATCATGCAGAACGAGTTCAAGGAGCATGCCTCGAAGCTGCGGTTCTTTATCGGCGACGTGCGGGACAGGGAGAGGCTCCTGCGGGCTTTCAAAGGGGTGGATTATGTGGTGCATGCGGCAGCCCTCAAGCAGGTGCCCGCCTGTGAGTACAACCCCGCGGAGGCCATCAAGACCAACGTGGGCGGCGCCCAGAACGTCATCGATGCGGCGCTGGACAGCGGCGTGAAGAAGGTGGTGGCCCTGTCCACGGACAAGGCGGTGAACCCTGTCAATCTCTACGGGGGGACCAAGCTGGTGTCGGACAAGCTGTTCATAGCGGCCAACGCCTATGCCGGGAGCCAGGACATCTGCTTTTCCGTGGTGCGCTACGGCAATGTGGCGGGGAGCAGGGGATCCGTCATCCCGCTCTTCCATGACATCATCCAGAACGGCGGGACGCGTCTGCCCATCACGGATTACCGCATGACCCGTTTCTGGATCAGCCTCCGTCAGGGCGTGGAGCTGGTCATAAAGGCCTTTGAGGAGGCCAAAGGGGGGGAGACCTTCATTTCGAAGATTCCTTCCTTCAAAGTGACGGATCTGGCGCAGGCCATGCTGCCCGGATGCGAGATGCCTGAGGTGGGCATCCGCGAAGGGGAGAAGCTGCATGAGGTCATGGTGGCTGCGGAAGATTCCATGCATACCTATGAGTATGACAGACATTTCATCGTATACCCTCAGATAGTCTGGGATGAGAGGCGCCGGGTAGTTCCTACGGGCAGAAAGGTGCCGGAAGGTTTTTCCTATAGCTCAGGTAAAAATACAGAGTGGCTTAGCGTAGAGGACATCCGAAAGCTTTTGGAAACAGTACGATTTGAGTGACAGGTTGTGATTCAAAGGCGGCAGATGACCGCCTTTTTCTTATTCTGTGCTTTTTCAGGACGAGAATCGATAAAAGATTATGTTTCCTGGCAAACTTTTGCGTAAATAGGACCCATATGAGTCCCATTGCTTCCCGGTTAAGGGGTAAAATAAAAGAAAAAATGGACCAGAAATGGTGCAGAGCAGAGCAGAGGTGCGGTTTTGATACAGAAGATAAAACAGGACAAAAACGGAAACATAGGGAAGAATATCAGAGAAATCAGGCTTGCAAGGGGGATAGGGCAGACGGAGCTGGTCCGTATGCTGGATCTGCAGGGAATTGCCATTACGAGGGAGTGCCTCGTGAAAATCGAACGCGGCTTGCAGCACGTACATGTGCAGCAGCTGAAAGGGATAAAGAACGAGCTGGGGACAAGCTATGAGGAATTGCTCAAATAGGCCGTATATGGACGCAAATCGTGACCGCGGGCGGTAGGGGCAGGCCCGGACTCCGCCCCGGCAAGGGGACGATTGCGCGTTTATGGCAGATGGAGTATGCTCAGGCTTGGGAGAAAATGTTGACGGCTTTGTCTTTATGCAGGGCCGTCAATTTTGTTTTCCTGAAATTTCCAATTAAAATTCGACATTTATTGACTTTTTTTATATTTGGGATTGACAAAAGGGGGATAGTGATGCACAATGATTACGTAAGTGTAATAAAATATACTAAGGAGGTAGAGATTTGGCTAGATTACTGAAGAGACTGTCTGAGAACAGAAAAAGGAGCGTGCGCGTGATGATGGCGCAAAAGGACGCGGAGATCTCAAAGCTGAAGGAGAGGCTGAGCGAGCTGTACATCGAGAACGATGAGCTGGGCCGGGAGAACCGGAAGCTGAGCATCCGGAATTCGGAGCTGGATGTTGCTTACAACAGCCTGAAGCAGATCCTCCGCAACCGCGGCGTCTGCACGCCCTGATGTTCGCCCGGCTGCGGGGGTGGCAGCCGGAGGAGGCGCTTGCGTGTCCCGGGATGCGCAGGCGCCAAAAAATGTGCAAAACTTCGAAAGAATGTTTTGACAAGACTATTCGAATGTAGTAACATGGAAGTGTACAGGAAAAGGAGGTGAATCAATCTTGAAGGTCAATCACAAAATAACTGGAGCAGAGCGCGAGGTCATGGAAGTGCTGTGGCAGCGCACCGAGCCGATGCAGACCAGGGAGCTCCTGGAGGAGATGAAGGAGAGAGGGAAGAAGTGGAAGAGGCAGACTCTGAACACGCTCCTGTTCCGCCTGGAGGAGAAGGGCATCGTGAGCCGCAAGCGCGCCTATGTGGAGGCGGCGCTGTCCCAGGAAGAGCTGCTGCAGGTACAGACGCAGGAGCTGCTGGACGATTTCTATGGCGGAGAGTACGGGAACTTCTTTGCCGCCCTTACGGGGAACAAGGAGATCGACAGCGAGAGCAAGCGCCTGCTGGACGGCTTGATGAAGAAGCTGAAGAAGTAGCATGGGCGGACGGCAGGACGCTGTGCCGTCGGCCGACATGCATGCCTGCGATAGCCGGATGGCCATGCCCCGTTCCGGGCATTCGGCAAGTATCGCGGCAGGACGGCGCGACCTGATCTTGCGGTGGCGCTGTCGTAACTTATAGGATGCCATCGCCTGCTGGCCTCATAGCGGAAGAGGGCGGAAACGCCGGTGCGGCATATGCCGGGCATCGGCAGCCCCCGGGTCGATGGACGACAGGGGGTGTAACTTGGAAACGGCTGTCTGACAGGCCGAAAGTGCGGTCGGGCAGCGGGCAGGAACACGTAGGATTGTGAGCGGATAGCAGAAAGGGTAAAATGCTATGAAGGTACAGAAGATGAAAAAGATGAAGAGAACGATGGTGGCAGGTCTGGTTGCGTTTATGATGCTGGCGGAGTCCGTGACGGCATTCGCCGCGGAGCCCCATGATGCGGGCTGCGGGTGCGGAGAGGAGCATGGCGCGGTTATTTTGTATGATGAGCAGTTTGTGGATGAGGACGGGAATATTACGCCGGTGAGTGGGATTAGCGCGCAGGAGTTTTGCTTTGGACATAGAATTGTAGAAGGGTACTTTCAGACGCATGTAGCGGACGGCAAAGGCGGTTGTGTTGTTAAGACATACCATAGTACAAAATGCGTATATTGTGATACAGTGTGGGTAGGCGCTTTGTACTCTACAGATACATATGCTAAATGTCCACATGACAATATAAAGTAAAATATTATATATTTTAGATTGCTAAAACGTTGATGGTTATCAGAGAACGATTGCTATTGTATGGAATCCCTGATATCGATATAATAAAGTAGAAAAGGAATTGGAAATTGGCGGCTTCTGCATTGCGGGCCGCTAATTCCGTTAGGGTGTACAGAAAGATAAGAGAAAACGAAAATGGGATATTTATTGCTGATGACATTTGCAGGAAGTGCTCTGTATATTGGCTATTTGTTTTGGACAAGGCTATTTGGGAAATCAATGACTCAATGTATGAGATATAAGGCATTGATGGTGGTGATGTTGGTTTACGTGATGCCTTGGGGCTGGCTTGAAGGAGTTTATCGGCGTATTGTTGGATTCTTTTGGCTTGGGGAAGTAGACGAGAGAGCGAAGTGCCTGATTAATATTGCAGATATAGAGACAGGAGAAGTAGCTTATCGAACAAAAGAATATCGGTTTTTGTTGTGGGTAACTTTGATATGGTTTATGATTGCTATAATTATGCTCTTTGTTCGGATGGTTCAATACCTGAGAAAAAGGCATGAGTTTCGCACCCTAGCTATAAAGTGTGAGGATAAAAACTTGGAACAGACTTTGGAGTGTCTTAGGAAAAGCCTTAGATATAAGCGTAGGCCTAATATTGTCTGGACACGGGTTGATAACGATACTTTTACGATTGGCACTGTTAAGCCGGTTATATTCTTGCAGAAAAATTATAGAGAGGGTGATCTTTACTGGATTCTGAAACATGAGATGATGCATATTGCTAAGATGGACTTGCTGGCGAAGCTGTTGTTGGAATTTGTCCGTTGCTTACATTGGTTTAATCCATTCACATATTTTTTGGAACGTGAAATCAGATATTTAAGTGAGACATCCTGTGATGAGTTGGTGATTAAGGGATGTACAGATCGACAATGCCTTGCATATATGGACTTGTTGGACAGAAATAGGATAGGTAATAGATTGAATATCCCGTTTAGTAGCGCCTTCGAGGGTGAAGATGAAATTGATAAACGCATAGCCTTGATGAAAAATAGGAAATATGTAGGTTATAGGGATAAAGTGATTGTGTTATTAACCTTTGGCTTTCTGCTATTTTTGGATTCGTTGACGGCATTGGCCTATCCTAGAGTGCATCATGTTAAAAGTGAGATTACAAATACTGCAGAAGATGCAGTCGGAGGTAATAACTTTTGGGTGTACGATTGTGCGGAAGATGGATATGGTGTACTTATGGAGGTTGTTCTATATGATGAACAATTTGTAGATGAGGATGGTCAAATTCATCCAGCAACATATATGGAAAAAACGGCTTGTAATGAACATAATAGTGTCTCGGGCACTGTTCAGATACATGTGAAAGAAGATGATGGAAGCTGTATAATTAAGGCTTATGAAGGTAGCAGATGTACGAAGTGTGGTAATGTCTGGAGGGGAGATTTTCTTTATAAAACTGAAAAGTCGTTCTGCGTTCATTGAATAGTATACATGAAGAAAGTAGATAATTTGTGTCTTTTGCTTTTCTCTTTGGCAAATATATTCCTACTGTAATTGATTAGATTCTGAGCATTTATAAGGGAATATGGTTCTGGAATAAGATGGAAGAACAAAGATACGAAAATAGAAACACTATATAACAAAAGATGAGGATTTGCTCTTTTGACTTTATACGAATAACTTACACAAACCCCACCAATCATCCTTCCCGACATCTCCCCACCCATAAAAATATTTGCCCATCGACAAATATTTTTACACGTATCATAATATTACTG
>OFFE01001811.1_pt1 | contig 14198 bp, 8 predicted proteins | sample 1521371 | NCBI WGS metagenome assembly OFFE01 (sample SAMEA3504131, study PRJEB24116) | mouse gut metagenome | biome: mouse gut; feature: mouse-associated habitat; material: faeces | place: Denmark | collected 2011 | reverse complement strand
CCAAGTCAATCGATTTCAGCACATGAGATATCTCAGTGTCCTGGCTATTACATGCAGAACCTGTTGAAATGCAAATTCCAAGCAAATCCATTCTATGCAATATTGCCTCTCCATCAGTTCCTGGAAAAGATAGACTAATTAGACCTGGTAAGGTATGTAATCCACCATTACGGACAAATGGAATACCTGTTTCTTTCAACTTACCCATAAACTCGTTTTCTAATCCTATGATTTTCTTCCTGTTTTCTTCAAGATGATCACAGTTATTTTTCAAAGCTGCAGCCATAGCTACAATTCCCGGAATATTTTCGGTTCCTGCACGACTTCCAGATTCCTGTGCGCCGCCATCAGAATAAGGGATTAGTTTACAACCTCTTCGCATATATAAAAATCCGCATCCTTTCACACCATTGAATTTATGTGCAGATGCTGAAAGCATATCAATGCCCATGCTGTAAACATCTATGTCCACATGCCCCACTGCCTGAACCGCATCAGTATGAAATAAAGCACCTTTCTCATGTGCTATATTGGATAATTCCTTTATAGGTTGAATCGAGCCGATTTCATTATTTGCGTACATTATGGAAACGAGTCTTGTCTCTTCCGCAATTTTCCCCTTCAACACATCTGAGGAAATCTCACCTGTTCTTTCAGGCTTTAAATATACAACCTTGTACCCTTGTCTCTCCATTGCGGCACATGAGTGCAAAACCGCATGATGTTCAAAAGACGAGGTGATAATCGTATGATTCCCCTCGTCAGACATGGCTATGCCTTTAATGGCCCAGTTATCACTTTCTGTTCCTCCAGAAGTGAAAAAGATTTCATCTGGAGATGCACCAATACAAGCAGCAATTATCTCCCTGGCCTCCTGCAATGCTTTTTTAGCTGCTCTGGAAAAAGCATAGGGCTGAGACGCATTGCCGTATTCATCCAAAAGATACGGCATCATTGCGTCAACAGCATTCTTATCAACTTGTGTGGTTGCAGCATTATCCGCATAAACATACTGCTTCATAGCCACTCCTTATGTGAAGAGTTTACAGCCCTCTGCCTTGAACTCCTCTATTTTCTCCAATAATTCATCAACTGTGCATTCAAGATAATCCGCAAGACAATCCATACAATAAAAATTTGTTATATCCGTTCCCAGAAGCTTCTTGTTTATCCCTACAGTATCCTTGTCCAGATTATCCTTTCCGCATACAACGCACTCATACTTCATTGTTAGATTCCTTTACTGTAAACGTAGGCATCTGTTTATCGTCCTTTTTATATTCAGCATCAAGGATTGAAAGCTGTCTCCAGATTATCTTTCTCATATTAACGGCAGGTCTGAGACAATATCGGTTAAACAGTTTCAAGTCAACATCTTCTGCTGTTCGGATATGAGGGAACAGAAGCTTCAAATAAGCTGTAGTTATCCTTTTTACCGCTTCTGTATGTCTTACATACGCATTCTCGGAAACACCAACAATCTGATCAACGATAGCTCTGTAACTTGCATCATCGCGAAGCATATGAAGAACCGTGCAAAAGTATTCGGAATTCAAAGCCCATCCAGCAACCTTCAGGTTATCCTTCATCTCCGGAATATCCCAGCCTTTAATAAACCCGTGGATACGATCTACAAGAGCACTTTCCTGGAAAAGGGTAGGAAGTTCTGAAAACATACTCGTATACTCGTCCATATTTTCAACCGAAATATTCCCGAGCAATACAACTCCGGCAAAGGACTCGCCTTCATAGCCGCTTATATTAAACCTTCCCCGTTCCATGTAACCCTGCATTATCGAACGCATCTCGCTAATATCGTTAAATGTGACCAGCTTAACCTCATCAATGGCAACATAGTCATTACCAACAATAAAGCCAGGTGCATGGCGGCTTACATCATAGAACATCTTCGAGCGGGTGATCTTACCGCCGTCAGTCAGCAAGCCATACTTGCTCACATTTCCGAAAACATAAGATTTGCCAGTCCCCTTTGGGGCCAGTTCAAGAAGATTAAGCCTTTTTTCGATAAACGGGAGCAAACGGGTGAGCATTGCTAGCTTTTCTTCCTCATTCTTATATCCGGCAGCATTGTAGTCCATTGCTCCAAGCAAGATGTCAATCCACTCGGAGATTTCGAATTCCACACGTACATCTTTATAATAATCAAGGTCGGCTGTATACGGACAGAAATTGGTAAACCCTGTCATTTTGATCTTACCGGGAATCTTAGGTTTTGCCGTATCATCTGGCAAACGGTATCCAAGCTCAACCACTCCCCATGTTTCCTGACCGTTGGTAAGCTCGTTCTTGTACTGTTCCCATACAGGAGTTTCAATAATGGTTTCCTTGTTCGTCAGGCCAAAATTGGGAAGGGAGAATGAAATCTCACCGGTTCGGATATCAATATCTATTCCAACCTTGGTCAGAATCTTTACACGCTCGTTTTCATAAATAATTCTGTTCTTTATGCTAATCCACTCTTCTTTTTGCGGAAAATATGTTTTAATAAAGTCTGTTACTAATAATATATAAATGCTCAAATCTCCATGTACACATCAAAGTTTAAACTCTTACAAATAATTCTAATAAAGTCTGTTACTTCCTCTACATCATAATTGCCTTCATCATCCTCAAACTTTTTAAGCACCCAGTCTCTTAAAAAAGAAGGCAATCCAAGAGAAGAGAAGAAATTACTCTTCTTCAGATCTTTATATACCACCATATCTTCAAAGCATTCCCGAAGCTTATTGTCCATATTCAAATTCCTCCTACAGCAGATCTTTCTCACGCTGACCTTCGCGTTTAACTATAAATGTAAGTTTCTCTGCAACGATATTGTCCCCTGAATAAACATCCACAGAATACATTCCAGGCTTTCGTAAATCAGGCATATTAACCCTATAAAAGCCATTTCCGAGAGGTTCGGCTTCATAGCTCCTTCCATCTACTGCAATACTTACATCCGGAAGTTCTGCCGTCATGAACACTTTAATTGCAGCCTTCTTGCGGAAGCTGACCTCGATTTCCAATAAGCCTGTAAAGTCTACCGCTTCTGCATCCGCAGGCATGAGGTGAGCCTCGGTCTTTCCATCTGAATATGTCAGTTCAATGATAGGAACACATATTTCTTCAAGTGTGGCACCGCCATGTGCTTCAACATTGGCTTTTCTTCCTCCCCTGAACCGATCATAATTTGCAAGTGCCCAAAAATCGCCCGCATCAGTGGCATAATCCGGCTGGACATCCACATCACTCTTTGGACAGCATCTTCCTGAATGTTGTCCTTTTTCTTCCATTTCCCATATGTTTTCAGTATCATGGAGCACTGCAAGTCTGCTGGCACCGTGATCCGCTATCATCACAACTCGTTTAATCGTCCCACCGCTAATCAGCTTATTCCTGACCTTCTCCAAGGTATCATATATAATTTCCATCTCCTTCATGAGATGCAGCGGTAGTTTTGAATTACTGTAATAATCGTGATCAAACCTGCCGTGGTGCTTGATTTCATCAATATCCTTAATTGAGACGATCTGTTTCTCATCCCACAACTCAAGGAACTCCTTGTTCCGGCTTGTAATAGACGGAAGTTCGCATCTGCACACGGTTATTTTGGCATTTAACTGAAATTCTTTGCACACTGACATGATGTAGCCAAGATCCTCCACACCCATTGCATCCATAAAATACAACAGAGAGTCTTTTGTGCTGAGTTTCTCTATCTTAGAAGATCGCGGTTCGAGAATGAGATTGTACTCCCTCTTTTCAGCCTGTTCTAATACGATTGCCTCAAAACCGGGAAAGATCTTGTTAATAACCTTCTGATACTTGTAATCCTGAAAATATCTGTCCAAAAGATCATTCCTAAATCTATATGGCTGAAGGTATGCAAAGAGATCGGGATAAACTCTCTTAAGTATCCCCATAAGCTCATCTCGCTTATATATTATTCCGTACTGATCGAGGAATGAAAAAATGGCTTCTCTTTCCTGTTCGGTATTATCTGTCAGGTAATAAATCGCATTTTTACCCTTGCCAATTACCACCTTACAATATGCCGTAAGCTCTGCCGAAGGATTCCCTATCTGATTAAGAAACATCTTTCGGCTTTCATAACAATCCCAAAAATCCGTATCCTTGAAATTCTTGTTTAAAATACCACGATACACATTGAAAATCAGATCGCGCAAACCAGCCGACTTCGATGATGCGTAATTAAGGCACCAGTTGTTCTTTGCCCCGAAAAGCTTTAATCCTACAAAGTATAGCCATAAATGATTCGAAGGCATCCTGTTATAATTCTGCGCATGAATCTCCAGCGTCAAATGATTCCCAAATTCACTGTCAATAACAGCAATCCAACCAGACTTTTTTTCAAATAATCCGAGTGCATATTTCCACTGTTCATCTGTACCTATTGCTTCATTCAACTCCGATGTCTTCGGATCTTTCTGCTGCAAAGCATCATACGCTTTTGACAATCCAATGATACGATATAGTGCCTTGGGATAATCTTCCCTCTCCTTGCTGGTAAAAATAAGGAGTTTTCCGGCAGACGTGCTTTCTACCGCTGCCGCAAACGAATCGATCCCAGTGATTGTCTGTATGCCTTTAAACGACAGTCCCGGTGATGCCAGATAGATCTCCGGCAATATCTGTTCCTCACCGTCCAAAACAGCAATGCGAGATTGCAAGCGTGGATCTTTGAAATCCATGTACTTGTGGCATTGGTAGGTAACGACAACAACATGACCTGCCGTGGTCATAGATAGAATCTCCTTTATGACCTTCTTCAGTTCCTGCTCGCCATGCAACTTTAAGAAAGAACTTATGCCAGTGACAAATGTTGTGCTCTGTTTTGTTTCCAAATCATGGAAGAGTGTATCTACCTGCGGAAACTCATCTTTTTGGCAATAATCCGATGCTTTAATAACACTGTTGATCCCAACATTATAATGCATCATTAAATCGCTCCAATCCTTCTGATTCTGAACATCCACAATCAAGGGTTGAACATTATCTTTCGATAGAAACCTGTCTATTTTCTTTTTACATTCAGCTAAATCCATTATGAACCACCTTAATTATCTTTGATAATCTCCATACCAACGGTCATATTATCTTTAATCAGTTCTTTCAAATAACGCTTTACATCTTCAATATCCATATTGTCGATCTTTTCAAGCGCCTTTGCTGATCCTCCTTGATTGTATTTTGCCTCAGCCATTTGCTGAAGTTTCTTGTCCACTTCTGGAAGACCAAACCAGTCATATGGATCAGATGAAATGCGGTTGTCCAAATAGTGTTTTACTTCTTCCACGTCCGTCAACATTACCGCAAATCCTTTAATAACCGTATCCGTAAAGATCCTGTCAAGAGCAGCCTGATCGTCCATTAATCTGTAGAATGTGGCTTTCTCAAGATACTCCTTAGCTTTCTCAATAGCTGTCCCATCAGGATGGTTCTTATTCAATGTTTCAAAAGCAGCCCGTGCCTGCTGCACCTCATTATCTGGAACAAGGCAAAGTATCGGCATGACCATTCCCTCGGAGAATAAGATTTTGTCTTTTCCGTCCAAAGCTTCTTCAACTGCTCGTTTCCAAGAGAACTACGGTATTCTTTCGCTTTCGTATCCACCGTATTGGTGTATGCTGCCTTATCCATCATAAAGGTACCAGTAGGAATTGTCTGATAGAATGCCTTGATTTCTTCCTCGGTCAAACCTTCAATATAATATGCGCACACTATTTTAAACATATCTACCTGATTATAATAGAACTGGTTAAATGCTTCCTCGTTTATTACAAGAAGGTCAAGGAATTTCTGCTTTTGAGAGTCAAGCAGCGTTCCGGCTTTCTTCATATTGTGAAGCATATCCATAAACAGCTCAAGTCCACCAAAATGATTCTTAGCTAATGCGAATGAGATTCGAATATAATCGCACTTGTCGCACCACTCCCGAATAGTATTCGCAAATGAAATATTCTTTGCGATAACCTTGTTGCTCTCTACGATGATTCTATACTCCAGAATGACTTCTTTGATTTTCTGTTCTGCTGTCTCGACATTCCATACCCAGTTTGCCGCATCGGCATCAAATTTGCTTCTCAAAACATTAATGTACTGTCCGTTGTCGCCGACTTCAGCAGCCAGCTTGACCAGCTCACCATCCTCGAAGTCCTCGAGATATTTCTTCATGCCTTTGGTACAGTTCTCTTTCGTCAGCAATACCTTTAAATCAACAGGGGCATCAACATGCTTCATGCACAATGACCCTATTTCCAGTGCAATGCTATTATCCGTCTTAGAGCCTCCGAGATTGTTGTTATTTGCAATACCGCAATAGTTATTAATCAAACCAGCGATTGCTTCCGAGTCAGTTTTAAGGCCAAAATCAGATATAATATTTTTGAGTGTCCATATCGGGAAAGAATACTCCTTCATCTTGTTTCGTATTCGCTCTCTGGTCTGTTCAATGGATGTGCAGAGATTCAGCGGAATACCAAATGCAACAGATGTTGCTTCATTAAAGGCTTTCTCCTCAGGAGTCATGGCAACAATAAACTTATCCTTATATCTTGGGTTCGGCGTAATCTGAAGGTTGATGATTTCCGCAACCATCTCCTTCAGCTTTTCCAGATTAAGGGCATCATTGGTGAGACCGTCACTCCAACTGTAAGCTCCGTCTATGTACTCTTTCAGGATAAATCCAAGAATGAAAGCCGAGAGATTGCAAGGCATGAACCCATAAGGCTTTCCCTTGAGCGTCTCGTATATAGAGCGGATTGAAATTCTACCGGCAGACTCAAACGCATCTGCAATTGCCTTATCTACTTCGATCTTAATCCTTGAAATCAAAATGTTAGGATGCGTATCCCAATATACAGGATCGTCCCATGCTTCTTTCAAAGAAGTTTCAAGTTTCGTAGTTACATTTCCGGAAGAGAATGTCTGCCTCGTAACTCTGTTCACGCCGCACTCAACACCAAGCTTCAGGCTTGATGGTGTATACATTGTTGGAAGAACATTGTAAGCAGCCTCCAAGCAATCAGGAAATTTCTCTTTGTTGATTGCCTGAAGCACAGACATAAGAATATCTAATGATGTAGCTCTCTCACCATCCGGTTTCTTTTCTGTATAAACAATGAATTCTCCTCCTGCAATGCGAGTTTTCCATTTCTTAAGAGCGTCTTTTGCATTACTCGAATACTGACTGGCGAGAGTATTATCTTTCCCCTGTTGATACATGGATTGAGCCATCTCATCCCTGTACTGAGTATAGCCGTCCTGTCCAAAGGGATTGATGGTGGTATCAATGAAGAATATATGAAAACTTCCATCTCTGACCGCATCCTGAATCTTCTTTGAGAGCATAGATGCTTCCATGTCATTTTTCGCAAAGCAGACAACAGCCGGAATTTTGTTTTCAAATTCCTCCTCTCTGTTACGAAGCATCCGAATTGTCTGATCAAAGTCGCTGGAAGATACATACTTCAGCTCATAGCGCAGTTTAAGTGCACCGCCCAGTGTAACTGCCTCGGTAACAGTGGTCTTGTCAGAAAGCTGCTCGGTGATTAATGCCGTTGTGGTCTTTCTGTCAATTTCCTCTTTAAACTTATCCAGTTCCGCTCCGCTCACTTCATTTACATAAGCGTTATACTGGAACTTTCCATTGCCCAGTTGCTTCTTGAACAGGACTTTGTCCCTCACAAGTTTTTCGGCACAACGTCCTGCCGCTCCACCGTCCAGATCTGATCCCTCAAACGCATGATCCACATTTTTCTCGTTTGGAATGAATAGTTCTACGGAATCACCAGCATGCTGGGAAATAGCCTGCAAAAGCAACACAGTCTTCAAAATACGCTTCTCATCCATATCCAGTCGCTGGTTTGCTCTGCGGGTATAGTAATCCAGCACTGTCCTGATATCATGCGCCAGAAAATCTCTTCCCTTGTCGTAGAAGAACTCCCAAAGCATGTCTATTGTCAAAAGAGGATTGTCATTTTCCGGACCGTAGTTATCAATAAACCACTGAAATCCTTTTATCTCATCCCCTCTATCATTCTTAATAAAGTCAAACATACTTCTCTGATTAGAATCAAAAGCAGAGGAGATATGCTTGAGAAGCAGAGCCGTGTATGGATGAATCGGCAAAATATCCAGCATTTCCTGATCCTTGATATTGGCAATTCCTCTCACAATCTTACGCGACTCTCTTGTACGATCAGCCAGATCATCGGCCACGTCATTCCAATCATCCAGCACCGCCTTGTCCTGATTCTTTTCCATTGCCGCTCCCATAAGCTGGAAAGCAATATTCTCCGGAAGACTTATTAGGCTATGCGGATTTACAAAGCGTCCGTTTAGCTTGATAAAGTCCTTGTCTCCTTCATGAAAAAGTCCGGAGCTGACGTGCGTAACAAGGATAAAGTAAAATGGTTCTGTTTCGCTCAACTCACAAAGCTCCTGGAATCCGGTAAGATTCCTGCTATTGTTGTAGAAGTATTCCGTAAATTCATCCCAAATAAATACAATGGCTTTCAGTTCGTTTACTGCTATGATTTCTTTAATCCATTCAGAGAGATCTCTTGCGGTCATGGAGAATGCACGGATTTGGCGTTCTCTTGCAACCTTACAGATTTTTTCCATCAGGGTGTGCAGGGCATTGTCCTGATATATACCAAGCTTCTCAACGATTGCATCCACATCGTCTCCGCCAAAGAGATCCGCATAGCTGCCTTTCACATAAACGTTAAAACTCTGTTTGTTTTCTTCGTCTGAGAGATAGCGAATTACAGATTCCTTCAAAGAATCCTTACCTTTATTTTCAATCCCGGCAAGATCAAATGCCTTTTCAATGCTCTCCTGAACAGCTAAAACAAGGTCATTGTCACCATGAATGTTAGAAGAACCATACCGATGTACGGTCAAAACCTTTCCGCTATTCTTAATTCTTTGAAGGTTATTGCCGAGGTCATTGTCCATGCCGTACTTCTCAAAGTACGTCTTTGTATCATCCAAATCGGCATCAAGCAGCTTTTTCAGCGTCAGGACAGCGTGGGATTTACCCGTACCATATGCACCCTCCACCCAGATGGAGAGTTTCTGCTTCCGGTCGAGCATACTGACGGTATTCTTGACCAGCTTAATAAAGGTCTCGTGAGGGAAGAACTTCTTCCACATATCCGGCTTGCTATTGATAACAGCTTCATTTACTGCTGGAAAGTAGTCCGGATCAATGTCAAAATAATGCCTGTAATTCTCTAACATCAGTAAAAGCCTCCTTAGAATAACGCCAGCACATCAGCAGATGTTTTGTCAGCGTTAAGTGTAATCGTATCCAGATCAAGATTGAACTGCGCCGTAACAAAATCGGGATGGTTGATGTTCAATCCTGTCAGTATCTTTTCCATTGTGTCCCGCTCAAGATTAAAAATCTCCGTAGGGCTTATCCCATCACTATCAACAGCATGGTCAAGAAGTCTGTTCAGAGTGAATTGATAATAGTCTCCACAAGCCTCCGCAAATTTGTACAGGCTGTACAGAACAACTTCTGGATTCGGCGTTTTCCAAGTATCCCTATAGAACGAATTCAATGTTATTATCTCGTTTCCTGATACATTGACCTTCTCTTCAAAATCACACTTTCCCAATCCTATCGTTTCTCCAAACGGTGTCTTAGTAAGAAGAATCTTGAACGCATCCGTCACATTTCTTTTGCCAAGTCCTTTTACATCGTTCTCCATCACATCGTTAAGCATATACTTCATTTGATCTGGCGTAATGGTCTCATGAGGAACAACATTTTTCACAAACCAATTAAACTCAGCCGTATAGACGAGATTGCAAAGTATCAACGCCCATGTGACATCAGAATCAGATCCATAAGTAAACAGCACCTTTGCAAAATCACTCGGTTCGTTCTTGGTATATTTATCTCCACCATTTGTTTTATTGTATACAACAAGCCCCGCATCCTTTACAAAATTAAGAAATGCATCCTTTTTCTTATTAGCAACAAAGCCATGCCCATCTGACATCCAGAAATCCGCTGATCCCTCGTCCTGGAAGAATAAATCCATCCAATTTTTCCTGATTCCGAAACTGAAGTACCTGTCCAAGCCTTTCATCTTTTTTTCACCTCCGATTTTGTTCCTGATTGAGTTATATCTCAAACAGTGTTCGTGGATGTCATGACATTGATAACAATGTACGCAGTTATCAGATATCTTTAATCCGTTCTTCATATCTATACATCCGGCAGAGCAATTCGCAACACATGCACCACACCCGATACAATAAATACTTTTAATTATTACACTGCGGAATAATGAGATAAACTTAATATCATCTTTACTCGTTCCGCAGTTTGGGAAGGAAATCAAAGTGCCAGATGCACCCTTTTCCATCCTAACTTCATAGGCTTTCCCTCGAAAATCAATTGTATACAGTTCATTATTCAGCTGTATAAACACCCCAATGGTTTTAGCCCATTCTTTCCAACTATTATTGAGGCTTTGAACCATGATTGTTGTTTTGCCCTTGTCCGTTTCTACTATATGCTTGTCTTGTACAAAGTTTAACTCTCTTCCTGTTTTCCTTGTTTTCCAATATCCATCATCAATGAACCGTTCCATTTCGGCATCAGTAAAAGTAGTTTTTCCACTGGTGCTTTTTATTCGGTCGACAAGTTCCATTACCTCCAATGGATAACACTGTGCTTTTAGATATTCGTGCTTTCCCGATGACATCGGGCAAACCAAACACCCCACACGAGTGTTGCCTTTTTTATATGCCTCATTAACAATCAGATCCTCTTGGTAGATGTATGCAAATAATTCAGCTGAATTCCACTCCAAAATAGGATGGCAACTGAATTGTCCTTTGTGTTTGCTCCCATAGCTTATATCATCATACTCACTTCGACTGGTGCTCTCATCTCCTCGAATTCCTGTAAAAGCCATCCCAGTAAATCTCTGATTCCCGGTCTGCTCCTGTAAAAGCATAATCTGAGGTGATGTTTTATGTACACTACAGCACCATCTTAATGTCACCGCAGGCGGTCCGAATAGATTCCAAGAGTCTTTTGTCGACATTACCGACCTCGCTCTTAAGAACTCAATCCCTTCTTCTTTACACAATTCCCGAACCCGATCCATCACCTGATAGGTATCAGGAAATTCCATTCCTGTATCTCCAAATAGCACTTTGAATTTATTATGAGGTAATGCTCTTCTTACAAGGTCAAACACTACTATACTATCCTTCCCACCGCTAAAAGCAACATAAAACACATTGATTTTCTCCCGGTATTTCACATAGGTATTATATATTTTCTTTATCGTGTCCTGCACCAGTTTCTCAAGAAGGTCACGATTTTTTTCAATCATCGCCGGGATGTCCACAAATCGAAGGGGCATACCGTCTGGTTCCGGATTCTCCACAATGATTATTTCTGGTGCAGTATAAATTGATCCTCCCTTTGTTTTGGCTACGAGCCTCCCTCGGTAATAGTAGTTGCTAGCTTCAGCCCACATATAAGGATATGTGTCATTACGGTCGTATTGCCAATACTGATTAAGCCCTAATATGTCTAACTCCTTATAGTAAACAGGTCTGGGCTCTTTACTGAAATTCAGTTGAGAACTGTTAAGCAAGAGTCCGCCTGTTTCTGTATCCCAGCTATATGAATACATAGCATCATTTCTCCTTCTTGTTTCGCTTTGCCCGCGCTTTTATCATGAGTGCCTCTATACCTGTGTAGGTGCGCCTGGCAATGTATCCGTTGTTGGAAAGATAATTGAGCACTTCCTTCTTTTGAAGCATTACTCCGCTTTCCGCAAGAATATCTGTAATAAGGTCATCAAAGCTGTCATAGACATTTTCTCTTTTGACCATAGCACCAACAACCGTATTCCTGTTATATCCGCCATGCATCAGATAGTAGCATTTGCTATGAAAGGCCACATAATGTTCAAGAAGATATGGCGTCCACGGATGAGAAGCCTCCGGGAAGATTCCAAAGTCTTTTATCTCTGACAGAGCAAGGTAGTTCCCCGTGCAGAAACGTCCTAAAGCCTTGTCAGTTTCTTTAACTTGAAAACGCACATCACTTCTGGACACAAAATGCTCTTGGCTTACCCTTGCCGCATTCTGATATAAAGAATCAAAGTATATTGTTGAGCCCATGGTTTCAGCAAACGCAAAAAGCTCAGAAAGCGTAAAGCTTTTCTGTTCTTCGCCATATGCAGCAAAAACATCGCTCATGGAAAGTTCCTTATCTTTGCCGCTTATAATATTCCCAGTAAACGAAAACCTGTCTCCCAGTTTAAACTTTAATGCATCTCTCCATCCGATCACGGAGAAGATCGCATTTCTCTCATGGACATATGGGTACTTTCCTTTTATTGCATCGTACAGCTCATTTCCGCTGATAAAAGCATGTCTCTTGATTTCTTCATTGATGAGTACTGAGATATTATCAAGTTCTTCTTCTGTCACCGAAAACGAATCTGCATGGAAATATTCTCCCTTGCTGTTTCGCACAAACTCTCCATATATCCCCAAGAGCGTTCTGATACGGTCGGATGGTATGTGGGACAGTGTTTTGCACAAATCATCTACTTTCATAGGCAGTCCATACTCTTTAAGGCAAATCCGGACATCCTCTATGGGATCGACCGCTGATTTTCTCTCATTGGACAGATAACTCCGTGCCATGAAATATTTGTCTTCAGCCATGTATGCAATATAAGCTTTCAACATCTCAGCATCATAAATGTTCTGATCAAGGAAGTCCTCTGAAAATTCCTTGAAAAGAGCCTCATAATATACTACCATCTTTCCTTCCTCAAATTTTTTGTCAATGAAGTCAAACAACTTATCCCGCAGGTCTGCGCTCAGCATTGCTGCCGGAGCATAGACGCGTCCCTCATACTCTATTCCGCAAAGGCTGATTATCTTCTCTATTTCATTGGATTCCTGCTCCAGCGCATACCCATTGATGTCTTCAAAATAACGTCGGAATTTTTTCATCTCAATGGATGACCCCAGTCGGTATCCGCGAGGGAAATTTTGTGTCAATACAATCTCAAAAAGTTCTATATCCACATGAATACTGTCTGATACAGATAATGTATCTGTTCTTTTCGGTGATAAGGCTTTGTCCGGCACTGTCCAGTCTTCTCTGAGATACACCAATAGCTTTGTTATAGCTGCACGGAAACGATTGTGCTGAACAGCATTTTTCTCTATAAATCCTTTATCGTTAAAAAGAACATCTGCAGTTTTTCTTGCATCTTCCGCTGCTGCTCCAAAGAGTTTTACCGACTCCAGTGAGTTTTCGGCAGCATACTTTTCTGCACCACAAATTGCGGAGACATAACCTCTGCATGATGCTTCTGCCATATGTTGATCCTTCAGCATCCACTGATAGAATTCTTCCTTGTCCTCCCGCTTATACTTTCTTTCTGTTTCAGATGTAACGAGCGTATCATCAACATCACGATCGCCGCGTTTAATGTATGTGATTATGACATTTTTATAATTCACGGAACATTGATCTAACAGCCATCTGATAGCTCTCATAATATCGAGGGCACTGCGGTTAGTTTCGACATGGTAATCTTGCATAACCTTCTTCGGTGCAACGAGTAATTCTGAATGAGCATCATCCACAAGCCATACCTTTGTTCGTCCGCTCATGCTGTCTTTTCGTAACTGCTTCAGAATCTCCGGGTAATCATCTATAAGATGCTTACACAAATCAGCATAAAGTGTGCACCATGAGTTTTCCTGCGTTTCACTTCCGAAGTAAGATAGTTCGACCGGCTTGGTAAATGCCATATCGGGAATAGCCGTCAGATCTATCGTCTGAACAGCTAAGCGTTCTTCTATCTGTTTAGTTGCAGTCACAGAAGTCTCGCTGCCTTTCTCAGAAAACTTGCTTTCCTTCGAGGTCGACATCTGTACTTCTGCCGATGAAACACCATCCTGAGCATATTGGAGAAGATAACTTAGGGCAGAATTTATCCGTCCCATTTGCCGTTTATGAGTAAACTTAAACGCTTTACTCTGTTCAATATTGCTACGGATCTTCTTAAAGACAGCCACATCCACATTCTCGTAAAGAGACCGCTTTACAATTTTTGCTTTCTTTGCCTGTTGTTCTATTTCCTGAAATGCCATATAAAGCTCCG
>OFFE01001809.1_pt1 | contig 14201 bp, 14 predicted proteins | sample 1521371 | NCBI WGS metagenome assembly OFFE01 (sample SAMEA3504131, study PRJEB24116) | mouse gut metagenome | biome: mouse gut; feature: mouse-associated habitat; material: faeces | place: Denmark | collected 2011 | reverse complement strand
TGAAATAAGAAAAGCCGTAGTTCTGTAAGAACTCAATACAAAAACGCCACATATCTTATTTTAAAAAAGGCAAAGCAAATGATCAATACAGATACCGCCATCCACCATGCTAATAATCTTTTATATAAATAACCAATTATAACAAATCCGGCGACAATCACCATATATAGTAAGTCCATTATAAGAATACCTTTTACAAAGCCGGAAGAATTATATAAAAACTTATCTGTAACTTTATCGCCATATCTATTATAACCTTAGATAACATGACGAATAAAACTCTATTAAGTTCCGTGGTTCTTGCCTCTATGGCACAATTCGCGGCAGCCGGTAATGCCGGTGAACAATCGCATCCCAACATTATTCTGATCCTATGCGACGATATGGGATTTTCAGATTTGGGATGTTACGGAGGAGAAGTTAAGACTCCGAACATTGATTTTTTGGCAGAGAACGGAGTGCGTTTCAGCCAGTTCAAAAACACCGGACGCAGTTGCCCCAGCCGTGCCGCCCTCCTGACCGGACGTTACCAGCATGAAGCGGGAATGGGATGGATGACGGCTGTCGACGAGCACCGGCCCGGATACCGCGGACAAATATCTGCCGATTACCCGACTATCGCCGAAGTCCTCAAAGCAAACGGATATGCGACCTATATGAGTGGAAAATGGCATCTGACAGTACAGGGCGCATTCGATAAACCGAACGGCAGTTATCCCATACAACGAGGGTTCGATAAATATTACGGTTGCCTGAGCGGTGGCGGAAGCTATTACACCCCGACTCCCGTCTATTCGAATACGGACCGTATCACGATATTCCCCGACGACTTTTATTATACAACGGCCATTACGGATTCGGCCGTCAGTTTCATCCATAGCCATCCGGCCGATGTCCCGATGTTCATGTATCTGGCGCATTATGCCCCTCACAGGCCGTTGCAGGCACCCAAAGAACGGGTGGAAGCATGCCGGCAACGGTATAAAGTAGGATATGACGTCCTGCGCCAACAACGTTTCGACCGCCAGAAAAAGATGGGATTGATGAATACCGGAGATACCCTCCCCATCCATCAGAAAGAATTTGAAGGAGGACGCCCGGCCTGGACAAGTCTCACTCCCGAACAACAGGAAGCATGGATAACCGAAATGGCTACCTATGCCGCCATGATTGAAATAATGGACGACGGTATCGGGGAAGTTATTGCTGCTACCAAAGAAAAAGGACTCTATGAAAACACCGTCTTCCTCTTCCTGAGTGATAACGGTTCAACCAATGAAGGGGGTTTTATTGCCCAATTACTGGCCGACCTGAACAATACGCCTTACAGAAGTTACAAACAATGGTGTTTCCAGGGAGGAACCAGTACGCCTTTTATCGTTATGTACGGCGATCCGCAAAAGAATGTTCTCAAAGGGAAGTTCAATCGCGAATTCAGTCATATTATAGATATAATGCCGACCTGCCTGGATATGGCTTCGGTTGAATATCCCGGACAATTCAATGATAAAAAGTTGAGTACCACCGAAGGCAGAAGCCTGATACCCGCCGTCCAAAACAAGACGTTGGAACCACGCGACCTGTTTTTCGAACATCAGACCTCATGTGCAATCATTTCGGATGGCTGGAAACTGGTTCGTAACAACGGCAAACAGTCCTGGGAGTTGATCGACCTGATGAACGATCCGTTTGAAGAAAACGATCAGGCAGCCTTATACCCGGAAAAAGTAAAGACATTAGAGAGTAAATGGAACCGGTGGGCCAAAGAAAAACATGTCTTTCCTTTTGAATATCGTCCCTGGACAGAACGCATTAATTACTATAAATCGCTCCATCCGGATCAAAGCGGAAAGGATTAAATGTTACAAAAGTCTCACTATGGCACACAGATGACACAGATTAAGCAGATGAACACGGATCTGTGTGTCATAGTGAGACCTTTTACTATTTATCAAATCCCTTCTTCAACTCTTTTATGGCTGGCAAAGCAAACGAGATCAATCCGATCATTCCCACCAGTCCTCCACCGATGATGAATGTATTTCCAATACCGATCGTATCCGCCAGAAATCCGGTACTCAACAATCCAATCATCGAAGGCAACAGACTAACACTCATATAAAACGAGAACACACGTCCCATCACCACCGGATTGATACGTGTCTGTACCACCGTCGTAAAGGAGGCCATATAAAGAGAACCGGATATACCGCCGACCGCCGTCAATACGACAAACAACGGGTAACCTGAAACCGGCAGAATACCGGACAGTCCGAACGTAACTCCCAACAGGATATACATCCAGTTTATCAATGAAATCTCATTCAGCTTAAACTTCTTCATCCCCAGAAAAGCACCGCCCAGCAAGGCGCCTATTCCCCAGGCTGCTTCAATCAGACTGATCTGAAAAGCATTCCCTGAATAATGGTCCAACGTCATCAACGGAAACAAAACACTGACCGGCATAATAAAGAAGGTAGCAATGATAGAAAGGATAAACAACCATGACAATCCGTTTTGTGCACGGACCTCTGTCAAGGCTTCCTTCGCTTCTTTCAATAGATGTACTTTCTGCGTTTTTTCCGTATTATCCGGATCGGGGATTTTCACAAACAAGAGTGAAGTACATGCCAGAGCCGCACCAATCACATCCAGCAGCAAGATATTCGTCATCTTCATAAAAGAGATGAAAAGTGCAGCCAGTGCCGGCCCGGCAATATTACAGGCAGACTGGATAATCTGGTTGATGCCGGCAATACGAATCAGTTCCGACTTCGGAGCCAGCAAAGGGACCGATGCCTGCATGGCCGGCATATGAAAAGCCGAACCTACCGAACGTAAAGCCAACAAAATATAAATATGTTCGATCTTCGCTATATCCAGGTAGAACAGGACAGCCAGGATCAATGTACAGAAAGCGATAAAGCTATCTGCCAGTATCATCACCCGCTTCCTTTTCCAACGGTCGATAAAGATACCGGTAAACAGTCCCAATACTGATTGCGGAAGCATGGCTGCTATGGCAGCAAAAGCCAACACTTCTGCCGATTTCGTTTCAAAACTAAGCCATAGGATGATTGCAAAATTAACGATTGAACTGGTCAGGATAGAGAAGAACTGACCGGTCCATATAATGGCGAATACTTTTTTCCAGCTATTCATAACTTCTTTTATAATATAACAATAATAGATACGGGATTCCCCACGGTTCCGGGAAATCGACAATATAAACTCAGAAAACAAGAAGGATCTTATCCGTTTATCACACCAAATAAATGATGCCTGATTTAGAAGTTATTGAACACATAAAGATTATTTTATTTTCCGCAAGTATACGAATAAAATATGAATTACCAAACGATGATTAATAACGATGCTGTTTTTTCGCTATACCTCCCAGCATTTCCACCAGCGGTTGGCGCAGATATATACAATATACTGGCGTACCTGATAATTGGGGAATTTCCGGCGGGTATCATCGGCGTACTTCTTCACCTGCTCCACATCTTCAGGTCGGGGATCTGAAAATTCCAACATCTTTTCGGCATCTTTAGCCTTGAAGTATTTGAACTCTACGACACGGTCGTCGGTATAATAATCCGTGCCGGGAATACCGGTCATCTCGAAATCGGAACGCCCCACCGAATTGTTTTGCTCAATGGCAAAGGTGTAACAATTACTCAGATAACGGGAAACCAGTTCATAGAATGAGCAACGGATGAAGTTTTCGTTTATCTTGTCGAAAACCTGGGCGGGAAACTGTCCGAGGTATTGTTCGAAATAATTCTGCACGAGCGGTTCCAGGCGGCGGTCGCCGTCATATTTCCGGTAGGTAGGCACATAACGTTGTGCATTTCCTTCTATACGGTTCAAATCGTTATAATAATCCATATAGACACTGCGCATAGTCATATTCGGAAGCGATGTCACATAGTTATCTCTGATCGTAGTCATACCCAGATAGAACAGGCTGATCGGATAAAACTCTTTGTTGAAGAACTTTTGCTTATTGAATTTGCTGGACAGGTCGGCTACGTTATAGGCCAGTTCATCATCAATAACCAGCGCGTCGAGCATCGCTTTCGCATTGTCGAGCGACATGGTCAAACGACAGATCCAGTTGATATCCGTACGGAGGTTCTCATCAACCATTTCTTCGGGAATACTACCGCCATTGACAGCAAATTTCTTAAAGAAATAGGTCAGGATAGTGGCATTAAACAACCGTTCGGCTTTCGGTTTAAAGCGATAGCCATCGTAGTTGTTTACGATAAGTTGCCATATCTCGTCATAACGGTCCTGGCTGCCCACATACTTATCGAGCACATAACGCAAATACGTTTCCGTTTCCGCATACGTAAAACCAAGCATATTCAAGAATGAAGGTTCCAGGGTCAATATTTCGGCTATATTGTAACCACTGGTCAAGTCGTCCATTGTGACAGGCAATACGCCGGTACAGAAACAGGTACGGATGCTTCCTTCACCGATACCAGCCTTTATCACTTTAAAGAAGGTGCGAAGGAAACTGTCTTTAGTAGTCACCTGTTCATACAGCGGATCGTTGTAAGCTGTAAGCAGCTGGTTGGTGAAATTATCGTATTCGTCTATCAGCACGTAGACTTTAGGCAAGCCATGTTCACGGGCATATCCTAAAGCTTCTTCCAACATTTTTGAGGCATTACCTTTAGTAGTAAACTGAAAGTCGCCGAACAAATCCCGGTTATGTGTCACCATAATCTCGACCGGAATACAATTCAAATCATTGAAGTTCCGTTCCAATCCGTCCATATCGTTCGCCATTACCATCTTTGAGAAGTCATAGCGCACAATCATATATTGGTTATGTTCCGGGGTAGGATGGCTACCGATCCAGGTTCCACCGAAAAGTTCATCAAAGCGTGCCGCCCTGGTACGATCATAATAACAGGCCAGCGTAGAGATAAGCAGACTCTTGCCAAAACGGCGCGGGCGGAGGAAAACAGGGGCATTATAATATTCCAGTTTACTGATATAGTTGGTCTTATCCACATAATAAAAACCACGTTCGCGTAAATCGACGAAATCGGCAACTGCATAAGGTATCGTCATTGTAGCCATACTCGCTTTGTTTTATATTCAACAAGAGCAAAGGTACGAAAGTTTTCAGTACAACAAAACGAAGGCTGCGGGATTCACATCCGACAGCCTTCTACACTAACCCTTAACTTTAACCAATGAAAAACAATAATCTACTTAATTAGTTTTTTAGCGAAGCGATTGCGGCTTCGTAATTCGGTTCGTTGGTAATTTCAGGAACCAGTTCCTCATATACCACCTTGCCTGCTTCGTCGACTACTATCACGCCACGGGCCAGTAACCCTTTCAGCGGACCGTCAACCATCAGCATCCCGTACTTATCTTCAAAGCACGAACAGCGGAATGCAGAAAGTGTAATCACTTTATCAATACCTTCCGTAGTACAGAAGCGTCCGTGCGCAAAAGGCAAATCTTTCGATACAGCCAACACCACAGTATTTGGCAAAGAAGCAGCTTCTTTGTTGAAACGTCTCACCGAAGCAGCACATACGGCTGTATCCAAACTCGGAAAAACATTGATTACAACGTTCTTTCCTTTCAGTTCTTTCAGTGATAATTCAGATAAGTCACTTTTTACTCCTTTGAAATCGGGAGCCTCTGCTCCGACTGCCGGTAATGTTCCGTTTGTATTTACTTCCAGATTACCTTTAAATGTTATCTTTGCCATCTTTGTAGTATTTTATGTTTTTGTTACTAAAAAGCGACGTACAAATATAGGCCGCTTTGTATGACTAAAACAAACGTTAATGAAGAATGTTTTTCCTTTTAACTCTTTTTAATCACTTGCCCTAAGAACTGTTTTTCTATCTTTGCCGCAAAATAGAACGACATGAACTGGTTAATTATTTGCGGACTTCTTATTATCATTGTTTTACAAATCTTATTCCGCCCGAAAGAGGATAAATCCGATACACAAAACGAACTGAAACGCTTGCTCGATGAAATGCAACGTTCTTTCGAACGCATTGAAAAAAACTTCCGGGAAGACTTCCGGCTGAACCGCGAAGAGGGCCGTATCGTTGCCCGCGACAACCGGGAAGAACTGACCCGCTCCATGAACGAATTCAGGGAGGCTTTCGACCGGGGCATCGCTTCTTTCAACAACCTCCAACGGGAAAAGTTCGCCAACCTCGACGAACAGCAGCGCCTGCTGGTTGCCAACACCGAAAAGCGCCTAGATGAAATCCGCGTCACGGTAGACGAAAAATTACAGAAGACACTGAACGACCGCATCGGCCAGTCTTTCCGCCTCGTTACCGAACAACTGGAAAGCGTGCAGAAAGGTTTAGGGGAAATGCAGACACTGGCGCAGGACGTTGGCGGTCTGAAACGGGGACCGAGCAATGTGAAGACACGAGGAAACATCGGAGAAATACAACTGAGCATGTTGCTGGAACAAATACTGGCACCGGAACAATACGAAGCGAACGTACACACCCGCAAAGGTTCGGACGCGGTCGTGGAATTTGCCGTCAAGCTCCCGGGGCGTGACGATATCCGCGAATACGTTTACCTCCCCATCGACGCCAAATTTCCCAAAGATATTTACGAACAATTGCTGGACGCTTACGACAATGCCGACCCGCAGGCTATCGAAACGGCAGGCAAGCTGCTCGAAACAACCATTAAAAAGATGGCAAAAGACATTTCCGACAAATACCTGGCTCCCCCCGCGACGACCGATTTCGGCATTATGTTCCTTCCCTTCGAAGGCATTTATGCAGAAGTAGTGCGCCGTTCCGCCCTGCTGGATGAATTGCAACGGACCTATAAGGTTGTCGTAACCGGTCCTACCACCCTTGCCGCTATCCTGAACAGCCTGCAAATGGGTTTCCGCACACTGGCCATCCAGAAACATTCCGGCGAAGTATGGACCATACTCGGTGCAGTAAAGAAAGAGTTCGAAAAGGTAGGCAGCATGCTGGAAAAAGCGCAGAAGAACCTGCAAACGGCCAGCGGCCAGATAGAAGAAGTGCTCGGAACCCGTACCCGCGCCATCCAACGCAAGCTGAAAGACGTAGACACCCTGAGCGGCCGTGAAGCCCGTGCAATCATACCGGAATTGGGACCGTTGACGGAGGAAGAGGAAGAATCATAAAAAATACCTATCTTTGCCACCTCAACAGAATGGATATATGAAGAATGATGGCTTTACTTTCCGCAAGCGGCTACGGAGTTTCCGGTATGCGTTCAACGGGATACGTTTGTTGATCACGAAAGAACATAATGCCTGGATACATTGTTTTGCAGCTGTATGCGTGGTGATTGCCGGTGTTCTTCTGGGGTTGTCGCGCATGGAATGGGTTGCTGTCGTAATCGTGATCGGTGCCGTGCTGGCAGCCGAAGCCGTCAACTCAGCCCTGGAAGCTATTGCCGACTTTGTATCGCCCGAATATAGCGAAGCAATCAAACGGACCAAAGACCTGGGAGCCGTATTGTTAATGGCGATTGCCGCCGCAATAGTAGGCGGAATCATCTTTTTTCCCAAGCTGATTGCTTTATGTTGAATCCGTACGTTTTAAACAAATCAGAACATTTTAAACAAAACAGAACAAACAATAGTTATTTCAAATATTCACTATTAATTTTAATTACACATAACAATGAAACTTCCCGAAGACCCGACGATGCTTTTCAGCGTAGTTAACATGAAACTGCGCGACAAATATGCATCCCTTGATGAATTATGCCGTAAGATGGACGTAGACAAGGACATGCTTGTCCATAAACTTGCCGTTGCCGGCTTTGAATACAGTGCTGAAAACAATAAGTTCTGGTAACTTCCGTTTCTACTTTGCATCAACAAAGAAAATATGAAACGAACAACCTATCTTTTTACCTTTCTTCTGGCATTCATGGTCTGCTTCAACAGCCATGCACAAGAAGTCAAACTAAGCGGTAGCCGTAATGCCGTCCGTAAATCGGGCGACGTGCTGGCCTGCCTTACTCCTGCGGCGAGCCTGGCAACCGTGCTGATCCTTCAGGACTGGCAGGGGTTGAAACAGGGTGCACTGGCCGGTGTAAGTACGGTCGGCATGACCTATGCACTGAAGTATCTGGTAAAGAAAGAACGTCCCGACGGTAGCGACAACCATTCGTTTCCTTCCATGCATACCTCCGTATCGTTTACAGGCGCTGCTTTTATCCAGCGCCGTTACGGTTGGAAATGGGGTATCCCGGCGTATGCCGTAGCAACCTATGTAGGATGGAGCCGTACGTATGCCAAGAAGCACGACTGGTGGGATGTGGCCGCCGGAGCCGCCATGGGTATCGGCAGTGCCTATATCTTCACCCGTCCGTTTGCCCAAAAGCACAACCTGACCCTCAGTCCACTGGCCGGTGACAAACATTTCGGCATTTATGCTTCCATGACCTTCTGAGCATAACTGATATAACGGAATAGAAAAAACAGCCCGGACGTGTACTCGCTACAGATCCGGGCTTAATTACAAGTCTATATGTGACTAACTCTATATTCTTTGAGGTTTTAATCATTCGTAATGTAAAGCATCTGCCGGTTGCAGCTGTGCCGCTTCGTTGGCCGGATACCAGATACCGGCAATAATCATCCCGGCGATCAGCAGGAAAGTGACCAGCATCCCTCCCGCAAAACGCAGGAGGCTGTTATCCATCAGGTTCGAATCGATCAGATTGGCAAAAGCAATATTCAGACAGATGACAACGGCCGGAATAAACGCAAGTGTCAGCAACACGAGCCCCTCGCCCAACACCGTCATCCTCAACTGCCCCCGTGTAGCCCCTAATGCCATCCGAAGTCCCATTTCCCCCTGCCGCTGACGGGTACGGAACCAGAAAGTACCGACAATCCCCAGAAAGATATTCACCAGCAGGAAAAGCAGGATGGACAAACGCGTTTTCATCTCCCCTTTTCCGTCCCGCAAAGCATCTTCCCTTATATTGGAAAGCGGGATAATATTCTGAAGATAGAGGTTACCGATCTCCACCTGGTCACTCTTCTCCTGCATAAATGTATCGGCAAAGTTCCTGTCGGCTTCCGGTTTAACCCGCACAGAGACTTCCATCCAGGGTAACATCTCTGCCGAGACGGTCTTTACCTCCGCCTCACTCTGATTAATATAAATCCTTGCTCCCACCTTGCTAAATTCCGACCGGCGGACCTCCTGGCTAATTCCGCCAATGGTCATCGTTCCGGAATTATTATTTGTATAAACAGTCTGTTTTACTGCGTCCTTTACACTTTTCTCCGGAAAAAGCCTCTCTGCCGCATCCCGGGTTATAATAACCTTCATACCGCCTATCCCCTCTTTCAGTTCTTCAGGATTTCCGGAAATAGCGGAACCAATACGATATACATCGAAATACTCCGGAGTAACAAACTGGATACGGCAGGAAACAGCATCCGAAAGCGTATCCCGGCGAAGAGGCTGGTAATTATCCATGCTATTATAAGGAACGCCAAACCTGGATAAAGCCACTTCTTCCACGCCCGGCATCCTGCGTATGCGCTCCATCGCCTCCCACAAATCTTCACCGGCTTTGGCGGGGTGCTCCCCAGGTGTCAAATACCCTTCGGCCCCCTCTTCCCGGGCGTTAAACTCAAACTTATAGGTATGGTCGAGGTCGAAACCGACCGGTGCACTGAACGTATATAATACGACCAGCAAATAATCTACAATATACCACAGGCAAACCGTCACAAGTAACAATTCCCCCAACAACCAGCTATTACTTTTCCGCTGGTTCCATATTAATTTAATGATATGTTTGATCATCTTCGTACTATTTTAACGGTTTAGTTTTCATTCAAAGCTTCTACCACCTCTTTGCGCGACATCCGGTAAGCAGGTATTCCGGCAGACAGCAGGTTCAGTATCAGGCAGAACAGGAATGCATAGAGGAATATCACCGGATTAAGCAACTCAGAAACAGACAGCATCGGTGTCCCTCCGAACACGGAAGAGATGGAGCCGAAGCTATTACTCAGCAACCAGGTTCGCAACAAAAAGATGGCGATGTAAGAGAAGAGCAGTCCGACCACCCCACCCAGCAAGGTCAGAAACATATTCTCCGACAGTATCTGCACCAGCAGACGGCCTTTGGTCGCTCCGAACGCCTTGCGTATGCCAATCTCCGGCAGACGGCTGCGCATCCGTGACAAGGTCATGCCGGAAAGATTGATTGCAGGCACCAACAGCAGAATCACGATAATCAGCAAATACTGCACGATCGTCCTTGTCTTGTCAGGTCCGATAGCCCTCACTCCTTTAATCTCCAATTCAAGCTGCGTATCTGGTTGATCGTATAACACGAGCTTATAATCCTTCAACGAACTGTTATATTGCGCTTGCAGGTTGCTTATTTCTTTCCTGATTGTATCGAAATCGGATGCCGAACGGGCCAGGATAATCACCTGGAACCATCCCGTTATATTCTCCGCCCAGGAATCATCGCTCAAATCGGCAGCCGAAGCCGTATAAGGAATCCACGCCTCCGCATATGCCGCTTTGGCAATTGTGGAAATATCCTTTACCACCCCGCCAACCGTGTAAGGCTTATAAGCGATCATAATCGTTTTGCCGGCAGCATCGGCCGTGCCATATAACCGGCGGGCGGTCGACTCGCTGATGACTACCTTCTTTATACCCGAAGACACTTCCTCTTTCGTATAAGGACTGCCGGATATAAATTCGAAGTTGAAGACCTTCCAGAACACATCGTCAGTAAACATCATCAGGCAATCTTTCTTCTCCTTCCCGCCCGGCAAAGAAGCCAGCAAGCTGCGGCAGGGAGAGATAAACGACACAGCCTCGGGTGTCTTCAACGGTAGGAAACACGCTTTGACCGTACGCAAGGAAAGATAACCGTTCCCGTACTGCTCCCCTTTATAGGTCCGTCCGCCCCACCGCACATACATCGTCCGGTCGCGGTTGTCCTCGGGAGAATAGTTTTCGACACGTACCTGATACGTGATCACCATCACCATGATCAGGCAGATAGCCAATGCCGTCCCCAGGATAGAGATCAGGGCCAGGAGTTTGTTCTCCTTCAGCATGGCAAGTGCTTGTTTTAAATAGATCTTATACATAATGTCAGTATTTGTTTATTCGTAATGCAAGGCTTCCGCCGGTTCGAGACGGGCCGCCTTACGGGACGGATACCAGATAGCCAGTGTGATGATAACGGCCAGCAACAGCCACGTCAGCAGGCTGACAAGCAACAGGCGGCCGACAGTCACCTCCATCACCTCCGTACTCAGCAGGCCGGCAAAGGCCACGTTCACACAGATCAGCAAGGCGGGTACGGCGGTTATAGTTAGTATCATCAATCCTTCGCCGATAAGCAACTGTTGCAGGCGGCGTCGACTGGAACCGACGGCCATGCGAAGCCCCAACTCGTTACGACGGCGGTTCACACGGAACCAGAACGTCCCGATCACAGCCAGGAAGACATTGATCAGCAGGAATATATTGATCGCAATGTCCAGCTTTCCCCCACTCGTATTCATCGAAGTCTCCAGATAGTTCGTACGCACATCGGGGTAATATTGCACGTTAGCCAGCCAGAAGTTGCCTGCCGCCAGCCGGTGCTTCATCTCTTTCTTAAAACGGACGGCATATTCGGAAGCACTCTCCGCCGCCGCACCCGGACGGACACGGAAACAGATCTGCATCTTCCCCAGCTCCTGTTCACTCATCCGCAGGATACTCCGCTCTTTCATCTCTTTAAAGACAATCGAAGGCGGCTGGCTGAACTCTTCCCGCTTTACGGCTTGCGTCACTCCCTTCACACGGTAACGCAAGGTGTCATCCTGAAGGATTAGCAACTCCCGGCCGTCCACCAGGGTCGAGCTGAAACATTTCATTGCCATCGGCTCACTGAGCAGGATACCTTCCTGAATAGCGGAAGCCAGTTCGTCCGGCGAACCGCCATCGGCCGCATGTATATCGAACACACGGAAGTAACCGGGCGTAACACTGAAGTCGAAAGCATTCCGGTAAATAGAATCTTTCTCCTGAAAATAAGTATCCGAATTGGACATATAGGTATAAGGCATCGAAGCCTCGTTCGCCAGGCCTACCACCTGCACGTCGGGATGCGTTTCCAACTGGCGGATGATACGCATGAAATCCTCTCCCGCCCCCTGGCTCCCCTGTTCGTAGGTAATATAGGAAGCGCTGGTGGAAGGGCGCACGGCCAGCGTCACCTTATATACATTCTCAAACGAGTATCCCATCGGTTGCGCCTGTGTGATCCGGCTCATCGTCATCCGGTCGACGGCGTACCAGAGCAGTACGAAGACGACAAGCAGTTCTATAAACACCCAGGTATTGCTGCGGCGTTGCGTCTTAATCAGTTTCAGTATATGTAACAGCATATCTATTCCTTTTAATAGTGGTTTAACGACTCAGTAATATTCACACGGATCGCACGCCAGGCAGGGATCATCGACGACATCAGGTTCAGCAGGAAGCAGACCCCGAAAGCATAGCCGAACACCGCCGGACTCAGCAGCATCCCGACTGTCAGCTCCGTCTGCACACTGCCCTGCACCATCGCAATGATACCCGGCGTAAGCAGCAACTGCTGAAAGAGCGCCACCATCCCATACGATACCAGCAGCCCGACCAATCCGCCCGGCAGCATCAGCAACAGGTTCTCGATCAGTATCTGCGTCAGCAGCCGGTTCTTACGCGCCCCGAAAGCCTTCCGCACCCCCAGTTCGGAGATACGGTCCTGCATCCGCGAAGCGTTCAGGCCGGACAGGTTCAGCGCCGGAATCAGCAGGAAAAGAAAGATCAGAAACAGGAGCATCAGATAAACCGCCGTCACGGAACCACCCATCACAAACTGGCGGACCACATGCGTCAGATGCGTCTCCACCCCGTTCATCATACTGAGCTTTCCGTCGGCCAGGGTCGTATTATAACGGTCGATCATTTCTTCCAGTTCACGGCTCACCTCGTCGACTCCCATCCCGTCGGCAGGCAGGATACAGACCGTCAGCAAGCCGACCGAAACATCGCGCTCGTCGGAAGCCCCCATGACCAACGGCATCGAGGTATAAGGCACCCACATATCGGCATACACGGAGGGAGTCACGGCGGAGACATCCTTCACCACGCCGCTAACGGAATATTCGGTATCGTCCAGCAGGATACTTTTCCCCGTCACGCCGGTCGCCGTCGAAAAGATACGGCGTGCCAGCGATTCGGAAACGACGGCCCGGGGGAAACCCGACTGGAACTCCTCCTCACTGAACGGTTTCCCTTCGACGAAAGAAAAAGAGAAGAGGCGCCAGAAGCTATTGTTCGTACCCATCACCTGCACCTTCTGGGGGTCGTCTCCCCCGGGAATCTGCACATAGGTGTCGCCATAAAGCAGGCTGGTGATGGCCGTATTGGTCATAAGCGCCACCTCCTTTGCCGACTTCAACGGCATCAGGCATTCTTTGGCCGAACGGACGCCCCAGAAAAAGTTACTGTTTCTTTCCCCCGTTCATATTTCATCTGGTCGATATACAGGTATTTGCCGCGGTGCACTTCGGGTGTGATGTCAGCTGTACGGATATGGTACACGATCGCTATCACCATCACCATCGAAATGGCAAGTCCCGTCCCGATGATATACACCCCGCTGTAGAAGCGGTTTTGCCTCATCAGGTTCCAGGCTTGTTTGAAGTATTGTTTATACATGATACGGTTTTATTTGTTATGCCAGACTAAAAGCAAATGCCGTGCCACAAATATAACCCGTTGATAATAAGCAAAAAGTCTAAAACAGACAGTGTTCGATACCGAACAGTCATCACAGTATCGAACACTACATATATATCCGGCAAACAAGCGGCCGGGATTCCTATCCCCTATTCATAATGCAGCGCCTCAGCCGGCTCGATCTTTGCCGAGCGGCGTGCCGGATACGACAACAGCCAGCAGGGTAAACGTTATCACCGTATTCAGCAAGATGCGCAAAGGTGTTACATCCATATATTCTTCCGGCAGTAAATCCACCTGTACCAAATTCAGGCAAACAAGCAAAGACGGGATAAAAGCGATGACCAGCAACACCAGTCCCTCGCCTATCATCTGCCACAACACCATACGCCGGGAAGAACCGACCGCCATGCGCAATCCGATCTC
>OFFE01001791.1_pt1 | contig 14347 bp, 14 predicted proteins | sample 1521371 | NCBI WGS metagenome assembly OFFE01 (sample SAMEA3504131, study PRJEB24116) | mouse gut metagenome | biome: mouse gut; feature: mouse-associated habitat; material: faeces | place: Denmark | collected 2011 | reverse complement strand
GATGGAGGGGAGGGCGGCGCGCCTGGCCTCCTCCTGGATGCGGTCCAGCTCCTCCAGCTCTTTCGCCATGTCGATGCGGGGGAACAGGTTCTCGCCCTTGTGGACCTCCACGCCGGCGGGCAGGACGCCCCATTGGGCCGCGCTGTCCCAGGTCCGGGCGGACTCGTCCGCGCCGGTCTGGCCGAAAATCTTCCCGCAGCTCTCCGGCATGAAGGGGGTCAGCAGCACGGTGCATACCCGGACCGTCTCCAGCAGGTTGTACAGCACCGTTGCCAGCCGGGCGCCGTTGGCGTCCATGTCCTTGGCCAGGGCCCAGGGGGCGTTCTCGTCGATATACTTGTTGGCCCGCTGGATGGCCTTGAAAACTTCCTCCAGAGCGTTCTGGAACTGGAACTTCTCCATCTGCTCCTCGTACCGGGCGCGGAGGCCGGTGATCAGGGAGATCAAGCTGCCGTCCAGTTCCGGGTTTGCCTGCCGGGCCTCGGGCAGCTTCCCGCCAAAATACTTCTCCGCCATGGCGGTGGTACGGGAAACCAGGTTGCCCAGGTCGTTGGCGAGGTCGGTGTTGATGGTCTGAATCAGCAGCTCGTTGGTGAAGTTGCCGTCGGACCCGAAGGGGAAAGTCCGCAGAACAAAGAACCGCAGAGCGTCCACGCCGTACCGCTCGGAGAGCAGGTAGGGGTCCACCACGTTGCCCTTGGACTTGCTCATCTTGTCGCCGTTGAAGTTCAGCCAGCCGTGGCCGTAGACCTTCTTGGGCAGGGGCAGGTCCATGCTCATAAGGAACGCAGGCCAGTAAATCGCGTGGAACCGGACAATTTCCTTGCCCACGAAGTGGGCGTCTGCGGGCCAGAATTTGTCCAGATCGTTATATTTCTCATTTTGATAACCCAGCGCAGTCATGTAGTTGAACAGCGCGTCCAGCCACACATAGACCACATGGCCCGGATCGAAGTCCACGGGCACGCCCCAGGTGAAGCTGGTGCGGGACACGCACAGGTCCTGCAAGCCGCCCTCGCAGTCGATGAAATTGTTCACCATCTCATGCACCCGGCTCTTCGGCTCCAGAAAGTCTGTGTTCAGCAGCAGATCCCGGACCCGGTCCGCGTACTTGGAGGCCCGGAAGAAATAGGCCTCCTCCTCGGCATCGATGACCTCCCGGCCGCAGTCGGGGCACTTGCCGTCCGCCAGCTGGCTGTCGGTCCAGAAGCTCTCGCAGGGCTTGCAGTACTTGCCCTTATAGGAGCCCTTGTAGATGTCGCCGTTTTCGTACATCTTCCGGAAAATCTTCTGGATGGCGGAGACATGGTAATCGTCGGTAGTGCGGATGAAGCGGTCGTACTGAATGTTCATCAGCTTCCACAGGTCCAGCACCCCGCCGGGGGCGGTGACGATGCTGTCCACGAACTGCTGGGGGGTGACTCCCGCCTCCCGGGCTTTGTCCTCGATCTTCTGCCCATGCTCGTCGGTGCCGGTGAGGAACATGACGTCATAGCCCTGGAGCCTTTTGAAGCGCGCCATGACGTCGGCGGCCACGGTGGTGTAGGAGTGGCCGATATGGAGCTTCCCCGAAGGGTAGTAGATGGGGGTGGTGATATAAAAATGCTTGTTGTCCATGGGACGAATCCTCCAGAATTTCTATTGATTCAAATCGGGCGGCAGCCGTTTCTCCGGCCGGTCCTGACCCCGGAGGGCCATCAGCAGGAACCCGGCAGAGTTCCTTCTGTCAGTCGTTCCCATAGCGTCAGCCTCCTTTTTCACAGTATATCCAAATGTACCACAAATTCCCGCCCTTTACAAGTGCCGGCAGCCGCTTTTCCGCCAAATGTGGAAAAAAGCCGCATAACCGGCCCTGGGACGCATAGGCTTGTCAACAGGGGGACCGGTTTCCGGAAGCCGCGGCCGTTTCCGGAAAAGGATGGTCCGTCCCCAAAACCAGGAGAGAGGAGTGCGGCCCATGGAACGCCTGCCGCTGTACTGCCAGGGCGAGCGCCGGGGGGAGGTGACGCTGTCCCTCTGGGGACCCAACGGGGCGCGGACAGAGATCACCGCCTCCATGGCGGACCCCGGAGACGGCCTGTACCGGGCCTTCCTTACCGGGGAGCAGGGAGAGCTGCCCCTGGGGGTGCTGGCCCCGGAGGAGGGGCGGCTGTCGGTGCGCCGCCGTCTGTACAACCGGGATGTGGAACAGCTGGGGCGGCTTCACCGGGGAGAGGCCCGGCGGTCCTTCCGCTTTGAAGAGACCAGCCTGTGCTGGCGGGAGACCCGCTGTCCCGCCCAGCTGTTCCAGAGCCGGTTTCTCCGGGAACGCCTGATCCGTCAGGGCCGGGGCTGGTGGCGGCGGGAGGGAAGCGTCCTTCTGCTGGCCCTGCCTCTGGAGGAGGGACGGCCCTTCCCGCTGGAGGCCCTTTTTTGTTTGGGGAGGATACAGTGCGTAGAGGGAAGCCGGTGCGTGGTATATGCCTTCCGGGAGGAGGAACCCATACTTTGGCGGGAGGGATAAAATTTCTTCAGGCGGCTTTTCTTTGGGAGATATTTGTGGTATAATGGAGAAAATTACCCCAGCCGGTCCTCTATGTACCGGTTAAGCAGATAACTTTGGTAGTCCTCCAGGAAGAACGCCTTTTCCGACAGCGGGTCGCCGTACCGCTCGGCCAGCTGGCCCAGAGTGATTTCCCGGGCCAGCGTCAGGGCGGGAATGTCCTCCTCCACGATCCGGCGGATCATTTCCTCCCGCGGGGCCGTTTTCAGATTACCGATCCTCCACCCCTCCGTCATGTGGGTGAAGTTGAAATAGACGTCGAAGCTGTTGGAGATGTTCAGCACGATCCTGTCCTCGCTGCGGGGGATTTCATGGACGGTGCTGTGCCGCAGCCGCTCACAGCACTGGGCCTCGGTCAGCACCCGGCTGTAGTCCAGATAGTAGGGGCGCAGCTCCTCCGGGATATGGGCCTTTTCGATACGGATGGGGTAGAGCTTCCGGTTCTCTCCGTCACAGCTCCCGGCGTGAACGAAGAATTTGAAGTCCTCCCCAAATGCCCGGCAGCGTTTTTCCAGCTCCAGCGTCTTGATGAGCCCCAGCAGCGCGGGGACCTCCGCCTTGTTTTCCTCGTTGAGGAACGCCTGCCACCGGGGGGCGATCTCGTGCTGGAGGAGGATCTCCGTGGCCTGCAAAAGCTCCTGGAACGCACCCTTCCGGCCAGTGTATCTGTCCGTCAACTCCTCCAGCCCGAAGAAGGTCAGCTGGACCTGTTTGACGCCCACTTCCTTCAAAAATCCCGCGTAGTCCAGATCCCGGACCAGCCGCCAGAAGCTGGCCAGCTCAAACCGCTCCGGCTTCCCGCCCACGCTGAGGGCGTTGTCCCGCTCCCAGCGCGCCCGGTAGCCGTCGCAGAAGTCCGGTTCCCGCAGCCAGCTGTAGAAGACGACGGTCTCGAAGTCCGGCTTGAAGTAATCCACCAGCCAGGCGTCCGCGCCGGGCTCCATGGCCCGGTTGGGCATATGTCCCAGCCAGCAGTGGCGGCACCGGTTGGGACAACCGTACATATCTGTCACCAGATAAAGCGCTTTATGAAACATAGCGGTATACCTCCGTTATTTTTGCGTCATTGTACCACAGGGCGCTGACGCTGTCCATATATTTGCATTTTAAAAAGGAGGACCTTGCTATGAAATGTCCCTATTGCGGCTACAAGGAGAGCAGAGTGGTGGACAGCCGTCCCGCCGACGAGGGGAGCAGCATCCGCCGCCGCCGGGAATGTCTGGCCTGCGAGAAGCGGTTCACCACCTATGAAACCATGGAGTCCCTGCCTATGGTGGTCATCAAGAAGGACGGCAGCCGCCAGAGCTTTGACCGCAGCAAGGTGCTGGGCAGCATGCTGCGGGCCTGCGAAAAGCGGACGGTGTCCATGGCGGACCTGGAGCGGATGACCGACGAGATCGAGCAGAACCTGCAAAACAACCTGGAGCGGGAAATCCCCACCGAGCTGGTGGGGGAGCAGGTCATGGACAAGCTGCGGGACGTGGACGAAGTGGCCTATGTCCGCTTCGCCTCGGTATACCGCCAGTTCAAAGATATCCATACCTTTATGGCCGAGCTGGCAAAGCTGCTGGAGGAAAAGCCGCTGGAGGCCCCGCCTGACGAATGACCAGCCGAAAACCGGTAAAGTCCGGCGGCGGGTTCAGAACGCCGGTGATTGCGGACCGGAGAAGCTCCGGGAGAATCCGGCAAACGAAAAAACAGCGGGAAATGGTGTCATGAAAAGGAAAGTTCTGACCTTCGCGTTGCTGGGCACGCTCATGCTCTGCTGTGCCTGCGGGGAAGGCGGGCCCGCCGCCGGTACGGCCGCCCCGGGGGAGCCGCCGGACCTCTCCGGAACCTATACCGACAGGCAGGGGACGGAGGAGATATACAGCCAGCTGGAGCTGACGCGGCAGGCGGACGGCCTCTACCGGTTTTCCATGGGCCTCCACCGCATTACTACCCTGGAGGGGGATGCGGCGTATCAGGAGGGAATCCTTCATTTTGCCAGCGGCGACCCCCATGTGGAGGGGAACCTCTCCGTCAGCGGCCAGACGGCGGAAGCGGTAATCACCGTGTCGGATTTCCCGGAGATTGCTGCCGGAACCATATACCGCTTTCCGGATGGGCCGTAACTTTCCGCAGAGCAGGGCGTCCTCCGCCACGGAGGAGCCCCGCCGCCGTTTCAGAATCTGAGGAAAGAAAATCCGGAATAAGACGCCCGCAGAGGGGCCGCCCCCGGAGGCTTTTCGGGGACGGTCCCTCTGTTTTTCACAGCAGATATTCCGACTCCCTTTTCAGATTGGTGTTTCTTAATGCCATTTGACAAAATGATCCGTCATAGTATCTGAAGCGAGCCGCCACCCCTTGGATATTCACGATAAGATACTTGCAATAATTGCAATCGTGCAAACTAATATTACTCCCACACTGAATACGACAATCACTTTTTTAACCTGTTTATTCCCATTTACTGCCGTATCTATTGTATCTGAAAATGAAGCACAAAAAATGGCAGCTATCATGAACAATACAGGCATGAACAATAAAAAAAGTTTTTCCATATTTCCCTCCGCAGCTTCCGGTTTGCAAGCTGGTTATAGTTCACAGTTATTACTGCATCAGTCTGGTTTTGCAGAAACTGCCAAAGTGATACCTCGGCAGCACTTTTCTCAAAAGGAACTATTCAGATGTATTGTATCAAGGGTGAGTTTGAGACTTACCACATTACACATTGGCGGCGGCTCGTTTGTGGCAAGACGGCAGCGCAGCGGAGAGGGGGCCTTGTGAGTGCGCGACTTTAAGCCCCGCCCGGCCCATCCTCAATACTTCTATCAGGCGATGCACGCACCCAACCAGGCAAACCAGGACGGTGGTGATCTCCACCGTCCCCGGAATGGAAACAGACGCCAAAGGCGGCTTAAAAATCGGGAGCGATGCTCACGATTTAACAGGGGCTTGGGGGCGGTCAGCCACTAACAAGCGGTGCCGGGTATATACCGGCGCATTGCTTGCCACTGCTGTCAGCACTTAAAAAGAGGATTGTATCCCTCCCGCGCTGATGGTATAATCAAGGCATAACATCTTGGCAAATCGGGATCGGTATCATACATCATGTATGGAGGGATAACGCCATGTTTTTAGAGACAGAACGCCTCATTCTGCGGAAATTACGGGAAGAGGATTATGGGGATTTCCGCGCCTATGCTGCAGACGAGGAGATGTGCCGTATGATGGGTCGGCATGTGTTGGACACGGAGGAAGCCACCGCCCGGGCCTGCTTTGATTGGCTGAAAGACAAAGAGGAGCGAGGCTACGCGCTTATCCTCAAAGAGACAGGGCGCGTCATCGGCGACTTGACTGTTACCACCGTACCGGAGGACTTGGCGGAACGGGAATCTCTGGCTGGGAAACAAGGGCGGTCTCTAAACTTCTCTATTTCCCGGGTGTACCAGCGACAGGGACTCATGACAGAGGCCCTGCGGGCTGTTACGACCCATCTCTTTGCAGAAGAAGGCATGGATTATGTTCAATGCGGCTATTTCGACTTCAATGCTGCATCGGCAAAACTCCAGAAGAAGCTAGGTTTTGTCCATTTGACCACCGTGGAGCTGGATTTCGAGGGGTTCGAGGAAAAGATCATCTCAGTGGAAAATGTGCTATGGCGTTCGTTGTTATGAGACAAGACTTCGCCAAACTGTACCGCAGTGGCTACTCTGGTATGCCGGCTGAAAAACTTTTGTCATTTCTAAAACTTCCCCTTGACAAATGTTCTCTTCCGATAATAAGTTGCATAATTTGACAAATCGTGATATACTGAAACCAAAATGAACGATTTACTTAAGGGGGGCATTTATTATGAGCAGCCGTCTGTGTCCAAAATGCGGCAAACGCTATTCCTCGTCTTATCGAAAGTGCCCCAACTGCTCCGCCCGGGAGAGGCGGCGGGATCCGGCGCTGTCCGACCGGTTCATACAGCTTGTGGACTTTCTGCGGCAGAACAGTTCCCAGGTCTTTGTGGCCAGCAGCCTGTTCTTTCTGGCGGTCGCCATACTGGGCGTTCTGCTTACCCGCTCTCCGTCAGAACCCGACGAGACGCCCGCGCCGCCTGCGCCGGTGGAACGGTATGCCGCGCCTCTGGCCTTGTCCCGGTCCTCCGTGACCATCACCGAGGGAGAGACGGCCGTCCTGTCCGCTTCGGGGAATTTTGACACGCTGATCTGGACCTCCTCCGACGAGAGCGTTGTCTCCGTAAGCAGCGGCAGAATCACGGCAAACGCCGCCGGAACCGCCGTCGTCACCGCGTCCACCGGGGTAGAATCCCGCTCCTGCGAAGTCACCGTTCAGGAGGCGGTCCCTGTCAGCCAGTTTGTTCTTGCTCTTAACTATACGGACTTCACCCTGCGGGCCGGAGACCCTCCGGTGCAGATGGCGGTGAAAATCAAAGGAACAAAGGACCCGTATACCGGAGAGGTGGTCTGGGCCAGCCAGAACCCGGAAACCGCCTCCATCAGTGAAACCGGACTGGTGGAGCGGGTGGGGAAGGGCTCAACGGTGATTACCGCCTCTGCCGACGGACAGACGCTGGAGTGCATCGTGCGGGTGCGCTGACCCCGTTCCTTTCCCCGAATACAGCGTACCCGGCGGGACCGCCGGGTACGCTGCGGTTTATTGGGTCGGCGCTGCCCATCTTTCCGGGCGGGTTTCGTTCCTACAGGGCTGTCATTCCCGCCGCTTCTTGGCGGAAAAGTCCTCCGGAGCCTCTCCGGCGGCAGGCTCCTCCGCTTCTTCTTCCAAAACGCTCTCCTCCTCCGAAAGCGCATCCCCGTCCTCCGCTTCCTCTTTGGAAAGGAGCGGCACATAGCAGCGGACGTAGTAAGAGGAAGCCGTCCAGCCGGAGCCGTCCGGCGCCTTGGCGGCGCATTCCACCCGGTACAGCCCCGGCAGGGAGAAGGTATACTCTGTCCGGCAGAGGTCCGTCTCCTTTGCGGAAGCAACCCGCTGAACGGCTCCCTCCGGCGTGGTGACTGTAATGGTGATTTTCTGCTGCGGCGTGTCCGCCCGGACGGAGAGCCATCCGGCATTCCCCGCCGCCACAGGGGCGAGAAGCTCCGACCGGAGGGGATTGACCGCGCCCTCCCCGGTGCGCAGGCAGCGGGGAATATAGACCTTTATGGGCCAGATGTAGTAATCGCCCAGCTTGACATGGGTGATATCCTTGGTATGTCCGCAAAACCAAATCTCGCTGCGCTTGTTTCCGGTGGCGGCGGTGAGAACAATGGCGTGGGAGTAAGAGCCGCCGGACCCTTCCACGTGGGCGGCAGCTCCCACCAGCTCCTCCGGGGTCACGCCGGACAGCGGACTGCCGGAGGCCGCGTCCAGAATAGTGGCGTACATCCCGGCGTCCCCGGCGGCATTGGAGCCCCCGAGGCCCGTACCGCCGGTGCTTCCGGTGAGATATTTCCGGAAGGACTGGCAGCTGACCCAGCTCAGATTGATTTTCCCCTGGCTGGTGGAGCGGCCGAACCATTGGCTGTCGCCCTCCGTGTCCATGGGCAGGGCGCGTCCGGCGGCGGCTTCATTGTCCTGACTTCCCCCGAAGCCCGCCCACATGCACTGGGAGGCAAAGTTCATACAGTCCCCGCCCTCTCCGGCATAGCTGACGAACAGCGGGTTATAGAATTCGCTCCGGGGCATCCCGGCCGTCAGACGGGAATATGTATAGGCATACGCGGCGGCGCTGGCCCCGTCATACAAAATCCGCCCCTCCCCGGCGGAGGGCGTATAAGGGTAGGAAACCGTACAATCCTCCCGCTCCAGACTGGCGGCAAACTCTGCCAGGGCAGCTCCCTCGTCAAAGGCGGCTCCCTGGTCCTTGTACAGCTTGTCAAACCGGCTGCCGTCGGTGACGTCGGCCACCAGCCACCGGTCTCCCGGCTTTACCAGCCTGACGGTGTAGTAGGTCTCATATACGGACAGCTGGTCGCTGCCGGTGTAGCGGAACTGGGCGGTTTCCTTCACGGAAATCCGGCCGGTATTCTCCGTCAGCTCCGGCTCCCCCAGATCATAGAAGAGCAGCAGATCCGTCCGGTAAATCTCCTGGAGCTGCCGCATGCCGGAATAGAACCGGGCCTTTTTCTCCAGGAAAATCATATTCTCCCGCAGCTGCTCCAGCGTCAGGTCCTCCTTGGCGAGCCGGAATACCGGCTGCGCCTCTCCGGACAGAGCCGCCGGAAGCTCCGCCACTGTGCCGGTGCGCAGATCCTGCTCCTCATAGAGCATGGCGGCCTCCTGATAGTTCCGCAGGATATTCTCCGCGGCGGCCTTTACCTCTGCGGCCTGGAGCGTCTCATCCGCCGCCGTCAGGTCCGCCGCCGCCGCAGGCGCCGGCAGCCCGGCGAAAAGCAGCGCAAACAGACAAAACACCGCCAGACGGGACAGCCCCGCCCCTGGAAAGCCCTGCCCCATCCGGCGTTTGAAATCGTGCATAAACATACCCCCTTTTTTCAGACATCGGACGAAATACCGGAATCCATAAGGGGACTGTCCGAATTTTGTCGAAAAAAGGGGAACGGCAGAAAGGAGCCATATCGGAATGCAGTATCGGAAAGACAAGAAGGGGAGGGACCTCTCCCTCCTGGGCTATGGCTGTATGCGCTTTACCCGCAAGGGCGGCGGCATCGACATTGACAAGGCGGAGCGGGAGCTCATGGCGGCCATTCGGGGCGGCGTGAACTATCTGGACACCGCCTATATCTACCCCGGCAGCGAGGCGGCGGTGGGGGAGATTCTGCGCCGGAACCGCTGCCGGGACCAGGTATATCTGGCCACCAAGCTGCCGCACTACCTGATCAAATCCATGGACGGCGTGGAAAAGATCTTCCAGGAGGAGCTGCGCCGCCTGGGGACAGACCATATCGACTACTATCTCATGCATATGCTGACGGATCTGGCCACCTGGGAAAAGCTGAAGAGGCTGGGCATGGAGGAGTGGATCGCCGGCAAGCTGAAAACCGGGGAAATCCGGAACATCGGCTTTTCCTACCACGGCAGCACGCCCATGTTCCAGCGTCTGGTGGACGCCTACGACTGGGACTTCTGCCAGATTCAGTACAACTACATGGATGAAACCAGCCAGGCGGGGGTGGAGGGCCTGCGGTATGCCCACGCCAGGGGCTTACCGGTGATCATCATGGAGCCCCTGCGGGGCGGGCGGCTGGTAGAGCTGCTGCCGGAGGCGGCCAAGGAGCTGTTCCGGCGGGATCCGGAGGGCCGCACACCTGCCGCTCTGGCGTTTCAATGGCTCTTCGACCAGCCGGAGGTCACATGCGTCCTCTCCGGCATGAGCTCTATGGAGATGGTGGAGGAGAATCTGGCCACGGCGGACCAGGCCCGGCCGGGGTGCATGACGGACAGCAGCCGGGCCCTCATCGAGCGGGTCCGGGAGGAAATCCGCCGCAGCGTGAAGGCGGGCTGCACCGGCTGCGGTTACTGCATGCCCTGTCCCAAAGAGGTGGATATTCCGGGAACCTTCCGCTGCTGGAACGCCATGTACTCCGAAGGCAGGGCCTCCGGCCGGCGGGACTATCTGCAATGCACCGCCATGCGGAAAAATCCCAGCAGCGCCTCCCAATGCGTGGGCTGTGGAAAGTGTGAGAGCCGCTGCCCCCAGCATCTGCCCATCCGGCAGCTGCTGAAGTCCGCGGCAGACGAACTGGAAACCGTCTCCTATAAAGCGGCAAAGTGGGGAATCCGGACATTCCGGCTGTGGTAAGCGTCCAAGGGGTTTTTTCCATGAAAACTGCACGACTGCCGCCGCGCGGAAGTCTTCGCGCAGCCTCAGATCATAGAAAGGGGGGATTTCACCAAAAAAGTGAAATCCCCCCTGCAACATGCCATTTTTCCTTACAGTCATCTGTATGGGGAGGCTCATCTGTGCGGATGAACGCCTTACCCCCTGGCAATGGCGGCCACAGCGGCGGCCGCATCCATCTCCTCCGGCGTGGTAAACCATCCGGGGCTGATGCGGACAGTCCCTTGCGGGAATGTGCCCAGGGTTCTGTGGGCCGCCGGTGCGCAGTGGAGACCGCAGCGGGTGAGAATACCGTATTCCTGCTCCAGCCGGCTGGCAGCCGCGGCGTTGTCCACAGACAGAAAATCAATGGAAACCACCCCCGTACGGCCCGCCAGCTCCCAAGGTCCCGCCAGCCGGATCTGCGGAATGTCCCGCAGCTGCTCCAGCAGGCGGGCGGTCAGCGCCGTCTCATGCTCTTTCAGGACGGCGGCGCCGGTTTCCTCCACAAACTCCGCCGCCGCCTGGAAACCGTAAATTCCCGGCAGGTTGGGCGTACCGGACTCAAACCGGTCCGGCATATACGAGGGCTGCACCTCCAGGTCTGACACGCTGCCGGTTCCTCCGGAGATAATGGGCGTCAGGCCCGCGGCAAACTCCGGCGACAGCAGCAGCGCCCCGATACCTCCAGGCCCCATAAGCCCCTTATGGCCGGGTACGGACAGGGCGGACAGCCCCCACTCCTTAAAGCAGATTTCCCAGTGCCCTGCCGTCTGCGCAGCATCCAGTGCAAAGGGTATCCCATATTCCCGGCAGATTTGTCCCACTGCGGCAGCGTCCTGAACCACGCCGCTGACATTGGACCCATGGGCCAGGAGCACCAGCCGGGTGTTGGCGCGAATCCGCTTGCGAATCTCCTCCGGGTCCAGCCGTCCGGTCCCATCGCAGGGAATCCGGTCAAAAGTGACGCCCTGGCCCGCCAGATCCCCGAGAGGCCGCATGACCGCGTTATGCTCCACAGCGCTGACCAGGCAGTGGCTGCCCTCCCGCAGCCAGCCGCGCAGGATCATGTTCAGCCCCATGGTATTTCCAGGCGTCAGCACACAATGGGCAGGACTGTCGTGGCCAAACAGCCTGCACAGGCTTTCTCTGAGCAGGAGGGCGGTCATGCCCGCTTCCTGTGCCGGGGCATACACCCCCCGGTTGATAGAGGCCCCCACTTTCTGGATATAGTGCAGCATGGCTTTGGCAACCGCAGGGGGCTTTGGGAAAGAGGTGGCGGCGTTGTCCAGATAGATCATAACCATTCCTCCCTGGACCGGGTCTCAGCCCGGAGCCCAAAGAAAAAGACACGCCAAAGCGTGTCTTTTTTGGTGGACGCTAACGGACTTGAACCGCTGACCCCCTGCACGTCAAGCAGGTGCTCTAGCCAGCTGAGCTAAGCGTCCACATACGGAGCATTAGTATGATACCGCACTTGTGTGTATTTGTCAAGTCTTTTTTCCTGCTGTTTTGCATAAATTCTCTTCCCGCACCATCGCCGCCCTTTTTGCATATAGTGGCAGTATGCCAGACAAGGAGGGAACAGAAATGGCTGTATCCAATCGAACCGGTCCGGTAATCGCGCTGGTGGGCAACCCCAATGTGGGCAAATCCACCGTGTTCAACGCCCTGACCAATCTCCGCCAGCATACAGGCAACTGGCCGGGGAAAACGGTGGAGACCGCCCGAGGCGCATATACATATCACGAAAAAACCTATACCCTGGTGGATCTGCCCGGGGCCTACTCCCTCCACCCCGGTTCCGCCGAGGAGGAGGTTACGCGGGATTATCTGCTCCAGGGAGAGGCGGATGCCGTCCTGGTGGTGGCGGATGCCACCTGCCTGGAGCGAAATCTGGCGCTGGCTCTGCAAATCCTGGAGATTTCCTGGCCGGTGGTTCTGTGTGTCAATCTGCTGGACGAGGCGGAGAAAAAGGGAATTTCAGTAGATCTTCGGCTGCTGGAGCAGGAGCTGGGCTGCCCGGTAACGGGAACGGCCGCCCGGGGCGGGCAGGGCCTGGATACGCTGCGGCAGATTCTGGAGGATACGATTACGCGTCCCGGTCCTAAGCCGGAGCCTCCGGAGGAGGAAAAGCCCTGCCGCGGCTGCGGGGAATGCCGGACGGCCCACATCATGGCCCGCGCCGCGGCCATCGCCGGAAAGACCGTCGCTATGGATGCCGAGGCGGCGGTCCGCCGGGACCGGCGGCTGGACCGCCTGCTGACCAGCCGGGGTACCGGTATTCCGGCAATGCTACTGCTGCTGGCGGGAATTCTGTGGCTGACCATGGTGGGGGCCAACCTGCCTTCAGAGCTGCTCAGCGGCCTGCTCATGGGCTGGCAGGAGCCTCTGCGGGGGATTTTCCAGACCATGGGCGCACCTTGGTGGCTGGAGGGAGCCCTGGTGGACGGAGTGTATCGGACAGTGGCCTGGGTGGTATCGGTGATGCTGCCGCCAATGGCAATCTTTTTCCCCCTGTTCACGCTGCTGGAAGACGCGGGCTATCTGCCCAGGGTGGCCTTCAATCTGGACCACTTCTTCCGGCGGGCCGGGGCACATGGCCGTCAGAGTCTGACCATGTGCATGGGCCTGGGATGCAACGCCTGCGGTGTTATGGGATGCCGGATCATCCAGAGTCCCCGGGAGCGGCTCATCGCCATTCTCACCAACTCCTTCATTCCATGCAACGGCCGGCTGCCCACTCTGACAGCGCTGATTGCCATGTTTTTTGTCACGGGAACCGGACTGTGGAGCACTTTCGCCTCGGCGGCGCTACTGATGGGATGCATCGTGCTGGCGGTGGCCATGACGCTGTGGGCCAGCCGCCTCCTGGCCGCCACGGCGCTGAAGGGAGAGAGCTCTTCCTTCTCCCTGGAGCTTCCCCCCTACCGGGCTCCTCAGGTGGGGCAGGTGCTGGTGCGCTCCATTCTGGACCGGACGCTGTTCGTTCTGGGCCGGGCAGTGGCGGTAGCGGCGCCGGCGGGTTTGCTGATCTGGATTGCCGCCAACGTGACCATAGGGGAGAGAAGCATTCTGGTCCATCTGGCCGGATTCCTGGAGCCTTTGGGCTCTTGGATGGGACTGGACGGCTTCATTCTCCTGGCCTTCCTCCTGGGGTTTCCGGCCAATGAAATCGTTGTGCCCTGCATTCTGATGGGATATCTCTCCGCCGGCTCCCTGACGGATTACGGCAGCCTCTCCCAGCTCCACGACCTGCTCACAGCCAACGGCTGGACCGCCGCCACGGCGGTGTGCGCCCTGATTTTTACCTTGTTTCATTTCCCCTGCGGGACTACCTGCTTTACCATCTGGAGAGAAACGCGCAGCGCAAAGTGGACGGCGCTGGCAATTCTGCTGCCCACCGCCGCAGGCGTGGGGCTGTGCGTCCTGATCCACCTGCTTCTGGGATGAACTCTTCTGGCCCGGCCGCCCTTTTCCGGCCGGAAGGACCGGCATTCTGCAAATTCCGATTTCCTGAAAATATAGTTTGCATTTTAACAATACATCTGGTAGGATATAGAGGAAACCATTTAAACAACAGGAGGTCATCCTCATATGAAAAAGCTGGTTGTCAGTAAAAGCGATCCCTGTAAGGCATGTCTCAGCTGCGTCCGGGCCTGCTCTGAAGCATTTTATAAGAAATTTGACTCGGATCTGAGCTGCATTCGCATCGCCGCCAAGCCCGACGGCGAGCCCAAGGTGCAAAACTGCATCATGTGCGGCAAGTGCGCCCGGACCTGCCCCGAGGGAGCCATCACCCAGAATGCCAAGGGCGTGTACATGATTGACAAGCGCAAGTGCGTTGGCTGTGGCGAGTGTGTGAAGGCCTGCCCCATGCAGGTCATGGTCATGCCATCCGGCGAGGACGCCCGGCCCAGCAAGTGCATTGCCTGCGGCATCTGCGCCAAGGCCTGTCCCATGGGTATTCTCTCTGTGGAGGAGAAATAGACTGCGTAACAGAGGAAAATCTCCGGCACGTCAGGAACCCCGCC
>OFFE01001790.1_pt1 | contig 14350 bp, 10 predicted proteins | sample 1521371 | NCBI WGS metagenome assembly OFFE01 (sample SAMEA3504131, study PRJEB24116) | mouse gut metagenome | biome: mouse gut; feature: mouse-associated habitat; material: faeces | place: Denmark | collected 2011 | reverse complement strand
TGCCGTGAAACCAGACTGCATAACGCTGACTGGTTCAATCGCATGATTACATTAGACAGCATTCAGCGTTATGCAGTATAATTCTTGCCAGCCACATAGCACAGCCGGTCATGCCGTTTATCCGGTTTTGGCAAGATTTAATCGCTACATATATAAACTGTATAACAATTGGACGCTTCTGCAATACCAGGCAGAAAGCGGTAAAAGTATACGTTTATAAGTATAGCACAAAACTCCCCGCTCAGATAGCACCGAATCTATCTGACGCGGGGAGCCCTTTTGCATTTTGTCACTGGAACTCTACCATATATTCCCGGAACCGCAAAGGCAGCATGCCTCTCTGGAGCTTCCGGTTCTCCCGTCCCTCTACGGTTATGGTATGGCAGAACTGCCGGAAAAGCTCCTGATACTCCCGTTCCCTGTCCGAGTAGCGAAGGTTCTGCGGCCTGTCCGCTTCCTCCCCTCGAAGCAGATACCAGGGCTTCCCGGCCGGATGTATCCCGAACAGATTCCGCTTCTCGTCATAGATGACGAAATTCTCTATGGGCAGCCTGTCGGCGAAATGGGGCATCAGGAAGGCGACTACGTCGTTCTTCGGCCCTATCCTGGAGAACAGCATGCCGTTTTCCAGTTCCTGGAACCTTAGAAACTGCAATTGGTGGCCCACCTCCGTGGACACGCCCCGGGCCAGCGCGAAGGCCCTGTGCACCCAAACGTCCGCCAGATTGTCGAAGAGATGCCCCGGGCGGCACCTCCCCCGCAGCCCCTGTACCACGGTGCGGTAAATCGCCTGCGCTTTCCCCTCGTCCTCCGAGGCCAGCGCCATGGCCAGCCGTTCACAATCCTCCCTGCCGAAGCGCCGCTCCAGAGTCCGCATGACTTTGCGGGTCTTCTCCTCGTCCGCCGTCACGGGGATGTCCTCCGCAAACAGCAGGGGATCGTCCGTGAGGCTGAGGATTGTGTCATCGTGATTCCGCTTCTCCTCATACGCCTGGTAGATTGCCGTGAAGACGCTCTCCAGGGTGTCCTCGCATCTGTATACGATCATGGGCATTTCCTTTCTCCCTCTTTTTTCTCTGTATCCATTTCCGGTTTCCTCCGGGGCATATGCCGCGTCTTCCGCAATGGGCTGTGTGTTCTCTGGGTCTGTCGCCTGCATTCAGCCTCTTTCAACCACCGCCTTGCATGGCTATCCCTCACAACTCCTCCGCTGCCTTGTACGGCTATCCCTCACAACTCCTCCGCTGCCTTGTACAGCTGCCCCCTCACAACTGCCCCCACCGCTGCCTTGCATGCCTGTCCTTCACAACTGCCCCCACCGCTGCCTCGCATGCCTGCCCCTCACAACTGCCCCACCGCCGCCTGCTGCCGCTCTATGACCGTCACAGGGCGGGTGAATTCGACATCATCGAACAGCGACAGCTGCTTATAGCTCATGCCGTCGCTGCCGAACCGCACCCTGTCCTTCTCGGTGGTAAGGTTCCGCACGATGTAATCCTCCTCTATCTTCACAGGGTACATCATCCTGCCGCTGCAGGTGATGAAATACAGCGCCCGCTTCAGCACCACCCCGATCTTCTTCAGATCCGGAAAAGTCAGGCTGCCGCTCCTGCGGGCCGCCACGATCCGTCCCGCGCTCTTCACCCCTATGCCGGGCACACGCAGCAGCTCCTCCATGGGAGCGCGGTTAATCTCCACCGGGAAGCGCTCCAGATGGCGCACCGCCCAGTCCTCCTTGGGATCCAGCATCACATTGAAATAGGGGCGCTTCTCGTCCAGCAGCTCCTCCGCCCGGAAGCCGTAGAACCGCAGCAGCCAGTCCGCCTGATACAGCCTGTGCTCCCGCAGCAGAGGCGGCCCTCCCGGCAGGGCGGGCAGGCTCTTGTCCCCGGTGACGTTCACGAAGGCCGAATAGAAGACCCTCTTTAAGTCGAATTTCTGATAAAGGCTCTCCGCCACATTGATGATCTGATAATCGCTCTCCGGCGTGGCACCGATGATCATCTGGGTGGACTGGCCTCCTCCCACGAACTTAGGCGCATTGCGGTACAGCACCAGGTCGTTCCGGTTCACCTGGATGCCGGTCTGGATCTGCCGCATGGGGGTCAGGATGCTCTTCCGGTGCTTATTGGGCGCCAGGCTGCGCAGTCCCTCCGCGGTGGGGAGCTCTAAGTTGACGCTCATCCTGTCCACCAGGAAGCCGGTCTGCTGTATGATCTCCGGCGCAGCCCCGGGAATGGCCTTCACATGGACATAGCCATTGAACCGGTAGCGGTTCCGCAGCAGCCACACCGTGCGGCAGATCAGCTCCTGGGTAAAGGTAGGGTTGCCGATGATGCCGGAGCTCAGGAACAGGCCCTCGATGTAGTTCCTGCGGTAGAACTCCATGGTCAGGGTACAGATTTCCTCCGGGGTGAAGGTGGCCCTGGGGACATCGTTGGAACGGCGGTTGCGGCAGTATTTACAGTCGAAGATGCATTCGTTGGTCATCAGGATCTTCAGGAGGGAGATGCATCTGCCGTCCCCGGAGAAGCTGTGGCAGATGCCTGCCGCCACGCAGTTGCCGATGCTCTTGCCGTCCCCCTTGCGGTCCACGCCGCTGGAGGTACAGGCCACGTCATACTTGGCCGCGTCCGTCAGGATATTCAGTTTGTCCTCCAGGGGCATTTCCCCTTTGCTTACCAGATATTCCACTTTCCCGCCCCCTCATCCATGCCATTTATACTGCTTAACGATTTCACTTGCAATGAAACCAGACTGCATAACGCTGACTGGTTCAATCGCATGATTGCATTAGGCAGTATTCAGCGTTATACAGTATATATAAAAGAACGTATGTTCTTTTTAGAGTTTAGCACATATGTTCTGATTCTGCAAGCATTTTTTACAGAAATCGGAAAAACTTCCATAAGCAAGGGCAACAATAGTTTCAAAAATGATTGTTGGCCCCCAAAGGACGTGATATAATAATAGCAAGGAAGAGCTGTTTCAGAGGAGGTGTTTGCATGGCGAGGACAGTGGGTATCGGACATCAGGATTTCGGACAGTTGATTCGAAATAATTACTTTTATGTGGATAAGACAGCATTCATTAAGGAGTGGTGGGAAAGCGGGGACGCAGTCACCCTGATAACCCGTCCCAGACGCTTCGGAAAGACCCTGAACATGAGCATGCTGGAATATTTTTTCTCCGTAAAATACGCCGGTCAGGGGGACCTGTTCGAAGGCCTTGCCATCTGGCAGGAGGAAGCCTACAGGCAGCTTCAGGGCACCTGTCCGGTCATCAGCCTCTCTTTCGCCAATGTGAAGGAGTCTTCTTTTCCCAAAGCAAGAAAGCAGATGTGCCATATTATCACGAACCTGTATAACCGATATGATTTTCTGCCAGGCAGCGGTCTGCTGAACGAAAATGAGAAAGAAATCTATCGGAAAGTCTCTGCCGAAATGGAAGATTATATAGCGGTCAATTCGCTGAACGCTTTGTCCGATTACCTTTCCCGCTATTATGGGAAAAAGGTCATCATCCTGCTGGACGAGTACGATACGCCCATGCAGGAGGCATATGTCAGCGGGTTCTGGGGAGAGATGGTGGAATTCATCAGGACGCTGTTCAATGCTACGTTCAAGACGAATCCATATCTGGACCGGGCAGTCATGACAGGAATCACGAGAGTGAGCAAAGAGTCTATCTTTTCGGATTTGAATAATCTCACAGTTGTGACTTTGAATTCAGATTTATATGCGAATCGATTCGGGTTCACTGAGGAAGAGGTATTTGCAGCCCTGGACGAATATGGAATGGGGGATAAAAGGGTAGATGTAAAAGCGTGGTATGATGGCTTTGCCTTTGGGAGATACAGGGACATTTATAATCCATGGTCAATTCTAAATTATCTAAAAACAGGAAAGCTCTCCGCTTATTGGGCCAACACCAGTTCCAACAGCCTGGCCGGAAAACTGATTCGTGAAGGCACCCCTGAGGTGAAGATAGTGATGGAGGATTTGCTGCAAGGGAAGACATACCATGCAGTGCTTGACGAACAAATCGTCTTCAACCAACTGGATTATAGGGACAGCGCCGTCTGGAGCCTGCTGCTGGCCAGCGGCTATCTGCGGGCGGACTCGGTTGTCTACGATGAGGAAAGCGGGAAATCGGAATATAGCCTTGTCTTGACGAACAGGGAGGTCCGGTTCATGTTCGAGAGGATGGTTGACGATTGGTTCAGGGAATATACGCCGTCCTACAATGGGTTCGTGAAAGCCTTGCTGAAAGGGAACCTCCGCGAGATGAACCGCTATATGAACCGGGTGGCGCTGGATACCTTCAGCTTCTTCGACAGCGGGAAGAGGCCGTCCGAAGCCAACGAGCCTGAGCGTTTTTACCATGGCTTCGTGCTGGGGCTGCTGGTGGATCTGCGGAGGCAGTATACTATCACCTCCAACAGGGAAAGTGGATTCGGAAGGTATGACGTGCTGCTGGAGCCCTGCGATAAAAAGGGTACTGACGATGCGATTATTATCGAGTTCAAGGTTCATGACCCGGAAGATGGCGAGAAGACGCTGGAGGATACGGTGCGGTCGGCGCTGGCGCAGATTGAGGACATGAAATATGCGGCATCCCTTGAAGCGAAGGGGCTTCCTGAGGAGAGGATCCGGAAATATGGCTTTGCCTTCCAGGGGAAGGAAGTGTTGATTGGATAAAGGGGGCAGAAAAAAAGTATTGCAAAATCCACCGGAAAGCAGTTAAAATAGGATGGACGCATTCCATATAGAAGAAGCGCATACCATAGAATCAGAACAGAACAATATATACTGGCGATTACTAAAATCTGCCAGGTAACCCGACTCACGAGCGAAAGCTAACGGGGACTTTGCGGTAAATTTCATCGCTCGTGAGTATATCAAGAAGAAAGGATTACTCATATGTCAAGCAATGCATTCCCAAAAGACTACCAGTCCGGCCTGGACCTGTATGACACCCAGGTGGCCATCAAGCGCGTGAAGGACTTCTTCCAGACCCTTCTGGCGGAGCGGCTGAACCTTCTGCGCGTGTCCGCGCCCCTGATGGTGGATCCAAAGTCCGGCCTCAACGACAATCTGAACGGCGTGGAGCGCCCCGTGTCCTTCGACATCAGGCACCAGGACGGCCGGGAGGCGGAGATCGTCCACTCCCTGGCCAAGTGGAAGCGCTACGCGCTGAAGAAGTACGGCTTCTCCGCGGGGGAGGGGCTCTACACGGACATGAGCGCCATCCGCAGGGACGAGGAGCCGGACAATATCCATTCCATCTATGTGGACCAGTGGGACTGGGAGAAGATCATCACCCGGGAGCAGCGCAGCCTGGACACCTTAGAGGATGTGGTGCGCACCGTATACAAGGTGCTGCGCAAGACGGAGAAGTACATGTCCATCCACTATGATTATATAGAGGAGATTCTCCCCCACGACATCTTCTTCGTCACCACAGGCGAGCTGGAGGAGATGTTCCCGGACAATACGCCCAAGGAGCGGGAGTACTACATAGCCAAGGCCAAGGGCGCGGTCTGCATCATGCAGATCGGCGGGGCCCTGGGGAACGGCAAGCCCCATGACGGACGTGCGCCGGACTATGACGACTGGGCCCTGAACGCGGACATCATCGTCTACTACCCTGTCCTGGACATCGCCCTGGAGCTGTCCAGCATGGGCATCCGGGTGGACAAGGAGGCGCTGCTGCGCCAGCTGGAGGCCGCCGGATGCATGGAGCGGGCACAGCTCCCCTTCCACCAGGCGGTGATCCATGAGGAAGTGCCCTTCACCATCGGCGGCGGCATCGGCCAGTCCCGCATCTGCATGTTCTTCCTGCGCAAGGCCCACATCGGGGAGGTGCAGTGCTCGCTCTGGCCGGAGGAGATTATGAAGGAGGCGGATGAGAGGGGCGTGAAGCTGCTGTAAGCAGGAATTTCAGTGGGACTGTGTTTTACAGGCTCTAACGGTAAACCGCGAATTTCCCGTTGTGGAAGGTCTGTTCATAGCCGAAGGCATCCATGAATGCCAGCAGACGCTTCCACTTCGGGTCGCCCTCCATCTCCTCCCGCTTCTCCCAAGAAAGCTCCTCGCCGTCCTCCCCTGGAATCTCCTCCGTCCCCCTCTGTCCGTCGGCAAGGCTCTCCTCATAAAGGGCATAATTGTGCTCCAATATGATTACAGGCTTGTCTCTCCCCTTCTCCGTGACCTCCGCCCCCAGCACCGCCATGTCCCGCTCCATGGTCTCCAGGCTGTAGGAGTCCAGGTCGCTCCATGGATTGAAGGCCGAGGGCATGGCAAGGTAATAGGATATGGAGGGAATGTCCCCGTACAGGATGACCTCCTGTCCCTGTAGCCCGTCCTCATTGGCGTAAGCGCTCAATTCCTCCATCCACCGGGCCCTCTCAGGGCTCATCTTGATATTCCGCAGGATGGGATTGTTGTCTATGGCGACCTCCGCGTCCTGTATCCCGGTCCCCTCCGCGAAGGCGAAGTTCGCCCCGAAGGCCCCGAACTGGAACAGACAGATGGCCAGGAACGCCGTCAGCACGCCCTTAGCGGGAAAGGCCGATATCACCAGTCCCCCCTTTGTCCTGTACTCTCCCACATGCCGCAGGAAGCGCCAGCTCTCCCACAGGACATAGGGCCCTGCCAGGAAAAGGTTGTTCAGGCTGGGGAGGACACCGTTGTTGCTGCCGATGGGCGTCAGCAGGATGATCAGTATCACCATGCCGCCAATCAGCTTTTCCTCTTTCGCGGCGTTTCTGTCCAGGATGCGGATTCCGGCAATCAGCATGGCCAGCATCAGAAATATGGGCCCGGCATGCCAGATGGAGTCGTAGCTGAAATAGTAGAAGGAAAGGAATCCCCGCCGATACAGCCACCCGATCATGGCGATGCTCACCAATATCCACAGCACGCGTACCCCCGTATGGAGGATTCCTGCAGCCAGAGGCGCCCTGTCCTCTCCTGCCGCTTTCTCCCATTTTGCACGCTTATCCGGCCTCGCCGTCTTATCCTTCTCCCCTGTTTCCCTTGCTGTACCGATTCCCGTCCCCCCCGGATGCCCGCAGAGGATTCCCTCCAGCCATCCCGCCAGGGCGAACAGCGCCGTCCCCCCCGCGGCGATGGCTCCCATCCGGCCCATCCAGTACAGCTCCTCCCGGTAGCGGCCAAGGATCCCCATGATCATGGCCGCTGGCTTATAGTCCGCCGCGTTGTCCGTCATGGCGAACAGTCTGCTGATACCCGCCGCATACTCCCCAAAGCCGTAGCGGAGATGGATATCGCTGAGAAGCGCCGCCAGCGCTCCCGCATATCCCAGCAGGCACCACAGCGTATGGCGGGCAGTCCGCCGCCAGAAACCCCCTTCCCCCGGAACTCTTCCCGCACCTGCCGCAAATGCCTTTTTATCCCATTTTCCGTCTTTTTTCAAACCTTTTTCAGATGAATCTGTCATACCGCATGTTCTCTGACGTTTTTCCGATACACAGGCGATAAAGTCGTAAGCCCAGACCGCCAGGATCATCCCCATCTCCGGCAGGTTGGAGAAGCGCACCAGCACATTGGCCCCCAGGAACGCTCCGGCGGCCACAAAATACCCTTTTCTCTCTTTTGTCAGGCCCTGATAGAGGAATATGGTTGAAATCAGGAAAAGCAGATAGGTCAGGTAGTTATAGAGCAATGCGGTGGGGCACCAGCATAAGCTCAGCGCCACCATCTCCCCCAGGAACACGATCGTCTTCGGCATCTTCAGCTTCCTGGTGCAGAAAAAATAACCCATGAGGGCCAGCGCGCTGGCGAACAGTCCGGTATACAGGTTCATGCCCATCAGCGTATCCCCATTGGGAAGCCCGGTCAGCCAGTTCCCCGCCACATTGGCCAGATACGTGGAAAAGAGCCACATGGAATCCATATGCTTCGCGCCAATATATCGGAAATTCGCGTAATTATACCCGGTATCCCACAAATCCAGTCCCCAGTCCATATGCCGCAGGGGATAGAACGCCAGAACCACGATTGCCAGGTTCTCCAGCAGATTCCCCCATTTCCTCAGCCTGTCCCTCTCGTTCCTCATATCCATTTCCGTCCAGAATCCTTTCCGCCCATGCCTCCTGCTCCACGCTGCCTTAGACCCTCTTACGCCCCAGGCCTCTGCGGCATTCCCCATCAGGGGCGCTGCCTTCTCCAAACTCCTGTCCCCGGCCCCCAGGCTCCTGCCCCTGTCACGCTTCCCGGAACAGCGCGTCCGCTCTCTCTATCTTTTCCGTCAGCCTCCGATAGAAGCCTGCCCTCAGCAGGATTCTGTGCAGTCCGCCGAAAATCCGCTTCCGCGCCATGTCCGCCAGGACGCCGCAGACGAACACGGCCAGCACGGCCGCCATCGTCCCCACAAGCAGACGGGCTATCCCGGCAAATCCGCCTGTCCCCCGGGCCATCTCTTCCGCCAGCTGTCCGGCGCCCAGCCACTCCTGCCAGGAATACCGCAGCCCTATGTTCTCATGGAGCAGGTAGACCCCCAGGGTATACGGGGCCAGCCCATTGACGATTCTCGCCGTCCTCCCCTGTACGCGCAGCCTGGAAAACGCCCCGAAAAGGCCCACAGCCGCCAGAAAAGGGAGCGCATGGTTGTACTCCAGGCACATCTTGATCCGGCTTCCCAGCCCTCCGGTGCGCAGGTATATCTCCCGCAGGACAAATGTCCCGCCAAAGACCAGCAGGCAGCCTCCCAGGTACAGCAAAAGCCCCCGCCCCTTTTTCTCCAGGAACGGGATGCCGAACCGGCGCACATACGCTGCCGCCAGGAAAACGCACAGATACCAGAGGCAGTCGTATCCCAGCGCGTCCATCTCCAGGCGCACGGGCAGCACGCTCTTCACGATGCAGAAGACTGCCAGCAGCAGGGCCAGGGACAGCCGCAGCTGCTGTTTCGACATCTTTTTCACACCTATACCCACAAAGGGCAGGAGCAGGTACAGGAACACGTAGGCCGTCATGAACCAGTAATGCCCCATGGTCACCGGGAACAGCACTGTCAGCAGATAGTGGATATCGAACACTTCCTCCCGCAGCACTCCCGTCAGCGCTCCTATGAGCCCGAAGGGCAGGGAATAGGCCCATATCTGCAGCCACAGCTGCAGTAGGCGGCTTGGCTTGAAGGAGGAGGTGCACAGGAAATACCCGCTGATGAGCATATAGACGTTCACGGCCACGATGCAGAAGCTCTCCATGAGCCATGCGGCCATGCCCATAGCCCCCATACCGCTGTCTGTCAGCTCGGGCAGCAGCTTCCCCTTCCCCAGATAGTGCAGCGCCACCACCATCAGCATGGCCACGCAGCGCAGCAGCTCCAGATTGGCCATGCGGCCTGCCCCTGTCCCCTCTTTGCGTTTTCCCCTATTCTCAATCTGCGGCATATGAATCCTGTCAGGCACCCTGCCCGGCTTCCCTTTCCCCGAATCGGCGCAAGGGGACTGCTCCCCTTTTTTCCATTGCGCTATTACAGCATCATCCTGTGCGCTTTTCAATTCAGCTCCATATCTCTATATCACAAACTCATAGATGCATTTCCGTGTCTCCCCGTCCCGGCGCATGTCGTTGTCCTCCGGGAGATCTGCGATTTCCCGCAGGATCCCTCCCGCGTATTCACAGGTCTTCCTGGAAGGGAAATTGTCCGGATTGCAGGTGATGACCAGCCTGTCCATCCCGTGCCGCCTGGCCAGATGGAACAGCAGGCGGCAGGCCTTCCCCGCGTAGTGGTTCCCCCGGTAGGGCTCCTCCACCCGGTATCCGATGTTCCCTCCGTAATAGACGCCCTCGCTGTAGCCTATCCGCAGGTCGCACTGCCCCGCCCTGTGGCCTGCCCTGTCGCAGATCGTGAAATGATAGGAGGGGAGCCACTTCTCCGCCGGGCTGCCCGGGACGGTCTTGTCCAGCATCAGCAGGATCTCCCCGTCCGTCAGGACCTGGGCGTCAAAAAAGCGGAAATCTTCCTTTTGCTCCTGGCCGCTGTTGAAATATCTGTCCCTTAACATCTTTTCTCCCGTCCTTTCCCGTCCCGCGCCATTGATGGGCGGATGCGCCCTGTGGCCCTATGCGTCCGCTCTTCCCTTTTTATAGAGCCCGTCCAGGCGGCATCCCGCCTCATGGGCCTTCCTCAGATATCCAGCCTGGTCCAGCTCATTGGTGGACAGCTCCAGCAGAAGCGGCCCCTCATACGCGGATCCGGATATGGTCTCCATCACCTTGTCCCACTGGATATTGCCCTCCCCTGGAATCCAATGGGAGTCCATGGCCCCATTGTTGTCATGGATATGTACCGCGTACAGCCGGTGGGCGTACCTCCCAAGAATCTCCGGCGCCTGCTCCCGCCAGACCATATTGGCATGGCCGGTGTCATAGCACAGCCCCAGGAATTCCTCAGGGTATCTGCCGAAGAGCCTGTCCCATGCCTCCAGCATGTATTCCCCGGGCATGTCGAAAAGGTTCTCGATGCAGATCCGCACATTTCTCTCCATGCAGTAGGGCATCAGCTCGTCCAGGGACCTGAAGACGCAGGCGTAGAAGTCCTCCTTGACCTCCGGCTTCTTCTGTATGGTGATGTAGGGGACGTACAGATGGAGCACGATCTCCGCAGCGCCCAGGGCCTGTGCCAGGTCCACCCGGTTTTTGATCAAATCCACCCCTGCCCTGCGGTTGTACTCCCAGTCGGAGGTGTAGTCCTTCCGGTAATGGCCCTCCCTGACGTTCACGTCCTTGGCCGAGCCCTTGGTGGAGTGCAGGGCCTTGGATTTCAGGCCGTACTCGTCCATCCACTCCCTGATCTGCTGCATCTCATAGGGAGAATACATGTATTCCCTGTCCCACTCATGGCACCAGTGGATATGGGTGAAGCCTGCCTGTGCTATTCGCTCCAGGGTAGTCCTGATCTGCTCCAGCCTGGTGCTCTCCCCCGCGAAATCCGTGTTCACCGCCAGCTCCAGTCCGGCGTTTTCTGTCCTGTTGTCCTCCATCTTTCCACCAATCCTTCCCGGGGACTGTCATGCCCCGTTTTTTCGGCATCAGAAAAGTTTTCCGCCTGCCGCATGGGTACATTATAGTCTAAATCGGGCGTGGGTTCAATAGAAATTAGGGGAAACATTTTACAGCCGCACATCCGGCTTTAATCTACAGAAAATATGAAAAGACATGATGGGCATCCGGAAGCATCACGCGTACTGTCCTGTTTTCAGGATCCGCAATCCAGTACTCCCGGACACCTGCCCGCTGGTACAGGTTCAGCTTCACAAGCCGGTCATGCCTCAGAGAGGTGGGGGACAGGATTTCTATGACCATGTCCGGTGCCCCCTTGCACCCATGTTTATCAACTTGTCCCTGTCACATATGACGGAGATATCCGGCTCCACCGTCGTGTCCACATCCTCCGGCTTATGGCCATCCTGCTCAAAAAGGCGGACACCAAAGGGTGCGGAGCAACATTCCTCTATATCGTAAATTCATAGATGCATTTCCGCGTCTCCCCATCCCGCCGCATGTCATTGTCCTCCGGGAGATCTGCGATTTCCCGCAGAATCCCTCCCGCATATTCGCAGGTCTTCCGGGAGGGGTAGTTGTCCGGATTGCAGGTGATGACCAGATAGTCCATCCCGTGCCGCCTGGCCAGGTGGAATAGCAGGCGGCAGGCCTTGCCCGCGTAATGGTTCCCCCGGTAGGGCTCCTCCACCCGGTAGCCGATGTTCCCTCCGTAGTAGACCCCTTCGCTGTAGCCAATCCGCAGGTCGCAGCGCCCGGCCTTGTGCCCTTCCCTGTCGCAGATGGTGAAATGGTAGGATGGGAGCCACTTCTCAGCCAGGCTGCCCGGGACGGTCTTGTCCAGCATCAGCAGGATCTCCCCGTCCGTCAGGACTTCTGTGTCAAAAAAGCAAAACTCCAGCGGCCTCTCCATATAGCCGCAGGTAAATGGGAAGAAGTCGTATTTTTCCATATGGGTATGCAAGAATCCGAACCGCTCATACCAGGCCCGCAACACCGTATTCTCCTCCACTATGCCCAGCTTCAGCCTGCCGCAGCCAAAGGCGGAAGCGCAGAGCAGCCCATGCTCCAGCAGACGCTTCCCGATTCCGGCATGCCTGCGGCCTGGCAGGACACAGAGATTGTTCAGCTCACAGTCACCTTCCTCCTGTATCCGGAGGGAATAATAGCCTGTTACCTTTCCGTCTTCCTCCACATGGACGAACATGGCCCGCCCCTCCCGGTACTGTCCCGCAAGCCTTTCCAGGGTAGTGGCAAAAGCTGTGAACCTGGGGGCATTCTCCGGGGAAAGCCCAAAAGCTTCCGCCACAGTGGAAAAGCTGTCCCTTATCACCCTGACGCATTCCTCCAGTTCTCCTTCTCGTATCGGCCTGATCATCCTCTCTTCCATCCTCCCTCTGTCCTCTTAAATTCCTGTGGCATCTCTCGAACAGCCTCTCCCATGCCTCCAACATGTATTCGCCGGGCATGTCGAAGAGGTTTCGGCAACAGGGCTTCCATGCCCCGATTTTCCGGCATCTGAAAAAGTTCCGGGAGTCCTCCCTGATAAAGCACACTCCAATCCTGCGGCGCTGCCCCTTGCGCACATTACCTTGCCAGCAAGGACAGCACCCTGGGCCTTGCCCCTTTTTCATACTTGAATTCCAGCGCAAATCTGATGATTTCCGGGAAATAATATTTTTTGTCAGCCATAATGAAATAGCCCTGGTTTTCCAGCCTGGCAATCTCTTCTCCCGTCAGGCTGATTTTGTCCAAGGTAAGCGGCAACACCTTCTCATCTTCCGGCATGTCTTCAAACTTTTTCAGTATCTGGTAGATTGCTTTCATCTCATCTCTGATTTCTTTATACTTTTCTCTGGAACAGTCCGGAATGGCCTCCCTGATCTGCTTTGGCATGATATATCTGTCTTCATAAGGCGGTTTCCCCTCCGGAAACGTACTGGTGGCAAATTGCAGAAACCTTACAATATCCCTTGCCTGCAACTGGTTCGAGAAATCAGAAAGCGCCGCTATAATCCACCTTGCCGAATTCGCCTCTCTGGAATCGTATCTTCCCAGCTTTTTTCCCCATAATTTCTCCAGCCGCTCTTCAAGCACTTCCCTGCTGGCCTTCAGGATATCGACACCCTCACCCAAAGCAGGGTCTGCCTGTTTCGCAATCCACAAAGCCAGGCGAAGCGCTTCTGAGGGCGACCATTTCAGTTCGTATTTGTGATACTGATTCTGAAACTGGTCAAAATTAATTTCGATTGCTTCCTCTGCCATATCCTTTCTGGCAAAAACAACAATGCCGACATTTCCGAACTGGAGGTTTCGCAATGTGTTCACAATGTTCTGGCATAACGCCCGGATGGCAAATCTCCATGTCTTCTGCTTCTGAACCTGTAAATCCATGAAAAGGTCTTCCAGTCCATCCACAATGAACAGAATCCTTTTTCCCTTATTCTCCAGATATCGATCCAATTCAGAGATATCGCTGTAACCGGCGCCCAGCATATCCAGCATCAGCCTCTGCCAAATTTCCATCCATTCTGTCAGGGATGTCTCCTTTTCGGCATATGAAGCCAGTTTAGTGTAATTTCGGTCAATAATATCCGGTTTTATATCTACTTCCTCAAAGGTATGATTACAGCTTTCAATACATTCCCGCACCATGGAAAGCAGCATTTTTATATTCAGCGAGCAGACAAGGGGCAGAATAAGCGTCCGCTCCCTGTCTTTCTCACCTGCCGGTTCTACTCCATATGAAAAACTTTCCCAGGTCTTCCTGGAGAGCAGTTGTTTATAGATGTAAGTTTTTCCCGAACCCTTTGCGCCTAACACCACCAACTGCGGGACTGTATCCCTGAATTCCCGCACGATTTCCCGTATGGATGTTGTCGCCAACATATTGGAAGAAGCGCTGCCCTCGGCCGTTATCTCCGAAGTGGCGATATCATGCAGCCGGCTTACAATGTCCTTCATGTCCTCCGGGGAACGCTGATTCTCCTCTGCCGCACCAGCCGCAATCTCTTTTTCCAACATGCCATCCGCAATCTTCGCCATCACATCGGAAAGCACTTTTCCTTTCAGCAGGGCGCATATATCCCGAAAATCCCCCAGAGAAGCAAACGCCGAATCAAAGGGAACCCTGTAGAGATAATCTTCCCTTAGTACATTCATGCTTTCCGAATCGAAATCCTCCTCCAGGCTTTCCGCCAGCTCATCTTCCAGGCTGCCCACCCTGTCCTCTTCCATGTCCTTGGGAATCATGGTCAGCAATCAAATACCCCGCTGCAAGCAACGGGGTATCAAGCTTGCAACGCTGCAGAGCA
>OFFE01001789.1_pt1 | contig 14352 bp, 15 predicted proteins | sample 1521371 | NCBI WGS metagenome assembly OFFE01 (sample SAMEA3504131, study PRJEB24116) | mouse gut metagenome | biome: mouse gut; feature: mouse-associated habitat; material: faeces | place: Denmark | collected 2011 | reverse complement strand
CAGCCAAAGGTAGCCCCCACAAAAAAGGTAGGAACAATCTCCCCTCCCTTAAATCCCCCGGCCAGGGTAATTGCCGTAAAAATAATCTTAAGCAGAAAAGCCGCCCAGATCACATTTCCCTCCATAGCTGCCTCAATCATGTGCATCCCGGAACCCAAATAATCCGTCGTCCGCAAGACAAGGGTCAGAGCAATCAACAGACCCCCTGCCGCAAAAGCACGCAGAAAAGGATTCCGCAATTTTCTATGAAACAAATGCTCTGTTTTATGTAAAACGACACAAAAAAGGATACTGACCGCCGCACACATCAAACCCAGCACCAGGATTTTGCCCCCATTTAGCAGCGTAAGATCGGGGATCGGCCCAATTGTAAAGCGCTCCCCCTCCATGCCGAAGTATCTGGCAATCGCACTGGCTATGTAGGAGGCCGCCACACAGGGGACCAGCGCCGCATAATGCATAATTCCCACGCTGACCACCTCCATAGAAAATACGGCCGCAGCCATAGGCGTTCCGAAGAGGGCGGAAAAGGCGGCGCTCATTCCGCACATAATTACCACACGTTTGTCATTTTCGTCAATGCGGAAGCATTTCCCAAGGAAATTTCCAATGCTTCCTCCAAGCTGCAGGGCCGCGCCCTCTCTGCCGGCGGAGCCTCCGAAAAGATGTGTCAGCACTGTGGAAACAAAGATAAGGGGCGCCGTCTTGATGGGAATTTCCTTTTCCGCATGAATGGCGTCCAGAACCCGGTTGGTGCTGCTGCGCTCCTGCTTCGTCTCCCAACGGTACATCCAAACAATCAAAGCGCCTCCAAAGGGCAGACCGAACAGAAGCCAGGGATATGCGGTTCTCAGCTCTGTCACATAGGCCACGCTTTTTCCGAAAAAGGTGCCCACCAGTCCCAGGCAGCCGCCGGTTACCATAGAAAACAGCAGCCAGCGGGCCAGCAGAATCAGGCGGTTCCAGATGGTATGATGAACCCAGTCAGATGCCTTAGGCAGTTCCCTGGCCAGCGTTTCTTTCCACAACTTGCACATGTTTTTTGTGCATAAAGAGATGCCTGTAAGGTGTTTCCAATTCTTCATAGAAGTCATCTTCTTTCTTTGCAGCGATTCTTTATTGATTTTATAGACGGAAATCGTTTTATAACTTCTCACAAGCCTTTATAGGAAGCGGCAGAAATTCAGGCACATGAAAAGGAGGACGACATGAAAAACGAGCTTTTAGACAAGGATATTATAGAACACGGAGGTTATTCTTCCACGCCCTCATTTTCAAAAAACTGCGCAACTGTCATACATTTTGGATGTTCCATATCCAGACTTAAAAAGTCTTTATCCCCTGTAAGAATAATATCTACATCGGACACAATCGCCGCATTTAAGATCGGCTGGTCTTTTGCATCGCGTATCAGCTTTTCCGCATGGTCTACTGCCGGAATCAATTCATAGGACATTTCCGCAAGCAGCACTTCCGCGTCCGGCAGGAACTTCGGCGCTTTCCGCTTCAAAATATCCCGCAGCTCTGTAATGTTGCGGTCACACAAAACGATTTCGTGATTATCTGTGATATACAGCAGCGCCCGCGCCGGTTTGGAACGGGGGAAAACCAATGCGGAGAACAGGATATTTGTATCAACCAATATCCGCATATTACCTTTCCTTTCCGTAACGTACTTCGTCCACAAGCGCCTGAATATCGTCCTCGCTGGTAACGCCCATTGTCTCAGCAGCACCGGCAAAAGCAGCCTGCGCTTTGCGGATTGCTTTGGAAGAAGCGTTGCTTACAACGATTTCCCCGTCCGGCTTCTGGAAGAACAGAATTTTATCCCCGGACTTCAAGCCGAGCAACCGCCGGATTTCTATCGGCACAGTGATCTGACCGTTTGCAGAGATTTTCGCTAAATTCATAAAAGTCACCCTTTCTATTCTTGAGAACTAAAGAAAACTTGAGGCCACTTATAGTATATCCTATGCGGAAGCAAAAGTAAACTTGTCGAGAGTAAAAAAGAGTTGCCGCTTTATGAATTTTCTTCAACCTCCCGTTTCACTGCGAATTTTCTTTTGGGAAGCCTGCTCTATCGCAACAATCACACGGTTAGGCATACAGACAATGGTTTCTCCTGTCCGGGAAATGGGATTTTGACGCACGCAGATCTTATCCGGGCAGGATGCTTCCGTTACATCTGCCTTTCCGTCTTTTACAATCAGCCGATTGGTTCCGTTTTCCCCCTCAATCACAAGCTCTTTATCCTCTCCGACGGAAAATCGGGCATACTCCACATCTCCCACATAAACAACTACTTCCTCCGGCGGTTTCCGGTTCCAAATGCGAAAGCCCAAATAGAAAACGGCCGCAGCCGCCAGAAGTACCAAAATCAAAATACTGTCCTGTTTTTTCAATCTTCCTCCTGCCTTTCTTCGGTAGTCTGTTTTGCAAATCCTCCGTCTAAGCGCCTTGCCGTAAAAAAGGATGTAACCGCTCCGTTACCAAGCCTCCCAGTATCCCAATCAATGCTCCTGCCGCCGTGCCGGCAGCCAGCAAAGCCGGGAAATAATACATAAGACTGCCTGTACGCACAACAAGAGCCGCTACCAAAAGCTGACCCAGATTGTGGGCAACGCCTCCCAGAACGCTGACTCCCGTTATGCCAAGGGGTGTCAGCCTCTTGGCATAAACCATACAAAGGAAGCTTAAAAGGCCGCCTCCCAGACTGTACAGCATAACGGAAAGGCTGGTAAAGGTCAGGCCGGTGAGCATTATCCGCACTATGGAAATGACAAAGGCGCCCTTCTCTCCCAGACAGTAAAGAGCTGTGATTACAACCAGATTGGCAAGCCCCAGCTTGATTCCCGGTATGGCAAATGAAAAAGGAATCAACGTCTCCACATAACTCAGCAGAAACGCCAGAGCCACCAGCATTCCATAAACCGCTACCTTTTTCGACATATGATTCCCCTTTTACCAGTTCTATTTTCCCTCTATCCGTATGACCCTGGTTGGACATTTCTCGGCACAGGCGCCGCAGCCTACGCATTTTTCGCTGTCTATCCGGGCAAGGTTGTTTTCTACTATTACTGCGCCGTACTCACAGGCGCGCTCACAGGCACGGCAGGCAATACATCCTGCGTCACAGGCTTCCCGAACTGCCTTTCCCTTGTCATTGGAGCTGCACTGTACCCGGTAACGGGAACGGTAGGGGACCAGCTCGATCAGGCTGTTGGGACAGGCGGCCACGCATTTTCCGCAGGCTTTGCAGGCGCCCGGATCTACCTTTGCGATGCCGTTTTCCAGATGGACTGCATCGAAGGGGCAGACTTTTACACAGGTTCCGTAGCCCAGGCAGCCATAGGTGCATTTTTTGGAGGTTCTTCCGGGGACGATCACGGCCATGCGGCAGTCCTCCACCCCGTAATAATTGCTCTTGTCCCGTGTCTTGTCGCAGGTTCCGGCACATTTTACATATGCCACCATACGTACCTTATTGCCGGCGTCCACGCCCATGATTTTTGCAATGGCCTTCCCCACACGGCTTCCGCCTACCGGACAGGAGGATACGTCGGCTTCTCCCGCGGCAATGGCGGCAGCCAAAGCGTCGCAGCCCGCATAACCGCAGCCTCCGCAGTTGTTGCCGGGTAAAAGGCCGCGTACTTTTTCTTCTCTCTCATCCTTGTTCACATGAAATTTGGCGGCCGCGCCCACAAGCAGAAGGCCCACGAACAGACCCACCGTTCCAATCACCAGAGCCGCCGAAACTACTCCCATGACATTCATTTCTTATCCTCCATTCCAGTTCCGTAATATCCCAAAAAGCGCACGAATATAAAATCAATTTCCATCCACAAGTCCATGCGGTTGTAAATTGATTTGTGCGCTTTTCAGGATATTACTGTTTCCAGTTCCGTAATATCCCCAAAAGCACACGAATATAAAATCAATTTCCATCCACAAGTATAAAATCTAAATTAACCCGGAAAATCCGAAAAAGGCTATTGCCATCAGGCAAGCTGTCAGCAGCACAATGGGCGCCCCCTGGAAGGGTTTTGGTATGTCATTGTAGGCTATCCGTTCCCGGATTCCCGCCATGATTACAATGGCAATGGTAAAGCCCACTGCCGTGGCAAAGCCGTTCACGATGCCTGTCAGGATACCGTACTCCTTCTGTACATTAGTGATGGCCACCCCCAGCACCGCACAGTTGGTAGTAATCAGAGGCAGGGATACCCCCAGCGCCTCATACAAGGAGGGCATGGATTTCCGCAGGAACATCTCCACAAACTGCACCAGCGCGGCAATCACCAGAATAAATACAATGGTTTTCAGATACTCCACATGGAACCGGACCAGCACAAATTCATAAATCACTCCCGCCACCGCGCTTGCCAGGGTGATAACGAAAATAACCGCCGCTCCCATTCCCGCAGCCGTATTTGTCTTCCTGGATACACCCAGGAACGGGCAAAGCCCCAGAAACTGACTAAGTACCACATTGCTCACCAGCGAGGAGCCCACCAGCAGGACGAGCAATTCCTTCACATACTCCATATTCATCTATCTGCCCTCCTCATCCGTATTTGCGGCTTTTGTGTTTTCGTCTGCCTTTCTTTCCTTCTGCGTCCCTGCCTGCGCTACGTCCGCCCTTCTATTTATCTTCTTTCCGGCGTTCTCGTCGTAAAAACGCCCGGAACAACCTTCACTGTCCTTGCAGTTCATACAATCATGTGTACATCCGGAACCGATCTTCCGATATTCCTTACCAGCTTTTTTCCTGGACTCTTTTATGTAATTCTGCAGGGCAACCAAGCCTGCCAGCACGAAAAACGCTCCCGGTGCCTGGCCGAAAATACGGATCGGTTCCACGGAATCCGGCAGAATGCCAAATCCGAACAGCTGGCCCGCCCCCAGCAATTCCCGCACCAGGCCGATACAGGTCAGCGCAAAGGTAAATCCCAGCCCCATGCCTATACCGTCAAAAAGCGAAGGAATGACAGGGTTGGAATAAGCATAGCTCTCCGCACGCCCCAGTATGATACAGTTCACCACAATCAACGGTATATAAACGCCCAGGGCGTCATTTAAAGAAGGCAGATATGCCTCCAGCAGCAGCTGTACCACTGTCACAAAAGAAGCGATAATCACAATAAACGCCGGAATGCGCACTCTGTCCGGTATCACATTGCGCAGCAGTGAAATAATCATATTACTGAGAGCCAATACTACCATGGTAGTAAGCCCCATTCCCAGGCCGTTGACTGCCGAAGTGGTAACTGCCAGCGTGGGGCACATACCCAGCATCAATACAAAAGTCGGATTTTCCTTAACCAATCCGTTATAAAGCCTCTCTCCCGCTTTATTCATTGCCGGCACCTCCTTCCAACAGAATCCTGGCAGCCTTTAATCCGCCGTTCACCGCATTCGTGACTGCCTTTGTGGTAATTGTGGCACTGGTGATGGCATCGATTTCATTCTCTGCTGACGCGCCTGTTTTGGTGTAAACAAAGCTTTCCGCTTTTTTGTCATGGAACTGCGGAACCAGCACCTCCGGCGCCAGCATACCCAGACCGGCTGTCTCGGTAATCTCCAGAATCGATATGTCATTCAGAGTTCCGTCCGCGGATACCCCCAGATATAGGACAATATTACCGCCGTACCCCTCCGTGGAGGCGGATTCCAATACATACCCCAACATTGCATTGTCGCCGCCAAGGGCCTTATACACGGTTCCCAGCTTTACCCCCATGCCGGACAGTTCTTCCGCCAGGGCCTCATCCGGGGTATATTCCATTTCTTCAAAGGAAGCGGCTGATGCAAACACGGCCCGGCATGCCTCCTGTACGGCTTTTTCCTGCTGGATACGGATGGGTTCTTTCGTCAATTCATTGACCACGCCAAGCAGCAGGCCGGATATCAAAGTAATGGCGAACAGGATGCCCGCCTCCTTCAGCATTACCGAAATGTCATTTTTATTTTTCACGGCGCACTCCCCCCTTCCTGTACCCGAAAGCAGTGGGCATGGTATATTTTTCAATCAGGGGTACCAGCAGGTTGCCAAGGATAATCGCATAGGATACGCCCTCCGCACCGGGTCCGAAGATTCTGAATATGCCTGTCATCAGTCCCAGGAATACGCCGAACACATACTGTCCTCTGATTGTAATCGGTCTGGTCACATAATCGGTTGCCATAAAAAACGCCCCCAACATCAGGCCGCCGCCGGAAAGCTGGGCCGCGAGATAGGAGGGTTCAAAGCCATGTCCCCCGAACAATCCCGCAAAAATCACAAAGGTTGCTATGTAGCTGCCGGGAATCCGCAGGTCAATCACTCCCAGCACAAGCAGCAGGCAGGCCCCCACAGCAATCGCGATCACCGAAGTCTCCCCGATGGTTCCCGCCGTATGCCCTGTCACCATGTTCAGCAGGTTCACCGGCTCTCCGCTTTTCAGCAGCGCAAGGGGCGTGGCCCCCGTATAGGCATCGCAGTCGAATGCCGTCATTGCCGTGGGAAAAGATATCAGCAGAAAGCACCTGGCTGCCAGCGCCGGATTCATAAAATTCTGCCCCAGCCCGCCGAAAAGCATCTTCACCACTAAAATGGCAAATACACCGCCCAGCGCAGCCATCCACAGCGGTATGGACACCGGCAGGTTCAGCGCCAGAAGCAGTCCCGTCACCACTGCGGACAAGTCCGTCACGCTCAGTTTTCTGTTATAAAATCCGAAAAAATACTCCGTGAGAACCGTACTTGCAATGGTCACCGCAATGACTGCAAGCGCCCTGGGTCCGAAATTATAGATTCCAAAGCCTGTTGCGGGCATCAGGGCAATGACAACCGCAAGCATCAGGCCGTTCGTAGCCGCTTTGGAACGAATATGAGGATTGGATGATACCTTAAATAATTCGCTCATGTAGTTATTCTCCTATTCCAGTTCGCCTTCCTCTTTTACTTTTTACGCTTGGAAAGCTGGATTTTGCGCATGGATTTTATCTGTTGGGTCAGGGGGCGCTTTGCGGGGCAGACAAAGCTGCAGCAGCCGCATTCGCAGCATTCCATACCGTAATTTGCCAGAAATGCTTCCTCGTCAAAATGGGCGGCATAATCTGCCAGTCTGCTGGGGACCACCCTTCCGGGACACACTTCCACGCAGCGGCCGCAGTTGATACAGGGTCCCGGTTCCAGCGCCGATACCTCGTCCTTTGTCAATGCCAGCAATGCCGTGGAAGTCTTGGTAATAGCCACATTCAGTCCGAACATGGCAAATCCCATCATGGGTCCGCCGCAGATGATTTTCTCGGGCTGCTCCCTGAAACCGCCTGCCGCCGCCAGAATCTCCTCGTAGCTGCTCCCAATACGCACACGGAAATTGGCTGGGTTCGCAACGGCATCTCCTGTCACCGTAACAATCCGTTCCATGAGGGGACGTCCTTCCATAACAGCCCTGTATACTGCCACCATGGTGTCCACATTGTTCACCACACATCCCACATCCGCCGGCAGCATGGTGGAGTTAATCCGCCTGCCCGTGACGGCATAAATCAGCTGGCGCTCCCCGCCCTGGGGATATTTTGTCTTCAGGGCTTTCACGCTGATGCCCGGCTCATCCTTCGTGTATTGCTTCAGAAGGGAAATACAGTCCGGCTTGTTGTCCTCCACCGCCAGAATACCGTGGGCATTGGGGAAAAGCTTCAATATAAGCTTCAGCCCGCCCACCAGCTTTTCCGGTTCCTCCAGCATCCTGCGGTAATCGGAAGTCAGATAAGGCTCGCATTCCGCACAGTTGGCTATCACGTAATCAATTTTCTCCGGCTCCTTGGGAGAAAGCTTCACATGAGTGGGAAATCCGGCGCCTCCCATACCCACAATCCCCGCCTCCCGGACCAGGCCCACAATTTCCTCCCGCTTCACAGCATCCAAAGATGTCCTGGCCGAAAATCCAACCTCCTCGTAGAGACTGTCATTTTCGATAACAATACTCATAACCATGTCGCCTGTTGCCACCCGCCTGGGTTCGATTGACTTCACCGTGCCGGAGACGGAACTATGTACGGGCGCGGAGACAAATCCGCCCGCCTCCGCAATCTTCTGTCCCACCAGTACCCTGTCCCCCTTGGCCACTATCGGCTTCGCCGGCGCCCCGATATGCTGCGAGACAGGATATGCCAGTTCGTTCCCCGGCAAAACATTCTGAATGGCGCTGTCTTTCGACAGGTCTTTTCCGTCATAGGGGTGTATACCGCCTATAAATGTCAACTTTGCCATCTTCTCTTAAGTCCTTTCCAGTATTTCTTTTCATTCTTCAATCTATCTATAAATATACTATTTTTTTTCACAAAATACTACTGGAAAATTTAAATTTATGATATAATGTTCCCATGGGCAGCAAACCCGTCCGGCAAGGTTCGGGTCTATGCCGCCCCCCGCTGCCAAACCCCTTATAAAAACGGAGGACGCCCATGCGAATTTGTGAGGAAACACTGGATCATTTTTCCATATCTTACCCCCTGGACTTACTGGACTCTTTGGAGCGAATCCTTTTTCTTGATATTGAGACCACCGGTTTCACTGCCAGATCCTCCTATCTGTATCTGATAGGCTGTGCTTACTATCTGAACGGGAAATGGCATACCATACAGTGGATGGCTGAAAATTACGAGCAGGAAGCGGAAATTCTGAAATCGTTTTTCACGTTTGCCAGGCCGTACCAATACCTGGTTCATTTTAACGGAAATAATTTCGACCTTCCGTTTATCACCCAGAAATGCGAACAGCTTTCCCTTCCCTACTGCTTTGAGGGTTACCGGGGCATCGACCTGTACCGGCGCATTTCACCTTACAGATATTTTCTGAAGCTTCCGAACTGCAAGCAGAAAACGCTGGAGCAGTTCCTGGGAATCAACCGCAGGGATGTGTTTTCAGGGAGTGAACTGATCGGCATCTACCGGGAATACGTTAAAAGTCCTTCCGAGTACTCTGAAAAGGCCATCTTCCTCCACAATGCGGAAGATTTGAAGGGAATGCTGGAGACCCTGCCCATGCTGGCCTATTATGACCTGTTCAACCAGCCGGTAAAAGCCATAAAGGTCCAGGCAAACTATTATAAAGACGTAAACGGCCTGCGCAGGCGGGAACTGATTATCCAGTTTCATCCCGGGACGGCTCTGCCGAAACCCGTATCGGCCGGCGCCAATCAATGTATATTCCGGGGCGAAGGGAAGGATTGCTTCTTGAAAATCCCTATTTACGAGGAAGAATTGAAGTATTTTTACTCCAACTATCATGATTACTACTACCTGCCCACAGAAGATGTGGCACTCCACAAATCCGTAGCCGGCTTCGTGGATAAGTCATACCGGCTTCCGGCATCGGCTGCCAATTGCTACACCCGTAAGCAGTCAAGTTATCTGCCCCAGTGGGATTATGTTTTTACGCCTTTTTTCAAACGGGATTACAAAAGTCAGGAGCTTTTCTTTGAGCTTACCGATGAGCTGAAAAAAGACAGGCCTGCTTTTTCCCAATATGCCTCCCATGTACTGAACATGATTGGAGCGGCTTACTGAGAAAGCATCTTCCAATTTGCCTTCTGCAGCACACAAAAATTAAGCGGTTGCCTGTCTTTTCAGCCTGCAGCCGCTTATCCTGTTTACGCCGCAAAATAGCTACGGCTTCTGATAGAAAAACGCGTTTTTCCTCAAATATCCGATTTCTCTGTGATTCATAATCTGCTCAGAACTTCCGATGAACAGGATTCCCCCGCCGGCCAGTGTTCTGTAAAAATTGCGAAACACTTTGTCTTTAGCGGCTTCCGTAAAATAAATCAGCACATTGCGACAGACAATCAAATGACAGCCTGTGGGGTAGGCATCCTTCAGCAGATTATGTTCACGAAACTCGACACAAGCCTTAATCTCTCTGGAAATCCGGAACGCATCCTCTCCAACCTGGCTAAAATATCTCCGTTTCAGATCCGCCGGCAGGAACATAATACTTTTCGCCGGATAAATGCCTTCCTTTGCCTTTGCAATTACCTGTTTATCCAGGTCGGTAGCAAAAATCTTAATATTTCCCAAGGGCAAATACCTTGAAAAAGCCATCACAAGAGAATAAGGTTCATCCCCCGTGGAACAGGCAGCACTCCAGATTTTTAAACTACGTCCAAACCGGCTGATTAATTCTGGGACTGCCTTCTCCTCCAGCACCTTCCACTGTGATACATCTCTGTAAAATTCTGATACATTTATGGTAACATAATTAACGAATTCTTCAAATTTTTTATGATCTCCCCGCAAAGCGGCGACATATTTGTCATAGCCCTCTATCTTATTCTTGGAAATCAGAAAGTCAATACGGCGCTTCATCTGCTTTTCCTGATAAGAATTCAGATCAATCCCTGTGAGAACCAGAATTTCCCTCTTAAAGTACTCGTAATCAAATACCATGGCAGTACCATCCTGTTATTATTCGGCATCTTCCTCCCGGAACCCAACTGCCGCATCCGCATCATCATTCGCTTCCGAAATTGCCATAGCCTTAATACTAAGAGAAATCTTCTTGTCAGCCTCATTGAAGTCCACAATCTTCGCCGTAACCTCTTCACCGATGCGCAGCACATCAGAAGGCTTTTCCACATGCTCCCTGGAAATCTGGGACACATGAAGCAGCGCGTCCACACCGGGTTCCAGTTCGATAAATGCACCGAAGTCTGTCATCCTGGCAACTCTGCCGGTCACCACATTGCCGATTGCGTATTTATCCGCCGCATCCCTCCAGGGATTCTGATCTTCAAACTTTAAGGAAAGCGCAACCTTACTTCCGTTGATCTCCTTGATCAGCACATTCAGCTTATCTCCTACCTTAAATACTTTTCTGGGATGTTCTACATGTCCCCAGGACATCTCGGAAATATGCAGCAGTCCGTCAGCGCCGCCAAGGTCAACAAAGGCTCCGAAATCCGTCACATTCTTTACGACGCCTTCCACCACATCGCCCTCATGAATCCTCTCAAACAGCTCTCTCTGCATCTCTGCCTTGCGGGCTACGATAAGCTGCCTGCGGTCGCCGATATAGCGTCTCCTCTTGGGATTGTACTCGCTGATTACAAATTCAATCTCCTGTCCCATATACTTGGTCAGGTCCTTCTCATAAGTATCAGATACCAGGCTGGCGGGGATAAACACCCTCACTTCCTCCACAATCACGCTCAAGCCGCCCTCAAGTACCTGCACGACAGTTGCCTTCAGGACTTCTCTGTTATTGTACGCTTCTTCGATTCTCTTGTTGCCTCTGTCAGCGGCCAGACGCTTGTAAGTCAGCACTACCTGTCCTTCTCCATCATTCACCTTCAGGATTTTCACTTCCATGACATCCCCGGGCTTTACTACCGCTGTAAGGTCTACGCTGGAATCATTGGTATACTCATTCTTCGTAAGAATGCCATCGGACTTATATCCGATATTCAATACAATCTCATCAGTCTTTACATCGATGACTGTGCCTTCGACTACCTCTCCTGAATGTATTGTCCTAATTGAATTTGGATCTTCCAGCATTTGTTCAAAAGTTAATTCTGACATGTCTTTGAACCTCCTCGATTAATTTATTTGGGGTGGAAGCCCCCGCGGTGATACCCACTAGTCGAACAGCTTTAGGTAGTTCTAAATGCAAGTCATCCAGTGTCTGTATAAAATAGGTGTGGGCACATTCCTCCGCGCATATCTCATAAAGCTTTCTGGTGTTGGAACTATGCCTTCCCCCTATCACAATCATAACGTCAGCCTCCGCCGCAAGTGCCTTCGCCGAGCATTGGCGCTCTTCCGTCGCGTTACAGATAGTATTCACAACAATACTATTGTAACCTTTTTTTTCCAAAATTTCAACTATATTATGAAATTTATTGTAGTTATATGTCGTCTGGGCGACCACGCACAGTTTTTCGCCCTCCGGAGGCCTGAATTTCTCCGCTTCCTCCAGGTCTTTCAGCACTGTCACCGGGCCTTTGCACCATCCTACGATGCCCTCCACCTCGGGGTGGCCGGCGTTTCCTACGACGACGATGTGCCGTCCCTCCCCGCTCTCCTTCTCCACGATATTGTGAATTCTTTTCACAAATGGGCAGGTGGCATCGATGCACTCCAGGTTCTTCTCGCGAAGGATCCGGATAATCTTCTCCGGAACCCCGTGGGCCCGGATGATGACGCTGCCCTCGGAAAGCTCCATGAGCTCCTCCCCGGACTCCAGCACCTTCACCCCCTGTTCCGACAGCTCCCTCACCACTTCCTCATTGTTCACGATCGGGCCATAGGTATATATATTCTTCCCGTTTTTTATCTGTTCATACACGGTGTCCACCGCGCGCTTCACGCCGAAGCAGAAGCCCATGCGCTCCGCCAGCTTTACTTCCATAGAATCCTTCCCTCTACCTTGCGCTTATGCACAGCCCAGTCACGGCGGCTATGGCCTCCTCCGCGTTCATGTCCGACGTATCTACCACAATCGCGTCGTCCGCTTTCCGCAGGGGCGATTCCTCCCTGTGCATGTCCCGGTAGTCCCTGTCCTCTATGTCCGCTTTGATTTTGTCCAGTTCGCAGCTTTCGCCTTTTGCGGTGAGTTCGTCATATCTGCGCCTGGCCCGCACGTCGCTGCTGGCGGTGAGGTAGATTTTCAGCCGGGCGTCCGGCAGCACGCAGGTGCCGATGTCCCTGCCGTCCATGATGCAGTCGCTCTCCGCCGCAAGGCTTTTCTGCAGCGCCACCATGTTCTTCCTCACCTGGGGTATGGGGCTGATGACGGACGCCGCCTCGCCCACCTCCTCCGTGCGCAGGAACGCGTTCACATTTTCCCCGTTCAAAAAGACTACCTGCACCCCGTCCTCATACCGGATGGTGACGGCCGCCTCGGGACATTTCCCGGCTACCTTCTCCCTGTCCGCCAGATCCACGCCCTCCCGCAGCATGTACAGAGCCACGGCCCGGTACATGGCCCCTGTGTCCACATAAATCAGATTCAGCTCCCTGGCCACCGCCTTTGCGATGGTACTCTTGCCCGCTCCCGCAGGCCCGTCAATCGCCACATTAAATCCCATCTGTCTTCTTCTCCTGTTCTCCTTTCTCAAATCTCCCCGGCAGGCGCTCCCGCGCATTTTCCGGCCAGATGCCCTGTAGACCAGGCAATCTGCAGGTTGAAGCCCCCTGTCAGCGCGTCCAGGTCCAATACCTCCCCGGCAAAATACAGGCCGCCTGCCTTCTTCGACTCCATGGTGGAGGGGTTTATGTCCTTCACGCTGACTCCGCCTTTCGTGATGACGGCCTCCTCATAGCCCCGAAGCCCTGCCACAGTCAGCGGCAGGTTCTTGATCAGTCCCACGAAGGCCCTGCGCTCCTCCCTGGTGATCTCATTGACCTTCTTGTCCGGGTGGATGCCGGAGAGGTCGCGCATCACCGGAATCAGCTTCATAGGGAAAAGCCCGCCCAGCGCGTTCTTGAACTGCCTGTTCTTATTCTCCTCGAAGTCCCGCAGCAGGCGCCTGTCCAGCTGCTCCTCGTCCAGAGCGGGTTTTAAGTCGATATACAGCCTGGCGACTTCCTCCGTCTCCGGCCCGGCCTTCTTCCCGGTTTTCCTGCCCTTCTGCCCAATGAAGCTGCTGGCGGAGAGTATCAGCGGGCCGCTGACGCCGAAATGGGTGAACAGCATCTCCCCGAAGCCCTGATATGTCTCCCGTCCCCCACAGACCAGCCGGAGGGACACATTCTTCAGGGACAGACCCATGATCCGACCGCACCACTCCTCCCTCACGTTAAAGGGAACCAGACCGGGCCTCTGCCCCACCACCTGATGGCCCGCTTCTTTTGCAAATCCATATCCGTCCCCCGTTGAGCCCGTAGAGGGATAAGAAAGCCCTCCCGTACAGACCACGCACATATTTCCATGCACCTGCCTGCCCCCCGATAGCCTCACGCCTTCCACAATGCTTTCGTCTTTCCCAAGAATCAGGGACTTTGCCTCGGTGTTCAACAAAATCTCTACTCCCCGCCTTTTCAGCTCTCTGGCAAAAGCCGAGATCACGTCGGAAGAATGGTCCGACAGAGGGAACACTCTATCCCCCCGCTCCGTTTTCAGACGGCACCCCGCCCCTTCGAGAAAGTCCATCACCCTTCTGTTGTCATAGCCATAGAAGGCGCTGTACAGGAACTTGCCGTTGGCGCGCACATTGGCGAAAAGCGTCTCCATATCCCCGGCATTGGTCACGTTGCACCTGCCCTTTCCCGTTATGAACAGCTTCTTTCCGAGCTTTTCGTTCTTCTCGATCAGACAGACCCTGCAGCCCTTCTCCGCTGCGGCCAGCGCTGCCATCATGCCTG
>OFFE01001787.1_pt1 | contig 14371 bp, 12 predicted proteins | sample 1521371 | NCBI WGS metagenome assembly OFFE01 (sample SAMEA3504131, study PRJEB24116) | mouse gut metagenome | biome: mouse gut; feature: mouse-associated habitat; material: faeces | place: Denmark | collected 2011 | reverse complement strand
CCGGGCAGTTATTTTTGATATTGATAATACCCTGGTGCCGCACGGGGCTCCTGCCGATGCGCGCGCGCGCGCATTGTTTCTGCGTCTGAGGGAGCTCGGTTACCGCTGCACGCTTCTCTCAAACAATAAAGAACCGAGAGTGAAGATGTTTGCGGAGGCGGTGGACGCCGGATATATTCACAGGGCCGGAAAGCCGGGGCCGGCGGGGTACCGGAAGGCGATGGAGCAGATGGGGAGCAGCCGGAGGGATACGATTTTTGTCGGAGATCAGATTTTTACCGATGTATACGGGGCAAACCGCCTTGGAATCCGCACGATTCTCGTAAAGCCGCTGCATCCGAAAGAAGAGATTCAGATTGTGATCAAGCGGTATTTTGAAAAAATTGTGTTATATTTTTACAGAAAAAAACTGCACAGAAGTGAGGAAAAGCATGAAAATAGCGATCGGAAATGACCATGCGGCAGTTGCCATGAAGTTTGACATTATGGAATATATCCGCAGCCTGAACCATGAGGTGACTGATTACGGGACGGACACAGAGGAGAGCTGCGATTACCCGGAATACGGTGAGAAAGTGGCGCGCGCCGTCGCATCCGGTGAGGCGGACTGCGGTGTGCTGATCTGTGGTACAGGCGTCGGCATCTCAATTGCGGCAAATAAGATAAAAGGCATCCGCGCCGCCGTCTGCTCCGACTGTGCCACGGCACGCCTGGTCAGGGAACATAATAATGCCAATATTCTGGCGTTCGGCGCGCGGATTGTGGGAGGAGAACTTGCGCGTGACATTGTGAAGGCGTATCTGGACGCGGAGTTTCTGGGAGGAAAGCATCAGAGGCGCATTGACATGATCCGGGAGCTGGAGGAAAAAGGGTAACAAAAGAAGGATGATGTCGCATTACAGAAAAAAAGCTTGAAAAGTACAGGCTCTTATTATAGAATAGAGAAATCACAGAGTCCGGAATCCGGGCGTATTTTTAAGGAGGAAATTGACATGATTTCAGCAGGAGATTTCAGAAATGGGATTACCATCGAGTTAGAGAGTAATGTTTACCAGATCATTGAATTCCAGCACGTGAAACCGGGAAAAGGCGCAGCGTTTGTCAGAACAAAATTAAAAAATATCAAGAACGGCGGTGTTGTGGAGAAGACGTTCCGGCCGACCGAGAAGTGCCCGCAGGCACATATCGACAGGAAGGATTACCAGTATCTGTACGCAGACGGGGATCTGTTCTATTTTATGGATGTTGAGACATACGATCAGATCGCGCTCTCGAACGAGGACATCGGCGATGCGCTCAAGTTCGTAAAAGAGAACGAGATGGTTAAGATGTGTTCGCACAACGGAAGTGTGTTTGCGGTTGAGCCGCCGCTGTTTGTGGAGCTGGAGATCACGGAGACGGAGCCGGGCTTTAAGGGTGATACCGCGACCGGAGCGACCAAGCCGGCGATTGTGGAGACCGGAGCGACGGTGTATGTTCCGCTGTTTGTGGAGCAGGGTGATGTGATCAAGATTGATACGCGGACGGGAGAGTATCTGTCGCGCGTGTAGGCAGAAGAGGGATCATCTGTTCTGCTTCAGGGGTGTTCGTGCCTGTCCTGTGAAAACGGGGCGGGCATTTTTTATGCGCAGGCCCGTGCAGTGGAAGTCAGGGATTCCTGACTTTTTTATTGACCCGCAGGGCGCAGGGCGCTATACTTTCGGTAAATACATTCAGGAGGGCGAGCATATGGCAGATTGGCTTGACAATGCAATTTTTTATGAGATTTACCCCCAGTCCTTCCAGGACTCCAACGGGGACGGGATCGGGGATTTCAGGGGGATTATGAGAAGGCTGGATTATATCCGGGATCTGGGATGTAATGCCATCTGGATGAATCCCTGTTTTGAATCCCCGTTTTATGACGCGGGCTATGACGTGACGGATTTTTATCAGGCGGCGCCGCGCTACGGGACCAATGAGGAGCTCAGAGAGCTGTTTGAGGAAGTTCACCGCCGCGGCATGCACATCCTTCTGGATCTGGTGGCAGGGCATACTTCCCTGGAATCCCCGTGGTTTAAGGCGTCCTGCCGTCCGGAGCAGAATGCATACACAAAGCGTTTTATCTGGACGGACAGTGTGATGGAGGACACGGGAGACATCAGCGGGGTCTGCGGGTGGCTCCGGGGAATGGCGGACCGCGACGGGGCTGTGGCGGTGAACTGTTTCAGCACGCAGCCGGCGCTGAATTACGGGTTCGGAAATGTGACAAAGCCGTGGCAGTCTGCGGCAGATTCCCCGGAGGCGGAGGAGGGGAGGCGCCTTCTCGAGGATATCATGTCGTTCTGGCTGGAGCTGGGGTGTGACGGTTTCCGCGTGGATATGGCGGCAAGTCTTGTGAAAGCAGATCCGGGGCACCGCTGTACAAAGCGTCTCTGGCAGAAAGTGCGCCGGTTTCTGGACACGCACTATCCGGAGGCGGTACTGGTTTCCGAGTGGGGGGATCCGAAGGAGGCGATTGAGGCGGGATTTCACATGGATTTTCTTCTGCACAACGGCCCCACTCACTATATGTCCCTGTTCCGGGAACAGCCATATTTTTCGAAGAGAGGGACGGGCGATATCAGCGCGTTCGCGCGGACGTACGAGGAGCATTACCGCAGTGCGGAGGGAAAAGGTCTGTTGTGCATTCCGTCGGGCAATCATGATATGAAACGCCTCCGCGATACGCTGGATGAGGAGGAAATGAAGCTGGCTTTTGTATTCCTGCTGACGATGCCGGGGTGTCCGTTTGTGTATTACGGGGACGAGATCGGAATGCGCTATCTGGACGGTCTGACATCCAGGGAGGGCGGCTATGAGCGGACCGGTTCCAGGACGCCGATGCAGTGGGAGAATACGGTAAACGCAGGCTTTTCCGCGGCACCGGAGGAACGGCTGTATCTTCCTGTCGATCCGGACCCCGCGCGTCCCACCGTGGAATCAGAAAAGAGTGATCCGGGCTCGCTGTTTCATGTGGTGAAAGAGCTGACAAAGCTGCGGCAGAGTCATCCTGCGCTTTTAAGCGGAGGGGATATCCGGTTTCTCTATGCGGAACAGAATGCGTACCCGTTTCTCTATGAACGCCGGAGCGCGGAGGAAAGCCTTCTGGTGATTCTCAATCCGGCGGACAGGGCCGGTGCATGTCCGCTGGCGGAGGAGCCCGGGGAGATTCTGTATTTCTGCGGCAGCAGGGCGCGCAGGGAGGAGCTGACGTGGAAGGACGGTCAGCTGCGCGTGCCTCCGTGCAGCGCGGCGGTGTGCAGAAAAAAGGGGTGACGGTGGCCGGCCGGGAATCCGGGAAGGCTACAGGTTTTCCCGGATTCTGATGGAGAGATCCATGTGGTGAAGCGTCTGTTCCGGAAGCTTTCCGGTCAGCAGATAGTCTGTCAGGATGGAGAGCGAGCGGGCGCCCTGTTCGCGGGGCTGCTGGCAGATGGTGGCGGAGATGACGCCGCACTCAATCATCCGGCGCGTCGAGGGCACAGCGTCAAAAGTGACCACCTTCGGGGCGCAGGTTAAGGAGGCGTTTAAGATGGCGCGGCAGCCGCCGTGAACTCCCGCCGCGGGAAAGTAGAGGGCCGAAATGTCCGCGCGGCGCTTCAGCAGGGCGGACAAAAGCCTGTAGCTTTTGTCGTCATCATCGTCGTTCTCGATAATGTCCGAAACATGAATGCCGGGACACTTATTTCTGAGATAATCCGTGAATCCGTTGATGCGCTCCTCATGGCAGAGGACCCTGTGGGAACCGGTGACGATGCCGACGACTGCGCGTCCCCCTGTGATCAGGTTCAGGAGTCCCGCCGCTGTCTGCCCGCACCTGTAATAATCGCTGCCGACGTAGGCAATCCGCCCGGAATCCGGCAGATCCGTGTTTACCGTGACACAGGGAATGCCGCTTTCCCGGAGGGCGTTGATTTTTGTGCGCACGGCTGCGTCGTTGCAGGGGGAGAGAATCAGGCCGTGAATGTTCTGGCGCAGAAGTTCGTCCATTGCCTCCAGCTGCAGGGACGGATCGAACGGAATGCGCTTTTCCACGACGGAGCAGCCGTAGATGGAGAGCTCGGCCAGCCTGTGATTCAGCCCGTCCATGACCTCGTCAAAAAAAGGATTGCCGGGGCCGGAGAGCAGTACGCCGGTTTTTAGCTTTTTTTTCTGCGCGGCGAGCGCGATGCCGGCGCGGTTGGGGTGATAGTCGAGCAGTTTTGCGATTTCCAGGACTTTTTTGCGGGTGTCCGGGCTGACGATGCCGCGATGATTTAATACGCGGTCCACGGTTCCGCGCGAGACGCCGGAGAGTTTTGCGATATCCTTCATTGTTGCCATGCAGTGCTCCTTTTTCGGTTGTGATATGCGGCTGATATAATGTTATTGAAACATACCACAGGGAAAAAGTCAATTACGCGCATCGTCAGCTGTCGTCTGGAGGGAATGTCCGTAAGCGGATGTGAAAAGTAACTGAAAAGGGTCTGGAAAAACTGTGAAAATAGCACATTGCACACGGTACAGGCGGGGTGTATGATAAAAATGGTGACAAAAGGAAGGCGCTTTTTATTTTTCAGATTTGCGTGCACGTGCACGCTGACCGGAAATAAAACGGCGGAACAGTTTCATCAATTAAGGAGAAAAGGATGCTGTACATAGGAATTGATCTGGGTACTTCCGCGGTCAGGCTTCTTCTGATGGAGGGCGACGGGACGGTAAAAAATATTGTCTCCAGGGAATATCCGCTGTATTTTCCACAGCCGGGCTGGTCGGAGCAGGATCCGGCGGACTGGTATGCAAAGACCATGGAAGGGCTGGAGGAGCTGCTGTGCGGGGCGGATAAAAGCCGGGTGGCGGGAATCAGTTTTGGCGGGCAGATGCACGGGCTTGTGATTCTGGATAACACGGATGCGGTGATCCGCCCGGCGATATTGTGGAATGACGGCAGGGCCGCGGAGGAATGTGATTACCTGAACCATACAATTGGAAAAGAACGGTTGTCGGAATACACGGCAAATATCGCCTTTGCCGGATTTACGGCCCCGAAGCTTTTGTGGGTGCGCCGCAATGAGCCGGAGAATTTTGCGCGGATTGCAAAAATCATGCTGCCGAAAGATTATCTGGCCTACCGGCTGACGGGCGTGCACTGTACAGACGTCTCGGACGCCTCGGGCATGCTGCTTCTGGATGTGAAAAACCGCTGCTGGTCAGAGGAAATGTGTGAGATCTGCCATATCTGTGCGGAGCAGCTGCCGGAGATTTTTGAGAGTTATGCGTGTGTCGGCACGGTCCTTCCGGAGATTGCGCGAAAGCTGGGGATCCCGGAGATGGTGAAGGTGGCAGCGGGAGCCGGGGATAACGCGGCTGCTGCGGTGGCGACCGGAACGGTCGGCGACGCGCGCTGCAATATTTCCCTCGGGACCAGCGGCACGATTTTTATCTCCTCCGCAAAATTCGGAGTGGACAGGAACAATGCGCTTCACTCATTCTGCGACGCAAACGGGGCCTATCATCTGATGGGCTGTATGCTGTCCGCGGCGTCCTGTAATAAATGGTGGATGGATGAGATTCTCGGGACGGATGACTATGTGAAAGAGCAGGAGAAGATCACCAGGCCGGGGGAGAATCATGTGTTTTATCTGCCGTATCTGATGGGAGAGCGGTCCCCGCACAATGACCCGGATGCGAGGGCGGTGTTTATCGGGATGACGATGGACACCAGCCGGGAGGAAATGACGCAGGCGGTGCTGGAAGGGGTGGCGTTTGCGCTGCGGGATTCATTTGAGATCGCAAAGTCTCTCGGTATTCCGGTTGCGCGCACCGGAATCTGCGGAGGCGGCGCCAGAAGTCCGCTGTGGAGGACAATCATTGCGAATGTTCTGAACATACCGGTTGATATTCCGGGGACAGAAGAGGGGCCGGCCCTGGGGGGCGCGATGCTTGCGGCGGTGGCCTGCGGGGAATATGAGAGTGTGGAGGCCGCGGCGGAGCATATTGTAAAAATCACCGGCACTGTGGAGCCGGAGCCTGCGCTGGCAGAAAAATATGAACAGAAATATGCGCAGTTTGTCAGAATCTATCCGGCCTGCAGAAAACTGTTTGCAGACCTGAAGTGAGAAGTGCATTTCAGGTCCGGATTGCCGCCGGCATGCCCGCGGAGCCGGCAGGGCAGGGGCTGAAAGGCTTTGGCCTGAAAAATATAAATGTGACCAGAAATAAAAAGCAGAGCAGAAATGAGGTATAATATGAATAATATTCCCAGAGTGAAAGTCGGCATTGTGGCGGTGAGCAGGGACTGTTTTCCGGAAAGTCTTTCGGTGAACCGGAGAAAGGCGCTCGTCGCCGCCTACAGGGAAAAGTATGATGCGGCGGATATCTATGAGTGTCCGGTGTGCATAGTGGAGAGTGAGCTTCATATGGTGGAGGCGCTTAAGGATATACAGGCGGCGGGCTGTAATGCGGTCTGCGTCTATCTCGGCAATTTCGGGCCGGAGATCGCGGAGACGTTGCTGGCAAAACATTTCCAGGGGCCGAAGATGTTTGTCGCCGCCGCGGAAGAGTCACAGGACAATCTGTTCCAGGGCCGCGGGGACGCTTATTGCGGAATGCTCAATGCGAGCTATAATCTGAAACTGCGCGGCGTCGGCGCGTATATTCCGCCTTACCCGGTGGGGGACGCCGGGGAGTGCGCGGATATGATTCATGATTTTCTGCCCATCGCAAGGGCGGTGACCGGACTTGCCGGGCTGAAAATTATTTCTTTTGGACCGCGTCCCCTGAATTTTCTCGCCTGCAATGCGCCAATCTGGCAGCTTTACAACCTTGGGGTAGAGATCGAGGAGAATTCGGAGCTGGATCTGTTCGAAGCGTTTCAGAAACATGCGAAGGACGCCAGGATTCCGGAAGTTGTCGCTGATATGGAAGCGGAGCTCGGGGCGGGAAATAAAAAACCGGAGATTCTTGCAAAGCTCGCACAGTATGAACTCACGCTGCTCGACTGGGCTGAGGAGCACAGGGGATACCGCAGCTGTGTGGCGATTGCCGGAAAATGCTGGCCGGCATTCCAGACGCAGTTTGGCTTTGTGCCGTGCTATGTCAACAGCCGTCTGACCGGAAGGGGGATTCCGGTGTCCTGCGAGGTGGACATATACGGTGCGCTCAGTGAGTTTATCGGAACCTGCGTCAGTCAGGACGCTGTCACACTGCTCGATATCAATAATTCCGTGCCGAAGGATATGTACCGGCAATCCATTCAGGGGATTTATGACTATCAGCACACGGATACCTTTATGGGCTTTCACTGCGGCAATACCTGTTCCTCCAGACTCTCGTCCTGTGAGATGAAATACCAGATGATTATGGCGCGGAGTCTCCCTGTCGAAGTCACAAACGGAACACTGGAGGGAGATATTATGCCCGGCGACATCACGTTTTTCCGTCTGCAGTCGACCGCGGACTGTAAACTCCGCGCCTATGTCGCACAGGGGGAGGTGCTTCCGGTGGCGACGCGCTCTTTCGGGTCGGTCGGCGTGTTTGCGATTCGGGAAATGGGCCGTTTTTACCGCCACGTGCTGATACAGAAGAACTATCCGCACCACGGGGCGGTGGCGTTCGGGCATTACGGGCGGGAACTGTATGAAGTGTTCCGCTATCTGGGCGTTCCGGCGGAGGATCTGGATTATAACAGGCCGGCTTCGCTTCCATACCCGTCAGAAAATCCATTTGTGTAAAAAATTTGTAATAAAATCGTAATAACTATGAAAAACACCCTGTTCCGGGGTGTTTTTTTGTGGACTAATCCAGTTCTATTTTTCCAGATGTAAGTCATTTGTGGAATTATCACTACAAACCTGCGGAAAAAGGGCCTGTCTGTGTGCAGAAAGCAGGAAAAATTCCGGACTGTCCCGGGAATAGCAGATTTGACTTTTGGTTAGAATCTAGTATGATAAGGACAAATGAGACGGTCGCTGTCAGGGCTTTCCGTACCATTTTAAAGTGTATGTATCATTCTTGAGGAAAGGAGCAAAATGAACAAGAAAGTATTGGACGGGGCAGTTACGTTGTTATTTTGTATGAGCCTGATTGTGACGTCCAGCATTCAGGAAAAGGACACAGGAGAACCACAGCGGGAGCTGGAGCGGAATACTACAGTGACGGCGGGGGTGAGCAGCGTTCTTTCCGGGTATTCATTTACGACAGAATCAGATGAAAAGACAGTTGTTGAAAAGAGAGAGATTGTCCGCGTCGCGTCGCCGGCGGAAATGCTGCAGGCCGAGGTAATCGCGGGAAAGGATAAAACACATACAGAGGAAGAGAGCACGGAAGCGTGGAAGAGCGCAGAACCGGTGGGCAACCGCTGGGGAATCACACTGACGGAGGAGGAAATGGAACTTCTGGCCAGAATCGTCTGGCTGGAGTCAAACGGCGAACCTGTGGAGGGGCAGGAGGCCGTGGTGGAAGTTGTCTTTAACCGGATGGCATCTGATCTGTTCCCGGATACGCTGTACGATGTGCTGAGCCAGAGAAATCCGGTTCAGTTCAGTTCCTGGAAAAACAGGGGGATCGCAAAACCGACGGACAAGGAATATCAGTCCATCAGACAGGTGTTAAATGGTAATACAGGGATATTGAGAAATGATACAATATATTTTTCGACAAAAGCACTGACGCCGCGTCTTGACAAAAGGATCGGCGGACACAGCTTCTGTTACTGACAGGAATCATGCATAGTGGTTTCCATGAAAAACCGCCATATCAGGGAACAAAGGGAAAAGTTCTCCGGTATGGCGTTTTCTGAATAAATAAGGTTATTTCTGTGGCGGTCTGTTCTTCCTGCCGAGAATGAAGTGATCGACCAGCCGGTTAATGGTATTCTGCTGAGTTTTGATAATTTTGCGGAAATTATCATTTTCTTTGGTTAAACGCCTTATTTCCACTTCGTATTCGTAGTTCATGCAATCAACCCTTCGCTTGAATATGTCATACACAGATAGTAGGCGATTTGTGGCGAAATGTCAACAAACATTTGTAGGAAAAAGGAAGGTTTTTTCGTATGACGACAATATTCGACGAATTGCAAATGTATAACTAAGTTTTCATCCCGGACAAAAGCACAATCTGCAATATAGAAAGCACTGGACGGGTATATATTTTAAAAAGTGTCGATTATAATTGGGATATGGAGAGCAACTGGCAATCAGAAATCGGAAGGAATGAATGTCTTATGAAGAATTTCAGCAATTACACGGATTATGATACAAAAGAAAATCTGCACTTTGAATCGAAGGCGGTTCACGGTGCACTCGGGACAGAGCCGCTGACCGGGGCGGTGAGTATGCCGGTATTCCAGGCGGCGACGTTCCGGCATCCGGAGCTGGGCACGACGACCGGCTTTGCGTACAGCCGTCTGGAGAATCCGACGAGGCAGGAGCTTGAGCGGACAATGGCGATTCTTGAGGGCGGAATAAAGGGATTTGCGTTTTCCAGCGGACAGGCGGCAAATATGGCGGTATTTTCGCTGTTAAATCCCGGGGATCATGTGATTCTCACCGATGATATTTACGGGGGTACCTTCCGTATTATCGGGGATGTATTTGGGAAATATGGAATTGAACACACTTATGTGGAGATGTCCGACCTTAATGAGGTGAGGGCGGCCATCCGGCCTGAGACGAAGATGTTTTTCGTCGAGACGCCGACCAATCCGATGATGAAGGTGGCCGATATCGCAGCGATCGCGGAAATGGCTAAGGCGCACGGGGCGCTGACGGTGGTGGACAACACATTTCTTACGCCGTATTTTCAGAAGCCGCTGGAGCTTGGCGCGGACATTGTCACCCACAGCTCGACAAAATATCTGGGGGGACATAACGACACGGTGTCCGGCATCGTCGTGGTGAAGGACAATCAGGAGATAGCGGATAAAATTCATGTGCACATTAAATCCCACGGAAGCCAGCTCGCGCCGCTTGACAGCTGGCTGGTGCTGCGCGGCATCAAGACGCTGCCGGTGCGCATGGACAGGCACAATGAAAATGCAGGGAAAGTGGCGCAGTGGCTCCGCACGCAGCCGAAGATCCGGAAAGTATATTATGTCGGCTTTGAGGATCACGCGGATTATGCGGTCACAAAAAGGCAGACGACCGGATACGGTGGCATGATTTCTTTTACGGTGGACAGTTTTGAGACCGTGAAAAAGATCTTAAAGGGTGTGGATATGATTATGTTTGCGGAAAGTCTTGGCGGAACGGAGACGCTGATCACGTATCCGACCACACAGACACACGAGGACACGCCAAAAGATGTCAAGGAAAAGCTGGGCATCACGGACTGTTTTCTGAGAATGTCTGTCGGAATCGAGCACGCGGAGGATATTATCGCTGATCTGGACCGCGCTATGAACGCGTAGAGGGAAGACGGCAGTGGTGCGGCGGAGTACGGGATAAAGGAGCGGAAAAGATGCGGTTTACAAAAATGCAGGCATATGGGAACGATTATGTCTATATTGATGCGATTCACCAGGAGCTGCGGAATCTGCCGGAGCTGGCGCGGTATGTCAGCGACCGGCATTTTGCCGTCGGTTCGGACGGGATGGTGCTGATCTGTTCTTCCGGGCGGGGGGATTTTAAAATGCGGATGTTCAATCCGGACGGCACGGAGGGGGAGATGTGCGGAAATGCGCTGCGCAGCGTCGGGAAGTATGTGTATGATCACCGCCTCACAGACCGGACGGAGCTCGTGATCGAGACGCTCGGCGGAATGAAGCATCTGACACTGACGGCGGAGGATGGCCTGGTGACCAATATCCGGGCAGATATAGGTAAGCCCGGACTCTCCTCCGGTGTGATTCCGGTCTGTACGGACAGGGAAGACTTTATTGATCAGGACGTTGCGGTGCTGGACCGGATATTTAAAAACACGGCGGTCTCCTGGGGCAATCCGCACTGTGTGATGTATGTGGATTCGGTCGCGGAGCTGGACGTGGAAAAATACGGGAAGACGATAGAACACATGACGTCGCTGTTTCCCAATAAAACCAATGTGACGTTTGCCGAGTTCCTTAAGAGGGATTACATCAGAATACGGGAATGGGAGCGCGGCACGGGGGAGACGATCGGCTGCGGCACCGGCTGTGCGACTGCCGTGGTGGCGGGCGTACTCACGGGCCGGCTGGACCGGAAAGTGACTGTGGAACAGATCGGCGGCCCGCTGCAGATCGAGTGGGACAGGGCGTCGGATCATCTTTTTATGACAGGGCCGTCCCATACCGTTTTTGAGGCGGATCTTGATGTATCTCACATTTTACGATAAAAATGCCGGGAGTGTGCGGGCAGTCCGGACACGGAAAAGAGGAAGAAATGAAACTGGAACAATTATGCCGGGAGCTGGAATATGTCTGTCTGAAGGGCAGTCTTCAGACGGAGGTCCGGGATATTATCTACGACTCGAGGAAACTTGCAAAAGAGACGATGTTTGTCTGCATGGTCGGGGCTGTCACGGACGGGCACAGATATATTCCGGACGCGGTGGAAAAGGGTGCTTCCGTGATTGTGCTGGAGCGGGAGGAGGAAGCGGCCCGGATTCCGGAGACGGTCACGGTACTGAAGGTGGCATCGGCAAGGTATGCGCTCGCCCTGATGTCGGCGGCACTTTTTGGCTATCCGGACCGGAAGCTGATCACGATCGGCCTGACCGGAACAAAAGGCAAGACGACTACCACCTACATGATCAAAAGTGTTCTTGAGATGGCGGGAAAGAAAACCGGGCTGATCGGGACAATCGGTGTCGCGGTCGGGGACAGGCTGATTCCCTCAAAAAATACGACGCCGGAATCCTATGAGATTCACCGGATGTTTGCCGCCATGGTCGAGGAGGGCTGTGAGTATGTCGTGATGGAGGTATCCTCCCAGGGACTCAAACTGGACAGGACAGCTGGGATTGTGTTTGACTACGGCGTGTTCACGAACCTTTCACCCGACCATATCGGGCCCACGGAGCATGATTCATTTGAAGAATATCTTGAATGCAAGAGTCTTTTGTTCCGCCAGTGCAGGACGGGGATTGTGAATGTGGACGATGAGCACTGGAGAGAAGTGCTGAAAGGCCATACCTGTCAGCTGCGGACATTTTCGGTGGAAAACGGGGCGGATTCTTCGGCGGCTGAAGGCAACGAAACTGCGGATGTGGATCTGCTGGCATATGACATCGGTTTTATCCGGGAGGACGGCAGACTGGGGATGCGGTTTTATGTCAGGGGCTGTATGGACTGCGCGGTGAAGGTCCATATTCCGGGGCGGTTTTCGGTCTATAATTCCATGGTCACAATGCTCGTCTGTCATCTGGCCGGAATTTCCGGGGAGGCTATTCTGGCAGGTCTCGCGAAAGTGCAGGTGAAAGGGCGCGTCGAGATGCTCCCGGTATCAAAGGATTATTATCTGATCATCGATTACGCACATAACGAGGTCAGCACGCGCAGTGTCCTGAACACGCTGCTGGAATATCACCCGAAACGTCTGATCTGCGTCTACGGGGGCGGGGGCGACCGCTCAAAGCTCCGCAGATATGACATGGGTGAAGTCACAGGGGAGCTGGCCGACCTGTGCGTTCTCACCTGCGATAATCCGAGAAGCGAGGAAATACGCGATATTAACAGGGATATCCGGGTGGGGCTTGCGAAGAGCGGCGGAACATTTATAGAGATTGATGACCGGAAAGAGGCGATCGCGCACTGTATGGTAAATGCGCAGCCGGGCGATATGATTGTACTGCTCGGCAAAGGGCATGAGGACTATCAGGAAATTAAAGGGGTGAAATACCACTTTGATGAGCGTGAGGCGGTCGCGGAGATTCTCGACGAGATCAGGGAGGGAAAGCGCTGAAGATTCCAGCCTCGTTTGCAAATGTATTGAGAATGTTAATGAAAGAATGAGTAATAATGCAGGGGAGCAGGCTTCCGCCGCTATGTAATATCTTACAAACAGGAAGCCTGCCGCGGCCGCAAAGCAGATCTGACACAAATGATTCGCCAGGTCCATTCCGCTGCCGTTGAATAAATTTATTATATGACCTGCGCCAAAGGTTCGGGTGGTATCAGAAACTTCCTGATGAAATGAGGAGTGAAAAATAATGGAGCAGAAAAAGTCAGCCGGTTCACCGGTTACATATTTTGTCAGCAGGATGGGGCAGGCCGAATGGATACTTTTTATCCACGCCGCTTTCGTCAGTCACGAAATGTTCAGGACACAGTTTGAGTATTTTGAGAATAAATATAATATCCTGGCTATTGACATCATCGGCCACGGACAGTCAGTCCGGACCCGGAAAGGTGACACGATCGATAAGATGTCAGAGTGGCTGTCTGATATTTTAAAAACAGAAAATATTGATAAAATTCATATTGCCGGTGTTTCACTGGGCGCGGTTTTGGCACAGGATTTTGCAAACCGCTATCCGGAAGCGGTTCGCTCACTGGCCTGCTTTGGGGGATATGACATCAATAATTTTGACGCAAAAATGAAAAAAGAAAATGGTGCAAAGCACAAGCTTATGATGTTGAAAGCTCTCTTTTCGGTTAAATGGTTTGCAAAAGCAAACAAGAAAATTTCCGCATATACTTCACAGGCTCAGGATGAATTCTATGCCATGAATATACTCTTTCCCCAAAAGTCATTTATGTTTCTGGCGACGCTCAATAACATGGTAAACAGGTATAAAACAGGGCGAAGGAATTATCCTTTGCTGATCGGATGCGGAAAATTTGATATTCCAATGGAATTAGAGGCCATAAAAGCATGGAAAAGCAATGAACCCGATTGCACCGTAGTTCTTTTTGAAAATGCGGGACACTGTGTTAATATGGATGTGCCCCGGGAATTTAATAAAACAATGGAGGAATTTTGGAAAAGTGCAGGCCAGTAAAACTAACAGCGAACAGACCTTCGATAAAATCCGATATATGCAGATGAGTGATAAAAGCTTCTGGTTCAGCCTTGATAAGCATCTTCCGGAAAAGGAGTACGAAAATAAGGTTCGAAGCAGACAGGGCTATGTTTTGATAAAGGAGGGACAGCCAATCGGACTGCTCCGCTTCAATCTGTTCTGGGATCAAATACCTTTTTGCACAATGCTTTTTATCGCTCCCGGCTTTCGGGGACAAAGCTACGGCCGGAAGCTTCTGGAATATTGGGAAAATGATATGAGAACCCAGGGATTCGGTATGGTTCTCACCTCCACGCAGGTTGACGAAGCAGCGCAGCATTTTTACCGGAAATCAGGCTACCGGGACTGCGGCGGCCTTTTGATTGATACCCCGGGGTATGCACAGCCTATGGAGCTGTTCTTAAGTAAAGACATTCTGATTTAAGAACCC
>OFFE01001786.1_pt1 | contig 14375 bp, 15 predicted proteins | sample 1521371 | NCBI WGS metagenome assembly OFFE01 (sample SAMEA3504131, study PRJEB24116) | mouse gut metagenome | biome: mouse gut; feature: mouse-associated habitat; material: faeces | place: Denmark | collected 2011 | reverse complement strand
CCACCGGCTTGCCAATGGCCACCCGCCGGTCCACCCCGCCCACAAAGTCGAACTTGAGGAAACCGTCTTCGGTGATGCGGGTAACGATGATCCCCACCTCGTCCATGTGGGCGGCCAGCATCAGCCTGTTCCCGGTGGACTTTTTGCCCTTTTTAAAGACGATCAGGTTTCCAATGGCGTCGGCGTGAAAGTGGGTGGCGCGGGGCTTAATCCGGCTGACCAGATAGCGGCGCACCTCATCCTCGTCGCCGGACACGCCGTTGAGAAGGCACAGCTCCTTTAAGGTGTTCAGCATGTCTCTTCCCCCTCTCCCAAGCTCTCCACAAAGGCAGCCAGCAGCTTGGCGGTATCCTCTAAATCCTTGCGGTGGACCACCTCCACCGGGGTGTGCATATACCGCTCCGGGATGGACACCACGGCGGTGGCCACCCCCTCCCGGCTGACCTGGATGGGCCAGGCGTTGGTGCCGCTGGAGCCGGACATGACCTCGAGCTGGATAGGCATGTCCAGCTCCTTTGCCAGCTCCTTGAGCCGTCCTGACAGAGACCGGGCGCAGTTAGGGCCCACCCCGATGACCGGGCCGCCCCCCAGCTTGAAGGTCTCGTGTTTGGACGCGTCCGGGCTGTCCCCATGGGTGACGTCCACCGCCACGCACCGGTCCGGGGCAATCTCATAGGCGGCGGTTATGGCTCCGGTGGAGTGGGTCTCCTCCTGGGTGGAGCCCAGGACGTACAGGTCCACGTCCAGCGGTTTGTCCTTCAGCCGCTCCAGAACGTCCAGCAAGACAGCGAAGCCCGCCCGGTCGTCCAGGGCCTTGCCGCTGAGCAGGTCCTCCCCCAAGGGGACGCAGCCCCCGCGGTAGGCGGCGGGGGTGCCGATGGGGATGCGCCGCTCCGCCTCCTCCTGGGACAGGCCCACGTCGATGAACAGCTCCTTGATGGGCAGGGACTTGCCCATATCCTCGGCGGTCTGGACATGGGGGGGCAGGCAGGCCACCACCCCATGGATGGGCGGGTCGGTGAGGACCACCACCTCCCGGTCGGGGAGCATTCGGGGGTCCACGCCCCCCAGGGGGGCGAAGCGGAGAAAGCCCTCGTCATGGCCGGTGACCATAAAGCCGATTTCGTCCAGGTGGGCGTCCAGCAGCAACTTGTGGGCGTTCTCCCGCCCGCACCGGCGCACCCCCACAACGCTGCCCAGCCGGGTGGTGTACACCTCGTCCACCAGCGGCCGGAGCAGCTCCGCCGCCGCCCGGGCCACGTGCGTTTCAAAGCCGCTGGGCCCGGACAGGGCACACAGCCGGCCTAACATATCTTCATAGTTCAAAACAGGATACCTCCATTCCCCGGTAGCTTTCCAGGATATCCCTATCCTAATACAAAATCGCAGGGGACGCAAGCAAAAAGGGGAAAATCTGTGAAAAGTGCCATTGACATAAAAATTTCAATCCTCTATAATGGGTTTCCGAAGCGAAAAAACGGGAAAATGCGTATCCCCGCCGGGGATACCGCTATTTTTTACAGAGGAGGATTTTTGGTGTCACAGCCCGCGAGCGAAAACAAAATGGGCGTTATGCCCGAGAACAAGCTGCTGCTGAACATGGCGCTGCCCATGATTGTGTCTATGCTGATCCAGGCCTGCTACAACATTGTGGACAGCTATTTCGTGTCCAAGCTGAGCCAGGACGCGCTGAACGCGGTGTCTCTGGCCTTTCCGGTGCAGAACCTGATGATCGCCGTGGCGGTGGGCACCGGCGTGGGCATCAACGCCCTGCTCTCCCGCAGTTTAGGCCAGAAGGACTTTGTCCGGGCCAACCGCACCGCCATGAACGGGCTTCTTCTGGAGATCCTCAGCGGCCTGGTGTTCACCGCCCTGGGCCTGACCTGCGCCCGGCTGTTCTACACCATCCAGACCGACATCCCCGGCATCATCGCCTACGGCGTGGACTACCTCACCATCATCGCCGGGTGCAGCATGGGCATCTTTGTCTCGGTGGCCTGTGAGCGGCTGGTCCAGGCCACCGGCCGGACGGTGTACGCCATGATTATCCAGGGCACCGGCTCGGTAATTAACCTGATTCTGGACCCCATCCTCATCTTCGGTCTCTTCGGCTTTCCCCGGATGGAGGTGGCGGGGGCGGCCGTGGCCACCGTGACCGGCCAGATGATCGGCGGACTGGTTGGCCTCTACCTGTCCCTCACCCACAACCCGGAGCTTCAGATGTCCTGGAAGGGGCTGAAGCCCAGCCGGGAGATTATCGGCGGCATCTACAGCGTGGGCCTGCCCTCCATCATCATGCAGTCCATCGGCTCGGTGATGGTGTTCGGCATGAACCAGATCCTCATTGCCTTTACCTCCACCGCCACGGCGGTGTTCGGTATCTACTTCAAGCTCCAGTCCTTCATCTTTATGCCCGTCTTCGGTCTGAACAACGGGATGGTGCCCATTGTGGCCTACAACTACGGGGCCCGGAAGCCGGAGCGGATTATCAAAACCGTCAGGCTGGCCGTTATCTACGCAGTATGTATTATGGCGGTGGGCTTTGCGCTGTTCCAGCTGTTTCCCGACGTGTTTCTCAGCCTGTTTGAGGCGGAGGGGGAGGACGCCGGCGACCTGCTGGCCATCGGCGTACCCGCCCTGCGGATCATCTCCACCAGCTTCCTGCTGGCCGGATTCTGCATTGTCAGCGGCTCGGTGTTCCAGGCCCTGGGCCACGGGGTGCTGTCCCTGGCGGTGTCGGTGGTCCGGCAGCTGATTGTGCTGCTGCCCGCAGCCTTCCTGCTGGCCCGGCTGGGCGGACTGCATATGGTGTGGTGGGCCTTTCCCTTCGCGGAGCTGTTCTCCACTACCCTTACCGCCCTGTTCCTCTGCTGGGTCTATAAAAAAGAGGTCGCCCCCATGCGGGAGACGAAATAACGAACACAGCCCCGTCTATTGGACGGGGCTGTATATTATCTCAGGCGCTTTACCATGATATATTCCGATTCATTCTCATTGACGATTTCAAATCCCAGCTTTTGATACATTTTTGCCGCGTAATTTTTCTTTTGCACCGCGAGAGAGGCCCGCCGGTATCCGCATTTCTCCAGCAGGGAGAGCATGTTCCGCATCAGTTCTGTGCCGATCCCCTGCCCCCGGTACTCCTGATACAGAGAAATGGCGAAGGACGGAGTCTCGTCGTCCACGTGCCCGTAGTCATCCATGATGCGGACCCAGACAGCACCCACGACAGCCCCGTCGGCCTCCGCGGCCAGCGCATGGTCATCCGGCTTATGACCAAAGTCTGAGACATAGACCTGTAATTCCGGCGCGTCTATGATCGACCTGGGGGGCGGCTCCGTTCCCTCCGGGACGAAGATCGCCTCATACAAAAATTCGTTGAGGAGGGGGTATTCATCCTCCCGGAGCTCCCGTATCGTATAGTTCATATCAGTCTCCAAACTGCCGCAATATTCTGTCCCTATGATAACAGGGGGACGCGAAAAAAGCAATGGCTTTCACCAGTCCAGCCGCAGCACCTCCCTAGCTCTGACCCCCTGAGCCTGAAGGGCAGCTAAGTACAAAATCAGGGAAAAAACCAAGGTGGCCAGTCCGGCGGGGACGGGGTCCAGTCCGGAGTCCTTCAGCACCTGAAACAGCAGATTCCCCGTCAGCCCCGCCAGGGCGGCGGCCAGGCCGGGGGCGGCCATCCACTGGAAGGGCCGCACCTCCAGCCCGGTGGCCCGAACGGTCTGCCACAGGCACAGCCCCAGCTCCAGCGCCGTGGCGGCCACCGCCCCGGCCACATAGCCCGCCATTCCCACCCCGGACAGGGGGACCAGGGCCAAAGTAAAGGCCAGCTGGACCAGCCCTCCCAGCAGGGAGACGGCGGCCACCGTCCGCTGGCGGCCCACCCCGTTCAGGGAGGAGGCCAGCACCGAGGTGCCGCAGCTCATGGCCATGACGCAGGCCAGGGGCATGAGATATTCCCCCACTCCCTCCTGATGGAACATGGCCTTTCCCAGGTCGGGCCCCACCACCACCATGAGGGCCAGGCAGGGCAGGGTGAGCAGCGACACCGCCGAGATGGCCTGGGCGATAAGCCGCCGGGCCTCGGCCGGACGGTTCAGGGCGCAGGCCCGGGCCAGCCGGGGCACCATCACCAGATTCAGCGCCCCCAGGAAGACAATGGGCAGGGACAGCATGGGCATGGTCATCCCGCACACCACCCCGAACTGGGACACGGCGGCGGACCGGTCCAGCCCGGCCTCCACCAGCTTTTGGGGGATGAGGGCGGAGTTGGCCGCCCCCAGCAGGTTGCCCAACAGGGCGTTGAGCCCCACCGGCAGGGCGATGGCAAAGATGCGCCGCCGCCGCACCTTCCCCTCCTCCCCCCGGCCGGTGAGGGGCCCCCGCCGGCGGCGGTAGAGCACCACCAGGGTGCAGGAGGAGAAAATCTCACAGATGACCATGCCGGTTACGATAAGGCCCACCACCCGCTCCGGGTACTGGGGCAGAAAGGCCACCAGCAGGGCAATCACCGCGAAGGTGCGGACAAACTGCTCCAGCAGCTCCACAATGGCCGGGGGGCGTACCACTCCGGAGCCGTAGAAGTAGTGCTTGTGGCAGTTCTCCACCCCCATCAGGGCCACGCAGGGGATCAGAAGGATCAGCCCCAGTTGGGTCCGGGCGTCCCCCAGGAGATACACAGAGATGGCGTCAGAGCCCAAGATCACCACCGCCCCCACCGGAAGGAGCAGGAGAAAAAAGGCTTTCAGGCAGGCGGCGATGGTCTGGTCGGCCGCCCGGCGGTTGCCCAGGGCCAGGTGCTGGGAGGTGAGGTTGGACACCGCGGCCGTCAGGCCTACGGCGGTGAGGGACATAATTACCGAACATACCGGCATGATGAGCTGATACAGCCCCATCACCTCCGCCCCCACCAACCGGGACAGCACCACCCGGTAGCCAAAGCCCAGCAGCTGGGAGACGGCGCTCAGCGCCGTGAGGAACAGCGCGCCCTTTCCGGCGGACAGCATTTTTTCAGACAAGACGATCCCCCCTCACCTGACACTCTATTCGGAAGGGGAAAAAATATGTTGCTATTTTTGTCTCGAAAGCGTATAATAGAATTACAAACACATGCAAATCAACTATAGTATGTATGAAGGAGGGGGCCGTATGGCAGAACAGGTCTTGATTCAATTTCGGGCGGACAAGGCCCTGAAACAGGAGGTAACCGAAATCTATGAGCGGCTCGGCATGGACCTGCCTACCGCGTTTCGCATGTTCATGACGCGCAGCAAAATGGTCAAGGGTCTTCCCTTTGAGGCCACCCTTCCAGATCAGGCGGTCACAAGGGCGGAGGGCAAGGAGGCCTTTTACGCGATGCGCAAACAGGCGGCCGCCCTGCCTGAGCTGTCCCTGGACGAAATCAACGCTGAGATTTCAGCGGCGAGGGCGGAGAGAAGCAGCAAATGAAATACTACGCGGTTGTGGATACAAACGTGCTGATATCGGCACTGCTCTCCAAAAACGAGGATTCCGCTACGGTCAAGGTCATGGGCGCCGTCTTTGATGGGAGGATTATTCCGCTGTACCACAGAGATATATTGGCCGAATATGCCGAGGTGCTCCACAGAAAGAAATTCCATTTTGACGAGAAACTGATCTGGACCGTCCTGGAGGCTGTGAGGCAGTTTGGAGTGGAGGTGTTTCCACAGCCTACGGGAGAAATTTTGGCTGATATGGACGACCTGATTTTTTACGAGGTGGCGATGGAAAAGCGAGAGGCTGGGGCCTATCTGGTGACAGGCAACCAGAAACACTACCCTGTGAGAAGCTTTATTGTCACACCCGCAGAGATGATGGAAATAATAGAAAAATAAAAGGCAGAAGGTGCTATTGACAGCACCCCCCCGCCCGGCGGACAGCATTTTTTCAGACAAAACGATCCCCCCTCCCGACACTCTATTCGGGAGGGGGGGCACTTATCCGTAAATAATCCGCAATATTTGCTACAGCATAGGATTGAAGATGATTCATATCCGCGTCAATGTCTGTGAAACCTTCCACCAGGGCTTTTTCAAGGGAGACGACTACAAACCAGCCCGCCATGTCACAGGTGTGGACTTCCGGATTCCCAGTCTCCTTGATATGGATGCAGAGGGCTTCACTGTCCCGGTAAACGCTGTCCACGCCAAACCGGTAGGAGCCGCTTCCGCTGGGGACATACACGATAAATACCGTGCGGCTCTCGAAATACGTCTCGTCCATTTTGCTTGTTATATCGGCAAAGGACGGAATACGTTCGTCAAGGCTGTGTTCCATAGCGAAGTAATCGCCGAACCGCTCTTTAAACTCCTCCAGTTCTTCGGCCGTTTCAAAACGAAAGACGGGTAGATGCTGCACACTGCTGACCGACAGCTTGTTTGCGTTCAGGGCAGCAAGATAAAAGTCCTCCTCGCCGTTCCAGTTGACCCAGGACGATGCCGCTTCAAAGGCGTCGTCCGGCAGATCTGCTCCCGGCTGCGAGGAATCGGCCGGGCCGGACGTTTCGGATTTTGCCGGAGCGTCGATGATATCGCTGCGGCCCGGATCAAGCACGGTATATACTCCCGCACAGAGGGCAAGCAGGCCAGCCATGGCACAAATTGAGATCAGCCATTTTTTCTGTTTCATATGAGCCCCCTCCTATCGTTTTAGAGCCGGAAGAACAAAAAGCCGCCTTGACAAAAGGTTAGGGCGGTGGTATATTAAACATACAAGGTGCTGTCCGCAAGACGGTTCAGCCCAGGTGGTTAGCGATTATACTAAGAAAACCGTCACCGGTCCGGGGTGGCGGTTTTCAGCGTTTAATACGTATCGTTACGGTAAGACCGAAGATATGAAACGTAACCGTAACCGGCATACGCTCACCCCCTTTCGGGTGGTGTAGCTGAACCGCCTCGCCTGTGTTGGACAACACCTGTATGCAATGTACCACGTTTTCACCGTTCCGTCAAGAAAATGTTCCTCTGTTTTCCCTTGCCCTTTTGAAAACTATCCGCTATAATGGGGACACCACTTCAAAAATAAGGAGGAATTTTCCTATGTTTGTAACGCTGGAGAAGAAAGGCCCTGTGGGGATTGTCACCATGAACCGGCCTGAGGCGCTTAACGCCCTGGACAGGCAGGTTTTGGAGGACCTGAACGCTGTGCTGGACCAGGTGGAGGCCGATCCTGAGATTCTGGTGGCCGTCGTCACCGGAGCGGGGCGGTCCTTTGTGGCCGGGGCGGACATCGGCCAGATGTCCGGCTTCACCGCCGTGGAGGGCAAGGCCTTCGGGGCCTACGGCAACGGAGTGTTCCTCAAGCTGGAGAACCTGACCAAGCCCACCATCGCCGCCGTCAACGGTTTCGCCCTGGGGGGCGGCTGCGAGCTGTCCATGGCCTGCGACATCCGTATTGCCAGTGAGAAGGCAAAGTTCGGCCAGCCCGAGGTGGGCCTGGGTATCACCCCCGGCTTCGGCGGCACCCAGCGCCTGGCCCGGATCGTGGGCGTGTCCAACGCCATGGAGCTGATCCTCACCGCCAAGACCATCAAGGCGGAGGAGGCCGCCCGCATCGGACTGGTCAGCCACGTCTACCCTGCCGAGGAGCTGATGGACAAGGCCCTGGAGCTGGCCAACGCCATCGCCGCCAACGCCCAGGTGGCGGTGCGGCAGTCCAAGGCGGCCATCCGCCGGGGGATGCAGACCGACATGGCCACCGGCGCCGCCTTCGAGGCCGAGGCCTTCGGCCTGTGCTTCGCCACCGAGGACCAGAAGGACGCCATGAAGGCCTTCGTCAACAAGGAGAAGGTCACCGCCTTTAAGAACCGGTAACAAGCAGTGAACAAGCCGCCGGAGGGCCTCCCCGCCGGCGGCTGATTTTGTCAGCTTTCCAGGCAAAACATAAACAAAACATGAAAGAGAGAGATGATCCCCATAGACCTGTCCGTCCTGTTTTCCAACCTGGTGGGGCTGTTCCTGCTCATCGGCGTTGGCTTTTTCGCCGTGCGCGCCAGGCTGCTCCCCGCCGAGTCCTCCAAGCCCATGAGCACCCTGCTGATGAAGGTCACCGTTCCGGCCACCATCATCCACTCCATGCTCCGCCCCTTTGACCCCGGTTTCTTAAGGCTGGGGATCTCCATTTTCCTGGTGGGGGCGGTGGCTTTTCCCCTGTTCAGCCTGCTGTCCCTGGGGCTGTCCCGGCTGCTTCGGGTGCCCCAGGACCGGCGGGGGATGTGGTGCTGCTGCGCCACCTTCTGCAACAACGGCTTTATGGGCTTTCCCGTGGCCCTGGCCCTCTTTGGCGAGGAGGGGCTCACCCTCACTGTAATCCTGTCTATCCCCTTCAACCTGCTGATGTACAGCGTAGGGGCCAAGATGGTGTGCATGGACCTGCCCAGAGACGGCTCTGCCCGGCCCATTTCCTGGAGCCGGGCGGTATTCAGCGTCATCAACCTGTCCATGGCGGTGGGGCTGCTGCTCTACTTCACCCAGCTCCCGCTGCCCCAGGCCATCCTGGGCCCCCTGGGCTACCTGTCCGACGCCACCACCCCCCTGTCCATGATTATCACCGGTATGAACCTGTCCCAGGGGCGTATTGGCGACGTGCTCCGGGACCGGAACGCCTTCACCGCCGCCGGCGCCCGGCTGCTCCTCTTTCCTGCGGTGGCCTGGGCGCTGATGGAACTGGTCCCCGGGCTGGACGGCCTGGTGGTGGGGGCGGCCCTCATCAACCTGTCCATGCCCGCCCCTGCCGCCGCCTCCCTCTTGGGGGAGGAGTATGGCGGCCACACCCAGATGGCCGCCCGGACCGTCTTCCTGTCCAGCCTGCTGTGCATCGCCACCATCCCACTGATATCCCTGCTTCTGTAACATGAAATGCCCCAAAAGCGGGCACCCTGCCGCCACCCACCTGTGAAAGGAAGTGCCGCAATGAAAATCGGGATGATCCAGTCCCCCGTCACCGCCAGCAAGGAGGCCAACCTGGCCAACGCCGAGCAGGCCATCGCCCGGGCCGCGGCGGACGGCGCGGACATCGCCGTCCTGCCGGAGATGTTCAACTGCCCCTACTACAACGCCGCCTTTGTGGCCAACGCCGAGCCGGCGGACGGTGAATCCGTGGCTCGGCTCCGCGCGGCGGCAGCTCAAAACGGGGTCTATCTGGTGGGGGGCTCCATCCCCCTGCTGGAGGAGGGGCATATCTATAACGCCTCCTTCGTCTTCGACCGGGCCGGCCGGCTCCTGGCGGTCCACAAAAAGGTCCACCTGTTCGACATCGCCATCGATGGCGGCCAGGTCTTTCAGGAGTCGGCCACCTTCACCGCCGGGGACGCCGTGACGGTGTTCGACACCGAGTTTGGCAAAATGGGCCTGTGCATCTGCTTCGACTTCCGCTTTCCCGAGCTGGCCCGGCTCATGGCCCTGGAGGGAGCCCGGTGCATCTTCGTCCCCGCCGCCTTCAACATGACCACCGGCCCGGCCCACTGGGAGCTGATGTTCCGGCAGCGGGCGGTGGACAACCAGCTGTTCACCGTAGGCGTGGCCCCCGCCCGGTCCTACAAGGGCTACGTGTCCTACGCCAACTCCATGGCGGTCTCCCCCTGGGGGGATATTATCTACCGGGCGGAGGAGAAGCCCGCCCTGGCGGTGGTGGACCTGGACCTGGCTCAGATCGACTCGGTGCGCCGCCAGCTCCCCCTCCTGTCCGCCCGCCGGACTGATTTGTACGCCGTCACCCCTCTTCCCCGGCCTTGAAGTTGTAGATGGGGCGGATGACCTTCACCACCTCGGCGGTGGGGCCGATGTTGTCCAGAATGTCGGCCATCCCCTTGTAGGCCATGGGGCACTCGTCCAGGGTGGACCGGCCCACCGAGGTGCTGTAGATACCCTCCATCTGCTTTTTGAACTCCGACACGGTGAAGGACTGCTTGGCCTCCCCCCGGCTCATGAGCCGGCCCGCTCCGTGGGGGGCGGAGCAGTTCCAGTCCTCGTTGCCTTTACCCACGCACAGCAGGGAGCCGTCCCGCATGTTGATGGGGATGAGCAGCCGCTCCCCCGCCCTGGCGGACACCGCCCCCTTCCGCAGGATCATGGCGTCGGTGTCGATATAGTTGTGGACGGTGGTAAACTGCTCCTCCACATGGAGCTTCATCCCCTTGACAATCTCGTCCAGCATGGCCTGGCGGTTCAGCCGGGCAAAGTGCTGCACCAGCTTCATGTCGTGGATATACTGGTCGAACAGCTCGCCGGCCACGTAGGCCAGCGGCCGGGGGATGCGGGTCAGCTTCTGACTTTTTCGCCGCTTCAGCTCCTTCTGGATGTCCTTCTGCCGGCCCGCCGCCCTCATTTCGGCAATCAGCCGGTCCAGCGAGGCCTGGTCGGTCTGGTTGAGGACCTTGTAGCCCTCCTCCTGGTAGTATTTGGCCACCTCCAGCCCCAGGCGGCGGCTGCCTGAGTGGATCACCACATACAGCTGCCCCTCCTCGTCCCGGTCCACCTCGATGAAGTGGTTGCCGCCCCCCAGCGTGCCGATGCTCTTTTCCGCCCGGAGCATCTGAACGTGCCTGAAGCAGCACAGCTCCTCCAGGTCGATCTGGTCCGTGTACCGGTGGACGGCGGCGCGCACCGCAAAGCCGGAGGGGATTTTCTCCCGGATCAGCTTATCCAGCTTTTGCAGCTCCAGATGGTCCTCCCGGAGCCGGGCCGTCTCCATGCCGCAGCCGATATCCACCCCCACCAAATTGGGCACCACCTTGTCGGTGATGGTCATGGTGGTGCCCACGGTGCACCCCGCCCCTGCGTGGACGTCGGGCATCAGCCGGATGCGGCTGCCGGCAGTAAACTCCTGATTGCACAGCTCAATCACCTGGGCGATGGACGCCTGGTCCACCACGTCGGTAAAAATCTTTGCCTGATTGTACTTTCCTGAAACCTCTAACATAAAAAATCCTCCTTGTCTTTCCTCATGCGGCCGGCATTTTTCCGTGCGGCCGCTGTGCGGCGGTCAATTTGCAGAAAAAGAGCCCGGGGTAATGTGAAATTACCACAGGCTCTTCTCGAGTTGGAATATTGAGGAATGCTGACAAGTCGGCAGGCCGTTTTTACTTGACTTCCACCTTGCCGCCGGCTTCCTCCAGCTTCTTCTTCAGCTCCTCGGCCTCGTCCTTGGACACGGCCTCCTTCAGGGTCTTGGGAGCGCCCTCAACGGCGGCCTTGGCCTCAGCCAGGCCCAGACCGGTGATCTCGCGGACGGCCTTGATGACCTTGATCTTGGCGGCGGCGTCGAAGCCGGCCAGAACCACGTCAAACTCGGTCTTCTCCTCCACAGCGGCGGCGGCGGGGCCGGCGGCGGGAGCGGCCATGGCGGCGGCGGAAACGCCGAACTCCTCCTCCAGAGCCTTCACCAGCTCGGACAGCTCCAGAACAGTCAGAGCCTTAACTTCCTCGATCAGAGCAGTAATTTTCTCACTAGCCATGATAAATTAACCTCCTAATAGTGTAATATTACATGTTTTGTCTCCCCAAGGGGAGCGGTATGTGCCGCTTACTCGGCGGCGGGAGCCTCCTCGGCGGGGGCAGCCTCCTCGGCAGAGGCTTCGGCGGCGGGCTCGCCGCCCTTCTCGGCGATGGCCTTCAGCACGATTGCCAGGCTGGTAATGGGGGCCAGCATCATGCCCAGGGCCTGCGCCTGCAGGACCTCCTTGGAGGGCAGCTCAGCCAGGGCCATGATCTCCTCCAGGGAGAGGACCTTACCGTCCATAAAGCCGCCCTTGATGTTGAACTTACCCTCGCCCAGCTGCTTGGCGTACTTGTTCACCACCCGCATGGGGGCGATGGGGTCGCCGGCGCTGGTGGCCAGAGATGTGGTGCCGTTGAGCACCTCGTCCAGTTCCTTCAGGCCAGCGTCGTCCAGAGCGAAGCGGACCAGGGTGTTCTTCACCACGGAGTACTGCACGTCGTTCTGGCGCAGCTCGGCGCGCAGGGCGGTGTCCTCGGCCACGGTGATGCCCTTGTAGTCCACCAGCACGCCGCTGGCGGCGCCCTTCAGCTGTTCCTCCAGAGCGGCCACGATGGCCTTCTTCTCGGAAAGGACCTTTGCGTTAGGCATTTTTGGTTTCACCTCCAGAAATTGTTGGTGCGAAACAAAAAACCTCCCGTCAAAAGACAGGAGGACAGTACCATCAAAAGAATATTCCCTTGAAAGCACTCTCGGCAGGAATTATGCCCGAAGGCCCCTGCTGTCTTTGAACGCACCGCATATTATATGCGAGGCATCCCGGCTTGTCAAGAGGAATTTTCATTTTTTCCTAAATTTTATCCAGCAGCAAGGAACATCCCGAAAAAGACAGCCCCAAGCATACAGATCACTCCCCCGATGCGGGTGGCAATCAGATAGAAATCGGTGGGCTCCCCGCCCCGGACGTCAAGAAAATGCTGGATTGTCCAGACCGCCCCAGGGAAGAAAAGCATTAGCAGTCCCCAGAGAAACAGGAACATCATAACAATCACTTCCATTCGCTTCTCCTCCTCTCTAATTTATTAAAGTATAACACCATCAAAAGAAAAAGTCAACGCTTCAGGCTTGCGCCTTGGGCAATTTCGTATTAAGATAGGGATATCCTGGAACCCTATTATCAAATGGAGGTCTTCCGATTTGAACTATGAACAGACATTAGCCAACCTGTGCGCCCTGTCCGGGCCCAGCGGCTTTGAGGAGAGCATAACCCGGGCGGGGGCGGAGCTGCTCCGCCCCCTGGCGGATGAGGTGTACTTCACCCGGCTGGGCAGCGTGGTGGGACTGCGCCGGTGCGGGCGGGAGAACGCCCCAAAGCTGCTGCTGGACGCCCACCTGGACGAGATCGGATTCATCGTCACCGGCCACGAGGAGGGCTTCCTCCGCTTCGCCGCACTGGGAGGTGTGGACCCCAGGATGCTCCCCGGCCGGGAAATCACCCTGATGGCCCGGCCTCCCGTCCCCGGCGTGGTGATCTGCCTGCCCCCCCACATCCAGGAGGACGGGGATATGGACAAGGCCGTGCCCGTCAAGGACCTGTGCATCGACGTAGGCCTGTCTCAGGAGGAGGCCAGGCGCCGCGTCCCCACCGGAACCCCGGGCGCCTACCGGGGGGGCTGCGCGCCCCTGGGGGAGGAGCTGCTGTGCGGCAAGGCCCTGGACGACCGCTGCGGCTTTGCCGTCCTGCTGGACGTGCTGGAGCGGCTGCGGGACAAAAAGCTGGGGGTGGACCTGTATGTGCTGGGCTCCACCCAGGAGGAGACCCACAGCGCCGGAGCCGTGACCGCCGCCTATGAGATTGCGCCGGACTGGTGCGTGGCGGTGGACGTGACCCACGGGGACAGCCCGGACGCCTCCAGGCACGAGACCTTCAAGCTGGGGGGCGGCCCGGTGATCGGGGTGGGGCCCAACTGCGCCCGGTCCCTGTCCGAACGGCTCAGGGAGCTGGCAAAGGAGCTGAACATGCCCGTCCAGATCGAGGTGATGGCGGGCTCCAGCGGCACCAACGCCTGGCCCGTCCAGGTCAGCCGGGAGGGGGTGGCCACGGCGGTGCTGTCCATCCCGGAGCGGTATATGCACACCCCGATCGAGGCGGTCTGCCGCAGGGATCTGGAGGATACCGCCAAACTGCTGGCCGCCTTTGCGGAGAGCCTGGGAGAGGGGGAACGGGTATGCTGAACACCTTAAAGGAGCTGTGCCGGCTCAGAGGCGTGTCGGGGGACGAGGACGAGGTGCGCCGGTATATTGAGGAAAAGGCGGCGCCTTGCGCCGACGGCGTCCGCACCGACGCCCTGGGCAATCTGATTGTCTTTAAGAAAGGAAAAAAGCCCGCCGGGAACAGGCTGATGCTCGCCGCCCACATGGACGAGGTGGGAATCATCATTACCCGGATTACCGACGAGGGCTTTCTCAAATTCGGCTTCGTGGGCGGGGTGGACCGGCGGGTGGCCATCGGCAAGCCGGTGGTCATCGGAAAAAACAAGGTCCCCGGGGTGATCGGCCTGAAGGCGGTCCACCTGGTGAGCCGTGAGGAGCGGAAAAAGGTCCCTAAAACCGAAGCCCTCTATATTGACATTGGGGCAAAGGACAGGCAGGCCGCTGAAAAATTGGTGGAATTGGGAGATTACGGCGTATTTGTCTGCGAGCCGGAAGAATTTGGAGACGGCCTGTTCAAGGCCCGGGCTATTGATGACCGGGTGGGCTGCGCCGTCATGCTCAAGCTGCTGGAGGAGGACCTGCCCCTGGACGTGACCTTCGCATTTACCGCCCAGGAGGAGGTGGGTACCCGAGGGGCCTTCGGGGCCGCCTTTTCGGTGACGCCCGAGATCGCCCTGGTGCTGGAGACCACCACCGCC
>OFFE01001780.1_pt1 | contig 14411 bp, 8 predicted proteins | sample 1521371 | NCBI WGS metagenome assembly OFFE01 (sample SAMEA3504131, study PRJEB24116) | mouse gut metagenome | biome: mouse gut; feature: mouse-associated habitat; material: faeces | place: Denmark | collected 2011 | reverse complement strand
AAGCCGATGAGGCCAAAAACAAAGCTGCCCACCATGGAGCCCACAACGCCCACTACGATATTCCGCAGAAGGCTCCCCTCCATGTCCATCAGCTTTCCGGCGATCCAGCCCACCAGCGCGCCGGTGATCAGCGTACCCAGTAAACGAAACATCTCTCTTCTCCTTCCCCGCCCGAAGGCGGCTCTTCTGTTGTATTCTATGGCGGCGGCTCAGTCCGCGATATACTCCCGCACCCGGTACACCGCGCCGATCTCCTCCTCGCAGATTTTGCGGCAGCTTTCAATCTCCTCCGGCGGGATGGTGTCCACCACGGTCATCATCACCGTGGGCACATACTTTGTCAGCTCCCTGGCAAAGTCCTTCATGGCCTTGTAGGCCCCGGGATACCGGGGGCGGCACAGCGCCTCGTACTTCTCCGCCGTGTCGGTGTTCAGCGAGATGGAGACCTCGTCAAACCGCCCCGCGAAGTCCGGGCAGGTGTCCCGGCCGTGGATGAGGTTGGCGGTGCCGTTGGTGTTCATGCGGGTAAAAATTTTCGTTCCGTGCTCCTTCATCCGGTCGATGACCCAGCAGATGTCCTCCAGCCGGTAGGCGGGCTCACCGAAGCCGCAGAACACCAGCTGGCGGAATTTTGAGAGGTCCCAGCTCTCGATCGAGGCCAGAATCTCCTCCCTTGTGGGCTCCCGCTCCAGCCACAGATTGTCGTTGTAGATGCTGCCGCCGCTGGACTCGTTGTGCCGCAGGCAGAAGGTGCAGGCGTAGTCGCAGCGGTTGGTGGTGTTGACGTAAAGGTTCCCCTCGTACTCGTAGGTGATGGTAAAGCCCTTTTTCATGTGCACTCGCTCCTTTAATCGTTCCCGTACAGGTGAAAATTCGACAGGGTGAAGACGCCGTCCCGGTACGCCGCATCGGCGGAGAGGTCCGCCACATACGAGGCGGGAAACACATCCACCCCTCCCCAAAACCGAACACACCGCTCCTCCGGAAAGACCTCAAACTGAATGGTGCTGCCGGTGAACGGCGCCCGGTCCTCCTCCGGAAGCGCGGTGGCATCCACCTCCGCCAGCTCCCGGCCCAGGATCAAAAAGGCCCGGTCTCCCATCCGCTCCAGCCGCAGCAGGGAAGAAACGCCCTCCCACAGCGGATTCCCGCCCTCCGCGTAGCGGAACGTGGAGTAGTCCGTCAGCGTCCCGTCCTCCTGTTTCTCCACCACATGGAGGTCCCAGACGGAGACCCCGGTGCCGCTGCCGGAGTAGCAGAGAATGACCAGCTCGTCCTCCCCGTCGCCGTCCAGGTCGAAGCAGTCCATCTCCGGCAGAAACATACGGGGTGTGGAAAAGTTCCAGTCGAACTCCGCTGCGCTCTCTCCCCAGAGGATGAGGGCGGTCTCCGGGCGCTCCTCCGTCCGGGGCAGGGCATAAAAGCAGGCCCCCGGGGCCTCCGCCACCAGCTCGGCGGTGTTTTCATGGACCCAGCGCATCATATTTCCGTGGTAATCCCGGCCGCCCATGGGGGGAGCCGGCTTCCAGTCCTCCGCCAGAGTTCGTCCCTCCGTCACAATGCCCGGGGCGGAGAGGGGCTCCAGCCTCCGGGTCTCCGGCAGGGAGAAAATTTCCACCGGCTCCTCCGGCGGCGTCTCCGGCTGGGCCGGCTCCTCTCCCTTAATTTTAGAAATCAGGGTATTAATATTTGTCAGGAAACTGTCGATATCCTTATCAAGAGGTTCGCCGGATTCCACCTTCTCGACCTCGCCCCGGAAGAAGTCGATGGACTGGAACACCACGTCGAACAGCGCCGGACGGTTCTCTTCGGAGACCACGGACATGGTGCCCTCCCGGATGATGAAGAACATGTCCTCAATCCGGTGGGCCACGGTGGCCAGGGAGTCGAACTCCATCATGGCGGAGGAGCCCTTGATGGTGTGCATGATGCGGAAGATTTCGTTCACGTTCTCCTGAGAGAAGGTGTCAACCTTTTCCGCCTCCAGGACGATGGTTTCCAGCTGCTCCAGCAGAGTGCCGGTTTCGTAGATGTACATATCCAGAATTTCGTTTCCGCTGCCCATAAAAAGCACCACCTCAGTAAATATCTTTTATCTTTGTTATTATCGGCAGGGAGCGGTTGAAAATTAAGTAGGTTTTCCAAGTTTTATCGCAGGGGTGTGAAAAAATGCCTGATCTTTTGGGAGCGACCAACCCGGTACCGGGTTATGACAATACCAACGTCAACCGTAATATCCCAATTTCCCCCAGTAATACCCAGGTGCAGAACGTCCCCGACCTGGACCGGGTAACGGGGGCGGACCACCGCACCGAGCAGCAGGACGCGGGCCAGGCGGGGGAGAAAATCCGCTACGACTCCAATTTCCAGACCTTCCTCCAGCAGCTGAGGCGGAGCCAGGGGGCGGGACAGACCCTGTCCGGCCTGATGGTCCGGGAGGGGACGGTGGTCACCTCCGGCATGAGCGAAGGCATCGCCGAAGAGATGGCCCAGGTCATGGGGCTGCTGAAAATGGACCAGGCCCAGCTGCTGGCGTTCCTCAGCGGGCAGATGAAGGCGGGGACCCGCTTTGGCGGGGCCCTGTTTGCCATGCTCAGGAACGCCTACGCCCGGGCGGATTCCGAGGGCGTGCGGGGGGATATCCTCCAATTCCTGAAGAGCTACAGCGACTGGTCGTCCACCGGCCATATTGAGGGGAACCTGCTGCGCAACCTGGCCGGTATGGCAAACTCCATGCCCGCCAGCTGGGGAGACAAGCTGCGGGAGCTGCTGGCCCAGCTGGAAAACGGCGTGGCCGCCGGGGACCGGCAGGGGAATATCAGCCTTTTGCAGCAGAAGGTGTTCCCCCTCATGTCCGCCTACGTGGGGCAGACCCACGACATGGGCACCCCCCGGGAGCTGCTCAGCCTTCTGGCGCTGGATGTGACCAGGTATGAAAACGGCTCGGAAGAAAAACTGCTGGAGACCTTCCATCAGCTCAGCGGATATGGTACACTAAAAGGGATGCTGGGCGGCGTGGACGATAAGTCGCTGCTCAAACTGCTGCAAGGCAGCCTCCCCGGCCAGAAGGGGATTGCCGCCCAGTTTGCCGACCATCTGGCCGCCGCTGCCGCCCGGGCCCTGCGGGGGGAGGGCAGCGCCGAGGTGCAGGAGGCGTTCCGCAACCTGGTGTCGTCCATGCTGATTAACGAGAGTGTGTACATGCCCCTGGCCCATTTCCTGATCCCCATGGAGCTGGACGGGAGGATGCTGTTCTCCGAGCTGTGGGTGGACGCCGACGCGGAGGAGAAGAAGGGGGACAAGGGGCAGGGCGAGAAGTGCATGAAGTTCCTCTTTAAGATCGATGTGCAGGGGCTGGGGCTGTTCGATGTGGTCCTGGCCAACCGGGAGAAGGACGTGAGCATTGTGGTGGCCTGCCCCGAGGGGGTGGTCCCCTTCTCCAAGGAGATTGAACAGAACATCTCCCGGATCCTGGCCCGCAACGAGCTCAACTCCGCCGGGGTGAGCGTGCGGAAAATGGAGCGTCCGGTGACCCTCACCGAGGTGTTCCCCAAAATCTTTGAAGGGAAGAACAGCGTGAATGTCAAAGTATGATGGCAGGCGGAACCCGTCGAAAAAGGCGGTGGCCCTCCAATATGAGGCGGGGAACAGCGCGCCGGTGATCGTGGCCTCGGGTATGGGCTATATGGCGGAAAAAATTGTGGAGGTGGCCGCCGACAGCGGCGTGCCCGTCTATGAGGACAACTCCCTGGCCACCATCCTGACCCAGCTGAAGCTGGGCCAGGAGATTCCGGAGGAGCTGTACAAGGCGATTGTGGAGATTTATGTGTACTTTCTCCACTTCGACCCCAATAAAGTAAAAGAAGGCGGACAGCCCAAGGCGGCTGCCCCGGCCGGTGAGCGCGGGGCGCAGGCGGAACAGGAGGAGTGAGGATGGAACAGAGCTTGTATCTGATGCTGGACAGCAAGGGCACCCCCATTGCCAGGGGGCGGGTCCAGGGGGGCACCGGCGGCCAGTATTGGCAGATCCAGGTGGAGGACGGCAAGATCGACGAGATCCTGGAGCACAAAAAGCTGAAGCTGCTGTCCGTCATGGACACCGGCCCCTCCTACGAGGGGGTCATTGTGCGCAGCCGCAACGACATGATCCAGCTGGAGGTCACCAGGATCAACGCAGACGCCCATGATATGCGCAAAAACCTGCGGGTGGTGGTTCATTTCAACAGCTTCATCTACCCGTTGGGCGCCAAGTGGGCCGGGCGCAGGCAGGTGGAGTCCAACGACCTGAGCGCCGGCGGGATCGCGTTTTTCACCGACCATTCCCTCCAGGTGGGGGAGCAGGTGGAGGTGGTTATCCCCGTCACCGCCCAGCCGCTGGTGGTCCGGTGCCAGATCCTGCGCATGCGCCCCACCGAGCGGGCCTCCTATGTGCTGTATGCGGCCAAGTTTTTGGAGCTTTGCAACGACGAGGAGACCATGCTCCGGGAAGCGGTATTCAACCTTCAACTGCGGGGGCGGCCCAAGCCCGCCGGGCCGGGGGCCTGAGCGGCGGTAACGGCATGGCATATGGAACGGACAGGCGTTTGCCGAGGGCGCGCCGGAAAGGAAAGGGCACACTCATGAGAAAGAACAGCAGCAATCAAACGATCTGGCACCGCCTGCGCCGGCATTTGGCCGGCGTACTGGCTCTGGCCCTTATCCTGGGCCTGCTGCCCGGGATGGCGCTGCCCGCCCAGGCGGCGGACCACTGGGCCATGCCCTATGCCCAGCAGCTGGTGGACTGGGGCGTTATGCGGGGCGATACCAGCGGCGCGCTGCGCCTGGGCAGCAGCATTACCCGCGCGGAGTTCGTCGCCATGGTGAACCGGGCCTACGGCTATGACAAGCTGGACGGGATGCCGTTTACCGACGTGCGTTCCCGGGACTGGTTCTACGATGATATTGATATCGGCTATAATATCGGCTATTTCAAAGGCACCGGCCCCAATACGGCCGCTCCCAACGACCCGCTCACCCGGGAGCAGGCGGTGGTGCTGCTCTCCCGGAACCTGATGCTCCGGGGCACCACCGGCGAGACCCTGGGGTTCTCCGACAGCCGCACCCTCAGCGACTGGAGCCGGGGCCTCATCGGGACCGCGGTGGCCCAGGGCGTCATCAGCGGCTATGAGGACGGCACCTTCAAGCCCCAGCGGAACATCACCCGCGGGGAGGTGGCCGCCATGCTGGTGCGGGCCATCGGCACCCCCATCAGCCAAAAGGGCGAGCACACCCTGGGCAGCGTGTACGGCAACGTGACCATCAATACTTCGGGCGTCACCCTGCGCAACAGCGTGATCGCGGGCAACCTCTACCTCACCGGCGGCATCGACCTGGGCGACGTACTGCTGGAAAACGTGGAGGTGCTGGGCCAGATCGTGGTCAGCGGCGCGGGTGAGAGCAGCTCCAGCCAGAGCAGTGTGATTCTGCGCAACGTGACCGCCGACGAGATGGTGGTGGACAGCATCGCCAACCAGTTTGTCAGCGTCCGGGCCGAGGGCCACACCGACATACCCGTCACCAGCGTGCGCACCAACGCCTATGTGGAGGACGCCTCCTCCGAGGGGCACGGCTTGGCCCTCATCCAGCAGGACGGCGAGGAGGGCACCCTGCTCCAGCTGGCGGGCAATTTGCAGGAAATCATCAACTTCACCCCCAAGTCAACCCTCCAGATCGCCCGCGGCTACGCCGAAAAGGTTACCGTGGACGAAAACGCCACCGAGTCCAAGGTAATCATCGACAACGGCGCCCGGGTGGGCGAGCTCAACCTGGACGTGGCCACGGAGGTGACCGGCGGCGGGGACATCAAGAACCTCAACGTGGGCGCGCCGGGCTGCAAGGTGGAGATGCTGCCCGACAAGATCACCATCCGCCCCGGCATCACCGGCAACATCCACGGCACCGAGATGGACAGCGTCACCGCGGCCGAGTCCTCCGCCGATCCCAAGCTGATGGCTGGCTACCCCACGGTGAAAAACGTGGCCCCCAACTCCGCCACCCTGGTGTTCAGCACCAATAAGGCGGGCACCGTCCACTGGGCGATCTCTGCGGTGACCGACGGCTCGGTGAGCGAGAAGGATCTGCTGGAGCCCCCCGTCTACGGCGGCAAGATCCTCAAGGCGGGCACTGTGAGGGCGGCCGCCTCCAACACCGAGTACACCGCCCAGGTGAACGGGCTTACCCCGGACGGCTCCTACTATGTCACCGCAATCCTGGTGGATGACCGGGATAACCGCAGTCCTGTGAAGGTTGCGGCCTTTACTACGCCGGACAACACCGTGCCCGCCTTCACCTCCGGCTATCCGGTGATGACCAAGACCAGCGTGGATCTGGCCCAGGTCACCGTGATGACCAACAAGAGCTGCCGGCTGTACTACGCCTTGCTGCCCTACGGCAGCACCGCCCCCACGCCCAACGAGTTCAAAACCGGCGCCGTCAGCGGCAACCTGGGCTACGGCTCGCTGAGCGTGGTGAAGAACGTCACCCATCCCATCCAGGTGAACGCCGTCAAGCTGGACGAGGTCACCAGGTACGACCTCTACCTGTGGCTGGTGGATCATGACGGGGTGAAGAGCTCGGCGGTGAAGAAGCTCACCTTTACCACCGACGACAATACCCCGCCCGTGGTTACCAACCTGTGGCAGCATGACTTCCAGGCAACCTCCGCCGGCATCACCTATACAGTGAACGAACCGGCCACCCTCTATTGGGCTATTGTGGCCTCCACCAACAATACCTTCATCACTGAGGCTGAGAAGGAGGAGGGCATGACCGGCAAGCTGACCAAGATCAAGGTGGAGTCGGGCGCCGGGGCCCTCAAAAAGGGGTCCAGCAACGCCAGCAAGGCGGAGGCCGAGATCAAATTTGCCATCTCCGGCCTGAATTCCAAGACCACGGGCACCAACAACTACACCCTGTACTATCTGGCCAAGGACAAGGCGGGCAATTACTCCGAGGCGGTGAAGGCCTACGAGGTCAAAACCACCGATACTGAGAACCCCACCGTGAAGCAGGAGTTCACCAAGTATAACGGCGACAAGACGAACGAGCCCATGGCTGACACCGACATCAAGCTGGTGTTCTCCGAGTCGGTCAAGGGCGGCACCAACCCCGGGGAAAAGATATTCCTGGATCTGTACGCCAAGGTGGAGGCGGCGGCTGCGGCCTATGCCAACAATCCCACCAACGACGCCAGGAGCAATCTGGACAAGACCCGCGAGGAGCTGGGCACGGCGCTCCAGGAGCACATCACGCTGTTCTATGTGCCCCCCCTCGGCACGGGGGGCAAGGGGATTCCGGTGACGGTCCGGGACAAGATGAATGAGAGCCAGGGCGGGCTGGACTGGACCATCGACTACCGCTTTGCCAAGGTGGAGACGGAGAACGGCAGCGTAGTGGTGCGCTTCCCCACCACCAATGACCTGCCCGATACGGCGGGGAACAGGAGCGCCCTGAAGCTGAAGAGCGGCGCGGAATACTATTTCGAGCTGACTCACATCTACGACACCGCCACCGTCGCCAATCCGTTGCTGGACAGCAACGGCCAGGAGAAGGAGACTGTGCCGCTGGACCGCTTCAAGACCGTGTTTGCCCAGGTGAACGTGAACATGGGCACCTCCCCGACCATCGCGGGGGTCACGGGAGGGACCCCGCCGGCCGGGGGCCGCATCGACTTCAACTTTGTGCTGGATCCCGACAGCTCCACCAGCATGGTGGAGGAGTCCATGTGCTGGGATATGCTCATCTGGACGGATACCACCATGACCTATGAGCTCTACTCCAGGACCACCGGGATCGGCGGGGCCACCGGAAACTGGACGCTGGAGGGCACGGCGGACATCAACGTCACCGGTGCGCCGGACGGCTTCGCCTACAAGAGCCTGCGCAGCACCTTCCAGCGGGATCCGGTAACGGGCAGGGTGACCTTCAACCCCGTCAGAAGCCTGACCGATGATGTGGAGTACGCCATCCATGTGAAGTCCCTGGGGGACAGCAACGACGCCTCAGCCTGGAACCGGCGGGTGACCGTGAAGATTATGGTGGTGGCCGGCCTCCCCAACGACCTGTCCAACCTGGCCAACGGCAGCTACCAGACCGACTGGGAAAATATTCTGGGGGATAGCAGCGCCAGCGTGTCCTCCATCGGAAACCCCGACCCCCGTATCATCCGCAAGCAGTTCAGCGACACCGAGCCCCCCCAGTTTGTGGAGAACTACCCCTCCATCGCTGCGGGTGATATCGGCGCGGAGATCGACGTGATGCTGGACCGCCCCGGACAGGTGTACTATGTTGCGGTGCCGCTGAGCAACTTCAAAAAGGGCAGCCAGGACTTTGCCCCCACAGGCCAGCTGAAATTCAGCGACCTGGCCGGGGTTACCAGCTATACCACCCCGGTGGTGCCGGAAATGGCGGGCTGGGGCCTGCTGGCCGATAATACCAGCCAGGTCCAGAATGTGGAGACCGGCCTGCCCCTGCCCCAGGGTGCCAGCGCCGTTCCCCAGGTGGGCGGCAAGAAGGCCACGGAGCCGGCGCCCATCGGAGGGAAGCACGACCGCATGATGCTGTCCGCCCCCGGCGTGAACACCATCACCGGCGGAAAGTTCAGCGGCAAGGTGCGCTACGGCTCCACCCCGGCGCTGGAGGCCAACGTGGGCTACACCATCACCCTCCAGGATCTGGACCCCAACACCCTGTACTATGTCTACCTGGTGACCAAGGGCACCTCGGCCATTTATTCCAGGTTTGCCGAGTGCTACGCCTTCATCACCCAGGAGTCTGTGCGGCCCACCATCAACGCCAGCATCAGCGGCACCAATGTGAATATTGAGGTGGACCGCACCACCGACCTGAACTACATCCTGGTGCGCAGCGGCAGCGAGGACGCGGCGATCCGGGCCGACTTCTGGGGAAATACAGCCATGACGGCTCATGCAACAAAGCCCACCGACGACGCCGATGCGGCCAATGTAAAGACGGTGTTGGACGCTTTGACCGCGCCGCACTATAACAAAAATACCAGGGAATACGACGGCAGCGTGTTTGACCACTACGCCAACGCCAGGGGCAAGGACACCGTGGCCGGGCTGATCCGCAGCCAGGAGGTGTCGGGCAACACCGTGGTGATGACCGGCTCCAAGCGGGTCACTCTGACGGGTAACGGCGGCACGGCCAACCGCATCGCCTGCACCGGCATGCTGGAGGGAAGCTTCTATACCTTCCTGGCGGTGGGCAAGAGCGCCCTGGGCTCCGGCGACGCTTTCCGGGCGGTGCGTCCGGTGGAGATCGCCGACACCGAGCCGCCCATGATTACCAGCGCCATCATCAAGGTGGACAGATGGGTGAAGGATGCAAAAGGGAAAAACACCCCCCAGATTGCCCAGGGCACCATCAGCCTGGTGTTCAGCGAAGGGCTGTACTCCAATACCAAGTCGGGCACCGAGCAGACCACTTTGCCCGTGGACGGCTGCGCGCTGAACAGTTCTACCCATGGCCCGGTCACCGCCAAAAAGTACGCCGCGCTGGGCAGCATCATCACCACCTCCGAAAATGCCGGCGTTACGGTGCGCTATGAGTCGACCCATGCGGAAGCAGTGAAAAAGGCGCCCATTTCGGTGGTGGAGCTGAACGTGACCAAGGTGCAGAGCGGCTTCGGCATCTCCTTTGCCAATACCGTGTGCGACAAGGACGGCAACGGCCTGAACCGCACCCCCCTCACCGTCAAGGTGCAGGTTACAAAGAGGCCCGGTACGGGGACCGCGGAAGTGCCCGTGGAGTATGATGCCAGCCTCACCGTGACAGCCTCCTGGGACGCCCGGACGGACAAGTAACCACCCAAGCCGGGGGGCGCACCCCGCCCCCCGGCTTCCAGCATGAACTCAAAGGAGTACGGCTTATGAAACATGTTTTTTTGCGCCGTTTCGGCGCGTTGGTGCTGGCGCTTGCCATGGCGCTGTCCCTGACGGTCACGCCCGCGTGGGCGGCCCCCGGCGAGGGGGGCACCAGCATCCAAATCACGGCGGACCAGTTTACCGATGGCTACTATGATAACGCGACCGACACGCTGCAAATAAAGTCCGGCGGGACGGCGAAGCTGAAAATTGAGTTTGCGGGCCAGGATTGGAATGCGGGCGCCGGCACCCTCACATGGACCAGCTCCAGTGTGGTAACCAGTTCACTCACCTTTAACCCGGTTTCCGGCGATTCTTTTGAAACCACAATGACCGCGCCCGCCCAGGCGGGGGATTATTTAGTTACCGCCACGCTGGTTAACAAAACCGACAACACGGATGTGGTGACCGACACGATGAAGGTGTCCGTCACCAGCGCCGCTGCCAACGTCCCCGTCACCGGCGTGTCCCTGGACCCCGCCGCCCTCACCCTCAGGGCGGGTGAGAGCGGGCTCTTGACCGCCACGGTGGAGCCCGCCAACGCCAGCAGCAAGGAGCTTGCGTGGGAGAGCAGCGATCCGACGGTGGCAGCCGTCACGGGGAGCGGGGGCGACAACAAGACCGCCACCGTCAGTGCCGTCCGGGAGGGCACGGCCACCATCACCGCCAGGGCGAAGGATGGGAGCGGCAAAGAGGCCAAATGTGTGGTGACGGTGCAAAAGGCGCTGGTGGAGGCCACCAGCCTGGGCTTTACCATAGACGATGACCAGAAGAACGCCAAGGATCTGAACAAAACCTGGCAGTACACGGCGGTGCTGAAGCCGGACGGGGCCACGGTGGACAAGGTGGAGTGGAAAAGCTCCAACGAGGCCGTGGCCACCGTGACGCCGGTAGAGGCGGACGCCGCCATCCCCGTAACGGGGCTGGTCAAGCGGGGGACACAGCCCGGCAAGACCACCATCACGGTGACGGTGACCAGCGGCACAAAGGTTTTGACGGACGCCTTCGACCTGGTGATCTCCGGCATCACCATGAACAAGCCTACCCTGAGCGTGACCGTGGGCAAAACGGAAACCCTGGCGGTGACCAAGCCGGGCTTCGGCGAGGCGGTGGGCCAGGCGATTGAGTGGAGGAGCGAGCGCGGGGACATTGCCTCGGTCACCGGCAGCGGCGGTGACTGCGTTGTGACGGGCCGGAGCCAGGGCACCACCAAAATTACCGCCACCACAAAGGACGGCCAGTATTTGGCTGAGTGTGTAGTTACCGTGTCCGAGGATACCAGCGGGCTGATTCGGACGGCCAATGTGGCCGCGGGCCGCCCGCTGAACATGGCCACCGCCGGCGCGTCCACCGTGTTTGACGTGAATAACCCCGGCCAGCCCTCCTATTCGGGCACTGTGGCCAGCGTCCTCAACTCCCTGGCCCAGCACAAGTACCAGAGCCCGCTGAGCTATGTGACCAACCTGTCGGTGCCCACCGCCCAGGGCGTGCTGTACTACGGCTATGTATCCGAGGCGGACCCGGGGGCGGGCGTGGGCGGTACGGAGCAGTATTATGTGAGCGGGGCCCAGGGCCTGCTGGCGCTGAACCAGGTGTCCTTTGTGCCCAGGGCCACCACCACCGGCAGCGTGGACATCAGCTACACCGCGTGGACGGCCAGCGGCCAGGCGTTCAGCGGCATCATCCGGGTGCCGGTGAGCGGCACGGGCGCGTCCGGCGGCATCGCCTACAGCGCCAGCGGGGAGCAGCCCGCCCGCTTCCAGTCGGCGGACTTTGAGGCGGTTTGCATGGCCCGGACGGGCCGGGGCCTGGACTACGTCACCTTCTATCTGCCCTCCTCCGCCTATGGGACGCTGTATTACGGCTATGTGGGGGGCTACGGCGAACGGGTGAGCGCCGATACCCAATACCGCAGCTACGGCAGCAACCGCCTGGACAACGTGAGCTTTGTCCCGGCCCAGGGCTATTCGGGGACGGTCATCGTGAGCTACCGGGCCTACCCCCAGGGGGGGACGCCCTTTACCGGGCAGGTGACCATCAATGCCAGCGCCCAGTCCGGACAGGGCTTGGTGAACTATTCCGGCAGTAAGCTTGCCCCGGTGTACTTCCAGGCCGGCGACTTCAGCATGGCCTGCTACACGGCTACCAACGAGATGCTGAGCTATGTGCGCTTCCAGCTGCCGCCGGCCAGCCAGGGCACGCTGTACTATAACTACTACGGCGGCAGCTACAATACCCCGGTGAGCGCCGGGACCAACTATTATCGCAATGGGACACCGGGAATCGGCAGCGTATGCTTTGTACCCGCGGCCACCGCCTCGGACACGGTGTCGATCCCCTTTACCGGCATCGGCGTCAACGGGGCCTCCTTTGCCGGGACGGTACTCATTAGGCTGAACGGCTATGGCCCCGGCGTGGCCCAGAACATCCAGTACACCGCCTACAAGGGCAAGCCTGCGGCCCTGCAGGCCAACGACTTCAACAGCGCCAGCATATCCGCCACGGGGGCCGCCCTGAATTATGTGCAGTTCCAGCTGCCCAGCTACAACCAGGGGACGCTGTATTACAACTATTACAGCGGCAGCAGCTACGGCAACCAAGTGTATAGCGGCACGTCCTACTACTACACCGGCGGCGGCTATCAGAACCTGATCGGCAATATCTCCTTTGTGGCGGCCTCTAACTTCACCGGCGTGGCCCGTTTCAATTACACCGGCTATGCCATCAACGGCCAGAGCTTCACCGGCTCGGTTTCCGTTCAGGTGAGCGATCCGTCCCCCAGCGATGTGAATTACAGCAGCAGCAACGCCAGCCCCATCCGCCTGAGCTCCGCCACCCTGCGCAACGCCTGCAATCCGGTGCTCAGCCGGGAGCTGTCCTATATTGAGATTACCGGCCTGCCCGCGTCTACCCTGGGCCAGTTGTACGCCAACTACAGCGGGTTTGGGTCGGGCACCTTGGCCAACGTGGGGGGACGGTACTACTGCTCGGGAAATCCCAGCATTGACCAGCTGTATTTCGTACCCCGGGGCGGGGCCCAGGGGACGGCCACGGTGACCTATACCGGCTACAGCACCACTGGCGAGCGGGTGAACGGGCGGATCAACTTCAACCTGAGCAGCAGCGGCACGTCCCGCTATTTTACCGACATGGGCAAGCACGCCTGGGCCGCGGCCGCAGTGGACTACCTCTATGCCAACGACGTGACCAACGGCGTGGCCCCGGGCCAGTATGGGCCCAATCGGAAGATGCTGCGCCGGGACTTTGTGCTGATGCTGTGCCGGGCATTCGACTTCACCGGCGGCAGCGGCTACAGCTTTGCCGACGTGCCCACCAACGCCTATTACGCCAACGCGGTGGCTACGGCCAAACGCTTGGGTATTGTCAACGGGGACGGTGTGAACTTCAGGCCCAACAGTTCGCTGACCCGGCAGGATGCCATGGTGATGATTAAAAACGCCCTCACAGCCGCGGGCTGGAACCTGGGCAACGGCTCGTCGGTGGACCTGTCCCGGTTTGTGGACAGCCGGGAAGTGGCCAGCTACGCCCGGGATGCGGTGGGAACCCTGGTGCGCCTGGGCGCGGTGAACGGGGATAACCGGGGCCGCCTGAATCCCCGCGGCGACATCACCCGGGCGGAAATCGCGGTGATCCTCCACTTTGTAATGACCATGTGACCGCCGCCGCAAGGAAGAGGAAAAGGAGACGGGACTATGAATCAGTTACCCGATACAGAGCAGTTCCCCCAGGTGGACATATCGTCAACCTTTGGACTGCACCCAGACATGACGGTGGAAGTGCTGACCATGGAGAACCGCCTGACCTTTGTGGGAAAGGTGGAAACGGTGCGCAACGGGGCGGTTGTCCTCCGGGAGGCCAAGGGGGACAGCCTGCCGCCGGTGATGTACAACAGGGAGATCAAGCTGCGCTACTTCCAGGGGGAGCGGGGCAGCGTGGTGGTCAATGCCCGTGTGTGCGGCAGCACAAACCTGATTTGGAAGGTGGACCGGCTGGAGAGCAAGTATAACCAGGAGCAGAGGGCCTTCTTCCGCCAGAGCATCAGCCCGGACACGGCGGCGCTGTGTTCCCGCCGGGCCGGGATCAATGGGCCTGCCAAAAAGGCGGCGCCCTGCCAGATCCTGGACGTGAGCGCCGGTGGGATGCTGATTTCCAGCCGGGAGGAGTATCAGGTGAACGACCGGCTGTCCATTACCGGGATTTACCTGGCCGAGGGGGTTGAACCCTTCAGCTTCAGCTGCCAGGTGCGGCGGGTGGGGGAGCCGGATATGGGGATCATCCGCTACGGCTGCCAGTTTGAGTCGCTTCCCCCCAAGGAGCAGGACCGCCTGCTGCGGGCTATTTTCATCGTCCAGCGGGAAGAAATCAGGAACCAGAAGGACCGGGACGAGATGTAAGAAGCTGTGCCAACGGCCGAAGGATTCAGTTGTGCGGGCCCAAGTTGCCGGTGCCCCGCGCCTCCTTGAGGAG
>OFFE01001778.1_pt1 | contig 14437 bp, 13 predicted proteins | sample 1521371 | NCBI WGS metagenome assembly OFFE01 (sample SAMEA3504131, study PRJEB24116) | mouse gut metagenome | biome: mouse gut; feature: mouse-associated habitat; material: faeces | place: Denmark | collected 2011 | reverse complement strand
GGCAGAACACAGACATGGCCGCCGAACCAGACATTGTTCCCCACCCGGATTGGCTCCGCCACCTCATACCCTTCCGCCCGCGCCTTCGGGTCAAGGGGATGGATGGCGGTGTAGAAGCCGCACTGTGGCCCTATCAGCACATCATCCCCGAATACAATCTTCCCCGGATCCACGAAGACGCAGCCGCTGTTCACGAACAGCCTGTCCCCCGCTTCGATATTGGAGCCGAATCCGCAGAAGATGTCCGGCTCCACATAGGGCTCCGCCCCCAGCTTCCCGAAAAGCTTCCGCAGAATCCGTTCCCGCTCCTGAAAGTCGGAGGGCAGAGCGTGGTTGTACGCATGGCACAGATCCATACAGGCCACATGGGCCGCATCCCGCTGCGGCGTCCTGATATTGTAGAGCAATCCTGCCCTGCACTTCGCCTCCTCCGCCTCATACTCGAACTTCATTCCCCGCCCTCCCGCTGCTTCGCTCTTTCCGCCAGATAGCGGCAGCTTATCACCTTTTCCATCAAGACATTTCTGTAGTAAAAATAATGATTGCTGGCCTCATAGCCGATGGTGGCATTGCGGGCCTGGACAGCTGCCACGCGCATGCTGATCTCCTCCTCTTCCCGGAGGATTTCGGCCATGGTTTCGTCACAGGCCACGGCTCTTCCTTCCCGCATGGCCACGAACAGGCTCTGCAGATACATAGAGCGGAAATGGCAGTCGCATACTTCCGCACAGTCCCACAGCTCCCCAAGGAGCGCATCTCGCGCCTCCCGGCACATGGGAGCCAATAGCGTCAGCCCCTCATGCCACCGTTCCGACATTTTCTTTAGCTGCTCCAGATAGGTCTCCAACGGGAAGATGCTCCTCCAGCCATCGAGGTCGTCATAGGGGAACCCCGTCATGGTGGCCCTAAAGCCCGAGGGCTCCTCATAGAGCAGGTTGGCCGGTGCGTGCTCCTGGGGGCCCTGGTAGGCTGTCCCCAGATGGAAGGGATACTGGGCGAAGGCTTCGCTGAACCCACGGAAAGCTTCGGCAAGCATATCCGCATCCGCTCCCGGGAACATTTTCCCATAGACTTCCTTCAGCTCAGGGATCCTGTCGCTCTCCTCATAAAAGGCAGACAAGAGCTTCAGGGAAGCGGACGGGCATCCCCCCAGGCTCCAGGACAGCATCAGGCCGTCCGGTCGGCTCTCCCCTGCTTCCGTGAGTCTGCGGATATGGCGGTATATCTGTTCGAATGCGGGCACATAGGGCACTGCCGCCATCTCCCAAGTATTGTTGGCCTGTATCTTGGCATAGGCTTTGTGGCCGCTCTCATGGGCCCGCCGCCAATTCCCCAGGGCATACTCCCCCGGCCCCTCCACGGATATGGAGTAGTCCAGCACGCTGGTCCTGGTCTCTCCGATGGTCTTCGCGACAGCCTGCTCGCTTACGTTCATTACCGAAATCTCCTCCGGCAGCATCCCAATCACTTCCCGGGCGCATTCCCCATGCCATCCCCATGTCCAGGCGATGACCCGGACAGTGGGGGATACGCTGGAAATCCCCTCCCACACCAGGCGGTTCACCAAAGCAAAGCTCTCCTCATGGGTCATGTCCCTGCAGCGGGGACAGGCCGTCCTTTCCCCATAAGCCACATGGCTGTAGCAATTGGTCAGGTTCTCCGATGCAGTGATGGTGAAGATACCGCCCAGCAGCGGAATGTTCCCGGCCAGCATGGCCGCACTGTCCCGAAGATATGCCTGTACCTCAGGCCTACTCACGCACAGGGTGCCCAAGGTGCCCGCGGCATTGGCCATCCCCAGAAGCTCCGGCCGCTTTTCGAAGAAGGCCATGGGCATGGCTCTGGGCTCATTGAAATACAGGAACAGGCGCAGCCCCCATCTATCCAGCTTCTCCGTCAGATACCGCAGCCCCTCCTGCCTGATCTCCCAGCCCCGGGACAGGGTTTTGTCAAAGGGATAGGGAACCAGGTTGTACAGCACGATATGAATCCACACCCCTGTGATCCCCAGCGCCGCATAGGCCTCCAGCAGGGCATCCGGAAAAGAGCTGTCCAGCAGCGCCCTGTCCGCCAGCACATCCCCGAACAGCGCACAGTAGGAATAGAGGAAACGCTCCTCATAGCGGGGATCCTTCAGGACCATGGGCTCTCTGCCATACATCCCGAAATGCCTTTCAAATCCAAAAGGCTTTTCCGTTACAGGCGGCATCCTTTCTGACACTTCTGTCACAATTTTCCGAATCCTGTCGGTCTCCTCCTTCTCCTGCTCTGTCAGGGGGCGATACCGGCAGTCGGGAACCGCTGGCTTGAAGCCCCCCAGCTTCACCTCCAGGAAATCATCCTCCTGCAGGACGAACGCCAGCCTTTCCATGGGCCAGTCCAGCAGGACGCACAGATCCTCATAGGAAAGGAGATGCCAGTTGTAACGGATAATCGTGATATAGCCCTTGGCCAGCCAGTCCCCGCATACCTCCGGCTGCCTGGGAAGCCCCATGGCAGCCGCGCTGTCCTCCAGGGCAGCCTGATCCGTCCCCAGCACCCTGGCAATCCGCTCCCCCGGCACCAGCCCCCAGTTGCGGAAAATCACGCACTGGTAGGCCGCCGGGAAATGGGGCAGGGGCAATAACTTGTCTTCCTGAATCGGTGGAACCTGAATCATCCTCGCCTCCAAAGTCTTCCGCCTCCCTTTCAAAGCTATGGTGTATAGAAAATCTCCTCCAGATCGTCATAATAATGCCCTTCCCTGTGGTGCAGGAAGCATGGCTTGGAATAGCGCCACCACTTCTGCATCACCGGGCTTTCCTCCATCCTCTTCATGTCCGCGTCATAATCGCCGCCTGTATACTCATAATAAGTATATAGCTGCGTCCCCCGCAGGGATATGGAATAATTATGGATATGGCAGGCCCTGATCAGCTCCAGGAGCTCTGCCCAGGGCTCCCTGTGCAGCCGCACATAGTCCTCCACCTTCTCCGGTTTCAGGTCCGAATGAAATATGAACCGCTCCATATAGCACGCTCCTCTCACACCGCGCAGTAGCCCGTCACATAATACCCCAGGTCATGCCGCCGGTCAAGCCGCCCGAAGCTTGCGCAGACAGGGATGTCGCTCTCCAGCTCCAGGGAATACTGCCCAAAGGGAATCCGGCAGCCTTCCTCTCCAAAGGGCAGGTCAGTGCGGTGGCAGACCACTCTCCGGGCGGGAACCGTAATATGCAGCCCCTCCACCGGCTCCCTGTCCTCAAAATAAAGGGTCACCCGTATATGGGCATCCCTGTCATGACGATTCGTGATCATCAGGGCCTCATGCCCCGGCAGTTCCGGGTCCTCTCCATTGCCCGGCAGATCCCCGTCAACGAACATATAATGCTTATATCCTATCTCGCTCATATCCGCTCCTATTCATCGATGTATATGTATGTCATATCATTTGCTCTCTGCGGTCTTATCCGACTTCCGGCCCGCGCCTACAGATCCTTCATGAAATAATCGAACAGCTTCGGTGACAGCGGACGGCTTCCATCCTCTGTGATGACGAAGCAGGTCTCGATGCGCCCTCCGTGGAGCTGGGGGTGTCCAAAGAAGCTTACATCCACGTTCACGATCATGCCGGGCGCCAGTTCAAAGTCCCCGTTGGGCCCGAAGAAAGGCGCTTCCGCCTCCATGAGCCCCATGGAATGGGCGAAGGGGCACACGATGTATTCCATCAGCCCATGCTTCTCATAATACCTGCGCCCCGGCTCGTCTATCTGTCTGCCGCACATGCCGGGTTTCAGCATGCCGTAGGTCAGGCGGAAGGTCTCCCGCATATAGTTCAGCAGATCCTTCTGCTGCTGTGTATAGGCTCCGTTCACCGGAACCGTATCCCCGAAGGTGCCCGCATAGCCGTTGATGCGGGGGGCGATGCCTATCATCACCAGCTCTCCGTCCTCCATCCTCTTGTTCGTGGCCGTAGGCACCACCGCCTTGGCCCGGGGGCCGGAGCCCACGATCGTGGCATAGGCGAAGCTGTGGGCGCCGCCCGTCCGGCATACCGCCTCCCCGGCTGCCGCCACCTCATATTCGAAGGCTCCCGGCCGGATGGCGTCTGCCATTTTGTCATATGCCAAATCACAGAGTTCCACGCAGCGGGCTGCCTGCTCCACCTCCCAATCCGACTTGTAGGCGCGCATGAGCTCATATTCCTCCGTGATGTCCACCAGCTCCACGCCCGGGAACCCTGCTGCCACATCCAGATAGACCTGGTGAGGAATCGTGGTGGTTCCCACGATGCCGATGCGGTTCAGCACAGTGCCCTCCGCTTTCAGCTCCTCATTCAGCTGCCTGAAATCGATGATCGTGGCATTGGGGTATTCCTCGTCCGGCACCATGAACACCGGAAAGCACCGCACCTTGGTGATGGCCGCGTCCATCTGGGCAAAGGGCTCGGACTCGGGCCCGCCCAGCAGTATGGGCTCCCCGTGGCCCGGCACCAGCACGGCGCCCTTCTCGAATTGTCCGCACCAGCCGGTGAGATACCAGCCGTTGGCCACGTTCAGCTCGTCAAAGTAGATGAAAGCCGCATCCAGATTCTGCTCCGCAAGAATCCTCCTGACTCCGGTCAGACGTTTTTCCGTTTCATTTCTATTGTAATAAGCCATATTCTTTTCCTCTCTTTTCTGTAAGGTCTTGTCCGCACTCTCCTACTCCTGCTTCAGCAGGGAATCGTAATAGTCATAGTTCTCCACCGGAATGTCCTTGTCGATGGAATGGGTCCCGATGATGACGCCGCCGTCCTGGGCCGCTTCCAGGACTTCCGCCGCCTGACGTGCAATCTCTTCCCGGGAACCAGTGGCCAGGGTGTTGATATTGCACATCCCGCCTATCAGCACCAGCTTCTTCCCATAGCGCTTTTTCAGGTCGGGCAGCCACATGCCCGCCGATGGCGCAGGGCTCTGGTAGCCGTTGAAGCCCGTCTCCACCAGCAGATCCATCAGGGGGGCGCAGTGGCCGTCACAGTGGAGCACGATGTTCCTGATGCCATGCTCCCGCCAGTACCGGAAGATTTCCTGGTATACGGGCATGAAGATCTGTTCGTAGCTGGCGGCGGAGAACATGGGCCCTCTCTGGGCGGCGAACTCGTCATAGACCCAGATTGCCGTATCCTTTGTATCCGTGGCCTCCGCCACCCGCAGCCCCTGAATCTTGATGAACTCGCCCAGCCGCCGGGCCAGGGCTATGCAGAACTGGGGATCCTCCGCCATATCGCACAGATACTGCAGCTGCCCCCGCATCCGGAAGCTCCCCATGTACAGCCCCAGGACACCGGACACATTGGCGAACCGACTGGCGTTCTTCTCCGCGTGGCGGGCCAGGCCCAGATAGCGCTTCTCATCCGCCGGATCGTCGAACACCAGGCTGTCCAGGGTCCCCTTTTCCTCCAGCACCGAGGAGATTTCCACCTCAAAGTACGCGTTCTCCTTCTGCTCCACCACACGCCCCCAGCCGTCCCGCACCAGCTGGCGGCCGTTCTGGTCTTCCAGCAGCCGGGCGCTGCTGAGCAGGGGGCCGTCCTGGTCCGCCAGGACCGTGCCGATATCGATGTCCGGATAATAATCATACAGGTTCGCGCCCGGAAGCTGCTTTTTCCTGCGCCATTCCTCCGAAAACTCAGGCAGGAAAATGTCATAGCGTGGAATCCTGTCCGTCCCCTCAAAGGCAAAGGTGCGCACCACCCTTTCTCTTGCATTCATATCCATACCTCCTCGCGTGCTGCGGCACGCGCAAATCCGTCCGTTTCTCTTTCTGCCCGTCTGAGCGGGCCATTCCCACATTGTCCTCAGTCCTCCGCGGGCGCCTCCATGAAATCATCCTCCAGCGGGAACATCGGACGCCGTATCCGTTTCAGGTGCATGTCCTCCAGCCGTTCGCAGGAAGCCCCGGGCGTAAGCGCCAGGATTGCCAGGTCGGCTTCCTCCTCCAGCTCCGGGAACAGGTATCCCAGCTTCACCGCCACGATGTGGAAGCGGCGGAAGTCCAGGCCGATGGAGGCGAAGATGTCCGGCCTACACATGGATGCACGGTTTTTCGTTATCACTACCGTCATGTCCCCGCAGTCCAGGGTGGCGCTGGGGCCCGCGTTGTTGTTCTGGTAGGAAAGGATGTCGCCCCGGTGAATCAGCCGCCCTGTAATCACGGCGGATTCGCTCTCGGCCGAAAGGCTTCCGCCCACCCTGAGGCTCATCTCATCGCCCAGCCTGGCGGCATAGCAGGCATCACAGGCCCCGGCGTCCGCGATGCCCGCCACCAGCACGCCCTTCGCCCCTTCCTCCTGTAGGCGCTTTAACAGACAGGCATTGTCCCCGGGGGCTCCCGCCGTGGTATTGTCCCCGGAATCGGAGAGGAACACCAGGGGCTCCTTCGCCTCCATGGCCAGCCGCACCGCCTCCCTGGGCTGCGCCGCCTGCACCAGGAACCGGAATTCATGTCTTACTTCATAGAATCTCCTGGCCAGGCGCCTGGCGCAGTCCAGGGCCAGATGCTCGTCCCATTCATGGGTGGCCACGAAGTTCGGGCCGGTATAGGGCTCGTCTATCCAGGGCTGTCCGTTGAATACCTGCACGTTCAGCATCCCCGGCAGCCGTTCCATCTCCTCCGCCATCTCCATGATGCCCTTCAGAGGCTCCAGGTCTGTCTGTACCGCATCCCCGCAGACGATCACGTCCGCCCTGGCTAACTGGGGCCTGGGCAGAAGCCTCCCGCGGATACACCGCAACAGCAGTTCCACCCCCCGTCTCTGAGCCTCCTCCCTGTCCCGGTGGGGCGCGGTACGGTATCCCGTGATGACATTGCACAGCTTCGGTATGGCATCGCTGTTGTCCGCGTGGAAGTCCAGGGTCAGGGAAATCGGCACCGACGCCCCTACTTTTTCCCGGATCCTGCGCAGCAGATATTCCTCGGCGGACCCGATTCCCTCCACGCACATGGCGCCATGGAGGTAGAGCCAGATTCCGTCCAGCCCTTCCCGGGGCAGTCCCTCCACCAGCCTGCCGGCCAGCAGCAGGAAGTCCTCCCGGACCACCGCTCCCCCTGGCAGCGCATGGGCATACAGGGTGGGCACGATCTCGCACCCCTGCTCCCGCAGCAGGTCTGCCACCGCCACCTTTTCATACATGGCCTGTCCCTGGGCATAATCGAAGTCCTCCAGCCGCGTCAGGACAGGCGTCAGGCTGTTGCCTTCGCACAGCATCGCCCCTATTGCGATTTTCATGGTTTTCCCGGAAGCCATATCTTTTCCTTCACCTCCCTGCTTCTGCAAAATCCCGTCCTCTGTCTATGAAATCCGGCCCTGCAGCGCGTCTACGCATCCTCGCCCATCAGTGTGATAATGGAGAATTCGGGCAGTTCCTCTGCCTGCACCAAAGTCTCCCCGCCCTCCCTTTCCAGGTTCACCCTGCCCCGGGGAAAGCACTCTGCCCGGGAGACCCTCAGAAGGGAATCCTGAATCCGGATACGCACCGTTCCGGCAGAGTTTCCGGTCTCATGGGCCAGGGTATGGAGCAGCGAAACCCAAACCTTTCCGTCCCCCTGCTTCACAGAGGCCTCCACACAGGAAGCCTCCTCTCTGGCGTCATCCCTTTACGCTTCCCACCACGATTCCCTTGATATAGTATTTCTGCAGGAACGGGTAGATGGCCAGCATGGGCAGCGCGGTGATGAAAATCTGGGCGGAGCGGACGGTCTTGTCAGAAACCTTCGCCAGGAGCTTCCAGCTCTCCCCCACTCCCAGGTTCAGGTTCGTGGTCAGGCTGCTGGCCTGGTTCACCAGATTGTACACATAGGTCTGGAGCGGATAGTTCTCCGCAGAGTTCATGAAGATCATGCCCGAGAAGTAATCGTTCCAGTGGGCTACAGTGACATACAGCGTAATGGTGGCGATGGAGGGCAGGGATACGGGCAGGATGACCCGCAGCAGTATCTGCAGATGCCCGGCACCATCGATGCGGGCGGATTCCTCCAGCTCCCTGGGGAGGTTGCGGAAAAAGTTCATCATGAGCATGATGTTCCCCGCGCTCACCGCGTTCGGCACCACCAGCACCCAAAGGGTATCCAGAAGGTGCAGCTCCTTGTACAGCATATAAGTGGGGATGAGGCCGCCGCCGAACAACATGGTGAAAATCAGCAGCCCCACATATATGCTCCGCCCCCGCAGCCTGGAGGCCGGATAGGAAAGCGGGTACGCCACCAGGATCGTCATGATAAGATGATAGGGTATTCCCAGGGCAAGGCGCTTCAGCGACACCAGAAACGCGGCCCAGAACTCCTTCTTGGCCATCACCCACTCATAGGCCGCCGTAGTGAAGTTCACAGGCAGAAGCCCGATGTTTCCAGCGCTGGCCGCGGCATTATCGCTCAAGGAGATCGCCAGGATATGGACCATGGGCAGGATGCATATCAACGCCAGCGCTGTCAGCAGGCAGTAGTTGAACACATCAAAAATGATACCTGAAATCGTGCGCTTTTTTACCATAATATTCCTCTTTCATTTTCACTTCCGCATCCGCCGGCAAGGGTCTTCACCACACCCGGTAATCCGAAAACTTATAGGATAAATAATACGCAGTCGTCATCAAAATCGTGCTGAGCACTGATTTGAACAGCCCTACCGCTGTAGACAGGCCATACTGCATCTCCTTGAGGCCCATGCGGTATACAAAAGTATCAATGATGTCCCCTGTGCTCATGACCTGGCTGTTGTACAGGACCAGCACCTGGTCAAATCCGGCATTCAGGATGCTGCCGATGTTCAGGATGCCCGTCAGCATGATGATTGGGGCCATGGCAGGCAGGCTGATATGGATCACCTGCTTCCAGCGGTTAGCGCCGTCGATGGAGGCTGCCTCATAGAGGCCCGGGTCGATTCCCGTCAAGGTGGCCAGATAGACGATCGTGCTCATGCCGAAATTCTTCCATGTATCCGTGGCGATCAGCGTGGCCGGGAACACCCTGGCATTCCCCAGGAAGAATACCGGCTCAAAGCCCAGGGCTCTGATTATCTGATTGATGATTCCTTCCGAAGGGGATAGTATAGTGACCAGAATCCCTCCGAACACCACCCAGGAAAGGAAATAGGGGGCATAAATGATAGTCTGTACCGTCTTGCGGAATTTCATGGCCCGGATTTCGTTCAGGAGCAACGACACCACAACGGCCACCACCATTCCAAATATGATCTTCCCCAATGCTATGACCACTGTATTCCGGAAGATATTGACGAAATTCGGCATGGAGAAAAACAGCCTGAAGTTCCCCCAGCCCACCCACTTCTGGTCACCGAAGAATCCCTTGACAGGAACGAATTTCTGGAAAGCGATCCGCAGCCCTATCAGAGGCACCAGATGGAATACAATAAGGGTAAGGATGCCCGGGATCAGCATGAAATGCAGGGGAAGCTGATTTTTGAGCCTTTGCAGGCCGCGTTTTTTCCTGTCCGCTTTAGCCGTTCTTCCCGGGAATCGTTTTTCTCCTCCGAAAGCCTTCTCTCCTTTGGGAAGCTTTTTATCCATCCCCATACACACCTCCTGTTAAAGTCGCCGCGCGATACTCTCCTGTCAGTTGCCCAGCTGATATTGCTCTGCATATTCCTGAAGAATCTGGTCGTATCCCATGCCTCGATATTCGTTTACAAAGTCGTCCCATTCGTCAAAGGACCTCTCGCCGTTGATGAAGGAAGTATAATTCTGAAGCTGATAGTCGCTCAGGATGCTGCCGTTGGTGACCTCAGTGGCAGTGGGATTGCCCCAATGCTCGTTAAAGATATAAGCGTCCCTGTCGATATAAGTCTGAACCTTTGCCGCCGCTCCGTCCGGCCCGAAAATCTTGTTCCAGGCCCAAAGGCTCTGGTCTCCGGCCTTGTATCCGTCTATCTGCTCCACATAGCCCCGTTCCTCGGCAGTCAGTTCGTCCAATGTCTTATTTCCCGCATAATAATCCGTGATGTCAAGGCCGCACTGTACATTCTTAAAGCCTCTGTAGACCATGATCGGCGCGTTCAGCCAGACTTCCGCGCCGGAAGCGCTGTTGATATATTCCCGCTGGAGGCCGTCGTCCGTATTGTAGTAGAACAGGTCCACCCATTCATTCAGCATCATGACCATCGCCTCGGGATGCTCGAACTCCCCGGAGGCCACATAATAGGCCGAGATGCCCAGAGTATAGGCATTGGTGACAGGCTCTCCATCGTATCCCGGGATCTCCATCACCAGCCAGTCGCTCTCCGGCTCCAGATCGTGCTGGGGCTGCATGGGGTAAAGCGGATCCGAGAATGAGCCAAAGCAGAGGCCTACTTTTCCGTTTACAAGAAGCTCATAAGCTTTTGAGGAATCCTTCGTGAACCATTCCGAGTCGATATATCCCGCCTGATACCACTTATTCAGCAGCTCCAGAACCTCCTTCGTATTTTCGTCCACGAATCCCGTAGTCAGTTTCCCGTCCGCGCCCACTACCAGGCTGCCCGGATAAGAGCCTTTCGCGTAGAACAGAGGGGCTATGGTGCCTGTAATCCGCTGATTTATCACCACGGCATAGGTATCGTCCACGCCATTCCGGTCAGGGTCCTGAGACGCGAAGGCCTCCGCGATCGCGATGACGTCATCCATAGTCTTCGGCGCTTCCAGATTCAGATTGTCCAGCCAGTCCTGGCGGATGTACAGAAGCTGCGCGCTCTCTTTGGGATTGCCCGTAAAGGGAATGGCCATCATCTTGCCGTCATACATGCAGGCTTCCATGACCTTCTCGCCGCCCTCCACTTCCACCAGGTTCCTGGTGCGCTCGCTGGCATACTTCTCCCAGACTTCGTCCAGAGGTTGTATCATGTCTGCCTCCACCAGCTCGGAGAGCTGCTTTTTATCCACCCTGAAAAAGTCAACCAGTTCTCCGGAAGAGATATCCAGGTTCAGCTTGGAATTGTATTCTTCGCCTGTGGGGGCCACCCATTTATACTTCACATCAATTCCGTATTTGTCTTCCATCAGCCTTGTCCAGGCATTGTTCTCCAGGTCTTCCCCTTCGCCATACCCCTGGGTGGCGTCGCTGAAAGGACGGACTGTGGTCACGGTCACAAGAGGATCGAACTTCCCATCTGTCCCGTCAGCTCCGCTGTCGGCCCTGTCCTGCCCTTCCGTGCCCTGTTCCGCTTCTCCCGGCCCCTCTTCGCTATTTTCTTCCGGGCTCTGCTCCTGGCCGCTCTCCTTGGCCTCACCGCCGGAACCATCCTTCCCACTCCCGCAGGCGGCCAGGGACGCTGCCAAAACCAATGCCAACAACATGCTCACGATTCGTTTTTTCATACTTTTCTTCCCTTTCTTTCGACTTACATTAGTTTCTGCCGCTTTTTCCATAATTACTACAAAATAGCTGTCCCTCGTTTTTTGCAAACGTTTGCATTTTTAGGTAAAAAACAGGAAGCACGTATCAAAGTGCTTTCACCGTTTTTCCTTCTTCTAAGAATGGCTCCAGGAAAAGGCGCTTTCGTTCCGTCCGATCCGCTTTCTCTCCCGAGTCGTCCAGGCGCCTCAGGAGCAGCTCGCCCACCTTCCGGCCAATCTCCACTTCCGGCTGTCTGACGCTTGTAAGCTTCTGCCTGGGCTCCATCCCCATTTCATGGATATCGAACCCTACTACGGAAATATCTTCCGGCACCGCCAGCCCGCTTTCCCTGATAGCCTTCATGGCTCCATAAGTCATCTTCTCCGATACGATGTAGACTGCGGTAAAAGGATTCCCCTCACGCTGTGCCAGCAGACGCTTCATCTGCAGGTATCCGGACTCGCACTTATAATCTCCCCGGACTACCAGTTCCGCGTTCACCGGTATCCCCCACTCCTCCATGGCCTCCTCGTAGCCCGCCAGGCGCTCCACACCCGTAGTCTCCTTCTCAGAGCCCGCAATCACGGCAATCTGCCGATGTCCCCTGGAAACCAGGCATTCCACCGCCACCCGGCTGGCCTTCCTGTTGTCCACTGTAATAGCATCCAGCTCAGGAAGCTCCGGCACATTATCGATGAAGACCACGGGAGCGCCGCTCTCCATGAATCGCTTGACGGTATTGCCGCTGCAGTCCACCGTGGCCAGCACCAGCGCGTCCACCCTGCGGGTATAGAGCATGTCCAGGTATTTCTTCTCATTGTCCGCGCTCTCATGGGTGTCGGCGAGGATGATCATATAGCCCTCCCGGGCCACCACCCGGTCGATTTCCTTCACAATCGTGCCGAAAAAGGTCTCCGAGATATCCGGCAGCACCACTGCCATTGTCTTCGTTGAGGACTTTTTCAGTGAGCGGGCGATTTCATTGGGCACATAGGAGTATTTTTCAGCGGCTTCCAGAACTAGCTGCCTGGTATCCTCCCTTACAACACTCTTCCCATTCAGCGCCCGGGAAACTGTCGATACTGACAGACCCAGTTCCTTGGCAAGTTCTGATATAGTGGTACTTTTCACAGAGAATTCTCCTTTGCAAACGTTTGTAATTTGTATTTTAAACAATTGTCCCCAAAATGTCAAGAGCGTTTACAAATTTTTTTGAACTTTTTGTGGTATGCGTTCCGGCACAGCATGCCCCATTTATACGATTTTCACGCAGCGCCATATTCGGCGTCAACATTTCGTGACCACTTCCCGGGCAGGTTTATTTACAGTCGAATAATTGGTGCTGAAATTTCATATACACAAATGCCCCCTAATATGATAGAATCGAACCAGGCACTCATGAAAATCACAAGAAACAGAAATATCGGCACTAAAAAGAAGTCAGCTACACCCTGACGCTTGCCATAAAGGGGATGTCCCATGAAAAATTTCAAGAGAGAAAATCTATCCTTTTCCCTATGTGGATTAAACTGCGGCTTATGCCCTATGAACCTGGACCACTACTGCCCCGGCTGTGGCGGAGGGGAGGGAAACCAATCCTGTTCCATAGCAAAGTGCAGTTTTCAGCATGGAAATATAGCGTACTGTTTTCAGTGTGAAAGCTATCCCTGCGAAAGATATGAGCACATAGATGAATTCGATTCTTTTATCACGCACCGGCATCAAAAGCAGGATATGGAGAAGTTCAAGGCGCTGGGAACGGACTGTTATTCCGCAGAACAACAGAGAAAGAAAGTCCTGTTGAATCATCTCCTGAATGCTTATAATGACGGGCGTAAGAAGACGTTTTTTTGTGTTGCGGTCAATTTATTGGAATTAGAAGACCTGGAAAATATCATAAAGGTTCTGGATGAAAATACCCTGCATCTTTCCTTAAAGGAGAAGGCCGCCTATGCCGCCAAATTATTCCAGGAAGCTGCCGCAGCAAAAAATATCACGTTAAAACTGCGCAGGAAAAAGTAGCCTGCCGGACTTTGGAATGCGTTGGCGACAGTTGGATTTTCTTGTGGCAGCGGGCTTCCACTTTTAAGTAATCTGTCATATAAACCGCCTGCTCATTCGCCCATATCCCCACACGGAAGGCTTCGTGTCACCCTCTGCAATCAACCTGTGAACTGTTTGTTGTTCTTCAAATCGCCTTTTAAAACTATCTTTTCCCACACAGTACAATTCAATATGGATATTCTGGTTAACACGGACCAAATACAGTCTTCCGTTTCTTTGTTCTATATGAATCTTGCCGGGAAGATATGTTCCTGTATATTTCTCAAGTTCTTTTGGTGACAGATAAATTTCCTCTGGTCTGTATGAAACAGGCGCCTGTTCATTATGCAGGATTGCCGCGATGCCATTCCCGAAACGATACTGATCCAGTGATTCTGTGTTCGATATAACGATAATGCAAATGTCTTCATCGAAATAATACTGCGTATAGGCAGATACGCCAAGGGTATCTCCGCCATGCGCATATTTGATTGTCCCGCCATCCTCATATCGCTCCAAACCATAGCAATAGTTGTTCTTATTTTCCGACAGATAAATCCCATAGGCATATTCCGATAGAATTTCCCTGTTTTTAAGGCACTCATACCATTTTTGCAGGTCGTCGCAATCCGTGACCAACGCACCTGCGCCAATACTATATAGATTATTTGTATAGGACACTCTGACCAGTTTGCCGTAATCATGCATATAATTGCTTGCTTTGTTTGGGATAATATTCTGGCCATCATCAAACACGGTATTGTCCATTCCTATATGTGAAAAAATGTTTTTCTGCAGGAATTCATTATAAGTCTGCCCTGAAACGTTTTGTAAAGGAGTTTTTAATTATGTTCACAAAAACTATGTTTGAATAAAGTGTTACTCTATCCTAGTTGTCCCCCACATAGTTCTATATCATAATCTCATAGGCTTATGGTGTCACTAGTGAGATGTTCTGGAATCCTTATAAAGTGCATTTTCATGGGAAGAACCTATATCAACAGGAGAATATTCTAGAATAGTTATGTCGGATCTCTAATGCACTTGTG
>OFFE01001773.1_pt1 | contig 14474 bp, 14 predicted proteins | sample 1521371 | NCBI WGS metagenome assembly OFFE01 (sample SAMEA3504131, study PRJEB24116) | mouse gut metagenome | biome: mouse gut; feature: mouse-associated habitat; material: faeces | place: Denmark | collected 2011 | reverse complement strand
TGCGCCTGGCCCTTCGCTTTATAATCGTTTTTACAATTTCGCCTGGTTTTTGCTTTTCAAGCGCTTTGGAGGGTTCTTTCGGTTACAGGAATTACCAATCGAGTTGGGGGAGGAAGTTCCACTTTTGCGACAGCGGATTTCCGCTATAGGTCATATTTCTTCATAATTTGCAGCGCTGTTTTGGATTATAGTGGATTCCCTGCTTCTCCAGCCACATCCGCCGGTAACCACAGGTCTGCCTGCAATGCTTTTGCTGCTTCTGAATCAGCCGCCCAGTCCGGCATCTGCGTCAAGTCTGTATTGCTATTTGCCCATTTCCGTTTCTCCATATAATTACCCCCTGATGTAGTACTCCTATTTTCCTACATAAGGGGGCTTTTGTTATCTCCCGTAGTTCCAGGATGTCTTCGGTGATGATCTCCCAAACAAACCGGAGGTTTATACTTTCATGATCGTGGATGATGCGGTTTCGCAGGCCGCCACCAGCTTCGTATCTGCAATAAAGGTGTCGTAAGTGCAGTTTTCGAAATATTCCATCAGCTTTACTCTGAAAACAATTTAATTTCTCCTGACTGGGTGTTGCAAACTCCAGCAGGCATTCCATCTTCGTAGCTAAAGTGAATTGAGTCTTTGTTAATATAAAACGAGGTCAAATCAATGCCTAAATTGTTGAGTTTTGGGATGAAGAAATCCAAATCATACTTTAGCGGAGAAATGTTATCAAAGTTTTGCTTTGAACTATGTGAAATATGTTTAATCCGCGCCATGCTGCACTCTCTGTCGATAATTACATCTAGGATAATATAATTAGCAGTATTGGCTCCACGCAAGATATTGAAGAGTGTGTAGCGGATACGTTTATTTATTTGTGGGAACATCCAGACAAATTCGATCCGAGGCGGGGAAAATTAAAAACTTGGCTATCTATTATTGCAAGAACACAGGCCATCAATCGGTATCGTGAAATTGCAAAAAGAGATACAGTCCCCCTTGAGGATATAGGCTTTATGGATCGTCTTGGTATTGTTGACGATATTTTGAAAGAAGAAACAAGGCGCGCTTTAATCGCTGCAATAAATGCCTTGGGCGAGCCGGAACGGGAAATCCTGATCCGCCGCTATTACTACGAGCAAAAGCCAAAGGAAATTGCGCTTGCCTTGGATATGAATGTAAAGCAAGTAGATAATCGTCTGTACCAAACAAAACTAAAACTGCGTGAAGCTCTTCCTAACTAAATTGAGGAGGCTAATATGGATTCTTTTAATAAAACAAACTTACAAAATATAAAAGATATTTTTGAGAAAAAACAGGTGTTCACCTGGATGGCAAGAAGCCTTTCCCTTCTTTTAAAATGGCAATGATTATGGCGGCTATGCTAATATGCTGTTTGAGCACAACTGCTTTTGCAGCCGGCCTGTTTTCTTTGTTATCCGGAGACGATTTGGCGATTTCTGCTGTTTATGAGGGGAATGGAGTTGTGTCAGTCCAGGTTGAAAATAAGTCTGACAAAGAACTTCATTTCCAATCTGCGCTAAAGCTGATGCAATGGACTGCCAGCGAAGAAATAAAACCACTTGCGGAGAAGAAGGTCGCTTTTAGCAATACAAGTATACCGGCCCATTCAAGTGGCACAATGACCATTGACCTTTCGGAAGCCTACGATATTGCACTGCTGGAAACGCCGCTGGTGGGCAATGATTGGTACTATTTTATCCTAACAAACAATCATTTTGTTTTTGGACAGGATTGGATGTGCGCGGTTGATTTTGCAGAACCCGACATCACCCCCGTTCAATACCCAACTCCGGTTGCGCCCGTTGAGGCGGACGCAAATCTTGTGGCGGAAATTATGGAAGAATTGCGGCCCTACTTTGAAGGCTATTCCACCAACCCCGCCGAGCGAAACAAATTATCCATGGAATATTTGGCCCTGTGCCAGAAGCTGTTGAAGCAAGCGGGCGTAACGATTATTCCCTCTGTATCCCCAATGGAATTGACCGTAATAGACAGCGAGCAAACTCCCGTTTTTGACACTTCTGTATCGATGGATATGCAATTGCAGCTTACCGGCCTGCATCGCCGGACAATAGACGGCTATGGTAAGATAATCGGCTCTTCCAATACGGAGCAGGCACTGGTGCTAAGTGCTTATATTCCGCAGCACAAGGGTGATATTGACCGCGGTGTGGGTATACCGTTGATTTATGTTCTAACATACGAAAAAAGTAAAATTACAGCCGCACAGGACTGTGCTTTCATCCGTGGTCGGCTTATGACCTTTGAGGAAATGGAGCCGTACAAAATTTATGAGGATGAACAATATGCTTGCTATGATGTCAGCCCGTTGTTTTACTCGGACCTTCGCCGACATGTAGAGAGTATGGTTAGTCAGCGGAGTGACGTCTATTTCGATGACCAGATTTGGGTGCGCGTACAAAATATTTATAACTATTACAAGGAAAATCTGGGAGAACTTCTCGGCTACAGAGATTAAGGACAGCTTTTGCTGTTAAATAAAACCAACCTCTATACAGAAAATTATCTGCAAAGAGGTTGGTTTTGTCTTTTGAGAAAGAGGGGTGAGCGGCCGCCTATTCCAGACTGCCGCTGCCTCCCATAAGCCGGGCCATCTCCTGGATGCGCTCCACTGGGAAGGGAGGGGCGGCCAGCGGCCCCAGGGCGATGGACAGGAGCTTCAGAGGGTTGTCGTCCGCCGCCACCCGATTGGAGCTGAGTGCCCCGCACCGGCGGCACCGGTGGATAAGGGCCCACTCGCCGCCCTTGCGCACCCACACCGCGATGGGCTCCATGATGCCGCCGCAGTCAGACGCCCGGTCACCGGGCTCCACGTCCACATGGAGGCTGGACAGGCAGTTGGGACAGTGGTTGCGGTGCTGGCTCCCCGCCCCCTGGGGGCTTGCCAACCAGCCGCACACCCTGCACGTGAAGCTGTCGCGGCAGGGATGGGTCTTGTAATAACCTTTTTCGTGTTGCTTTCGCTTATTTTCCCGGTTCAAGGAATAATCCTCCTAAAAGTCATATGTCATGCCCCTTTGGGAGGTTTGGGTGATAGTTTGTGACGCAAACCTCCCGGTCAGCCCACAATCACCGAATGAAACTTCATCTTCATAAAACACTTCTCCTACGCTTTTATATTTCCCACGTGTCAGGCGGCTCTGATTCCATGCGCCCACGGCGCTTTCAACCAGCCCTTCCTCACAGCGACAGGATGAATTGCAATGCCGTCCTCGGGGTCTGGGCCCCGTGAAAGCGCTCCCAGGCCACCGCCCGGCGGTGGAGCTCCTCTTGGGGCAGGTTCACGCCATTCTGCCCCGCCAGCATATCCACCAGGGTCAGATACTCCCCCTTACCCAGTCCCTGGAACAGCACCCGCACCCCGAAACGGTCGGCCAAGGAGGTCTTTTCCCGGATGGTCTCGGAGCGGTCCATCTCGTCCCCCGCCCGCTCGGAAATGGTCTGGCGCACCAGGTGGCGGCGGTTGGAGGTGGCGTATACCGCCACGTTTTGGGGCCTGCGCTCCACGCCCCCCTCCAAAATGGTCTTCAGCACCGAATATGTAGGGTCGTCCCGGTCAAAGGTGAGGTCGTCGATGAACACGATGAACTTCTGCCGCCGCCCGTCCAGCTTCCGGATGAGGGCGGGCAGTCCGCCCAGATCCGCCTTGTCCGCCTCGATGAGCCGCAGCTCCTCCATCCCCGGCAGGGTGAGCAGGTGCTTCACCGTGGCCGACTTGCCCGTGCCGCTCTCGCCGTAGAGGAGCACGTTGTTCACATACTTCCCCTCCATAAGCGCTCGGGTGTTGCGCTCCACCTCCGCCCGCTGCTCCTCATAACCCAAAAGCTGGTCCGAGGTCGGGCAGTCCGGCCGCTCCACCGGGATGAGCGCCCCATTCTCCCACACAAAAGCCCGGAAGCGGGCAAACTGGCCCGCGCCCTCCTCCCGGTAGGCGGCGGTAAGCTGGTCAAAGGAGAAGGGCACCCCCCGCTGCCACCGGGGCAGGGAGGTGAGCACCCCCTGGTAGTCGCTGTCCAACAGCCTGCCCAGGTGGCTGAGCCACCTGTCGCAGTCCACACTGGCCAGCAGCTCAAAGGCGGATATGTCCAGCCGCGCCGCCTGCTCCAGCGCCGGGTCACGGTCCTCCCGCTGGGCCAGCAGCGGATAGGGCCCCTCCGACCAGCGCAGGGCGTCCCACAGCCACTGGCCCAGGCCGGGATAGCCCTCCACCCGGAGCTGGTAAAACAGGTCGGTGTAGGCCTCCAGCCCGCCCAGGCCGTCCCCGTGGGCGGCCCCGGCCAGCAGGCGCAGGGCGCACTCCATCACCGGCTGGGCCAGGATGTCCTTATAGGCCGTCACCCCCCGCAGGGCGGCCAGCATAGTCTTTACATTCATCAAATTCACCTCGATGGGGATATTATAAAGTATCCGCGTCCAAATGGCAATCCCTCAATTTCCCGGGAAAATCTGACTTTGGACTTCCTATTTTCCCTCCGCTGTGGTAAAATACCTAAAATATGAAAATAACGCGCCGGGAGGTATTCAACATGGAACTGAGTGAGAAAACGCTGTCCAGCAGCCAGGTTTTTGACGGGCGGCTGCTGAAGGTCTATCTGGACCAGGTGGGGCTGGCCAACGGGGACGCCGCCGTCCGGGAGTTTGTCCACCATCCCGGCGGGGCGGCGGTGGTGGCGCTGGATGGGGATGGGAACGTCTATCTGGAGCGCCAGTTCCGCTATCCCTACCACAAGGTGGTCACCGAGATCCCGGCGGGTAAGCTGGAGCCGGGGGAGGATCCCTTTGACGCCATCCGCCGGGAGCTGAAAGAGGAGATCGGCGCCGAGGCGGAGCGGTGGGACGCCCTGGGCCACATCATGCCCACCGTGGGATACACCGACGAGATGCTCTACCTGTTCCTGGCCCGCGGCCTCACCTTTGGGGAACGCCACCTGGACCGGGATGAGTTTTTGGAGCCCTTCAAGCTGCCCTTTGGCGAGGCGCTCTCCCAGGCGGCGGACGGACGCATCAACGACGCCAAGACCCTGGCCGCCCTGTTCCGGGCGGACCGGCTGATGAAGGCGGAGGCCGGGGAGTAACCCCCCGCCGCCGGAAAAAACAGGAGGAACGCTATGGGTAAAAAAATCCTGGTGGTGGAGGACGAACGCAACATTGTGGACATCCTCACCTTCAACCTCCAGCGGGAGGGATACGATACCCTGGAGGCCCTGGATGGGGCCGCGGGGCTGCGCCTGGCTCTGGATCAGGACCCGGACCTGATCCTGCTGGATCTGATGCTGCCCAAAATGGACGGCTTCCAGGTGTGCCGCACCCTGCGCGACCAGGGGCGGGCCACCCCCATTATCATGCTCACCGCCCGGGAGGAAGAGACGGACAAGGTGCTGGGCCTGGAGCTGGGGGCGGACGACTATATCACCAAGCCCTTCTCCATGCGGGAGCTGCTGGCCCGGGTGAAGAGCAATATCCGCCGCACGGAAATGCTGGCAAAGGCCAATCCCCAGGCTGCGGCCAACCGCCTGGAGCTGGGGCGGGTCCAGGTGGATCTGGACGCCATGCTGGTGTACAAGGATGGGGAGGCCCTGGATCTGACCCAGCGGGAATACGAGCTGGTGAAAACGCTGGCCTCCGCCCGCGGCCAGGCGGTGAGCCGGGAGTCGTTGATGGAGCAGGTCTGGAACTACGACGGTTACGTGGGCGACGTGCGGGCGGTGGACGTGGCCATCCGGCGCCTTCGCGAAAAGCTGGAGGACGACCCCGCCGACCCCAAATTCATTGTCACCCGCCGGGGGCTGGGCTACGCCTTCGGCGTATAAAGGGGCCCCTGCAAAGCCGCCTTTTGGCTTTGCGGGGAGAGGAGGCGCGGGGAAGCGAACGGAGTTTTCGCCGCAGGCGGAAATGAAGCGGAGCGGACTTTGCGACGACGAAAGGAGGCGCCGCCATGCGCCGCAACCTGCACATTAAACTGGTGCTTATCATGGTGCTGCTCATCGTATCTCTGATGGTGGTGGTGGGCGCGTTTTTGATGAATTCGGTCACCGGCTACTATATCAACGACTTTTACCAGCAGATCGCCGACGCTTTCGGCCCGGACAACGCCGACTTCGTCCGAAACCTCCAGACCGCCACCCCGGGCGAGGAGGACGGCGCGGCCATGGTGCAGGAGGTGCTGTCCGCTTACGCCGGCATCCTGGGGGTAGACAGGCGCAACCGCAACTTTTTCGTGCTGGACGGGGCCACCGGGCGCTGCCTGGGCGGCTCCGCCGTCCCACCGGAGGGAGGCGTCACCGTCACCCCCAATATCTCCGCCGCCCTGCTGGGGACGCCCGGCTTCGACAGCAGCGTCACCGCCGATTATATGGACGCCGCCATCCCCATCACCCGGGGCGGGCATTCCTATATCGTCTATATCCTGGACAGCCGGGAGACCGCCCGCAGCCTCAACGCCGAAATGTTCTCCCTCATCATGGAGGCGCTGGCCCTGGGCCTCATCATCTCCGTCCTGCTCTCCTTCCTGCTGTCCAAAACTATGGTGGATCCCCTCCAGCGGCTCACCGACGGCATTGAGCAGGTGGCCCAGGGGGACTTCTCCCGGAAGCTGGAAATCACCTCCAGCGATGAGATCGGCCAGCTCACCGAGAGTTTCAACGCCATGGCCCAGCAGCTGGAAACCAATATCGCCGAGCTGGAAAAGGCCGAACAGCAGCGCAAGGATTTTGTGGCCAACGTGTCCCACGAGCTGCGCACCCCTTTGACCAACATCAAAAGCTATGCCGAAACCCTGGCCGATGGGGTGGGCGAGCTGCCCGCCGAGATGGAGCAGCGCTTTTTGGGGGTCATTCTTAATGAATCCGACCGCATGACCCACATCCTTCAGGATCTGCTCACCCTGTCCCGGTTCGACTCAGGCCGCAGCGAGCTGCGCCTGACCGCTTTCCCCTTTGCCAAGGCGGTGGACGACACCTACCAGGCCGTTTTGATGGACGCCCAGAACCACGCCCACACGGTGGAGCTGCGCCTGCCGGAACACCTCCCCCAGGTGCGGGCGGACCGGGAGCGGATCATGCAGGTGATGATGAACATTGTGTCCAACGCCATCAAGTACACCCCCGACGGGGGGCGGATTGTGCTGTCTGCCGGGCAGACGGGGGACCGGGTGTGGATGGAGGTGGACGACAACGGCATCGGCATTCCAAAGGGCGACCGGGGACGTATTTTCGAGCGGTTCTACCGGGTGGACAAGGCCCGCTCCCGCCAGTCCGGGGGGACAGGGCTTGGGCTGTCCATCGCCCAGGAGATCATGAAGCAGCACGAGGGCAGGCTGTATCTGGTTGACAAGTCCGAGCCGGGCCTCACCATCCGCATGGAGCTGCCGGTCCGCGGGCCCGGGGAGGAGGCCGGCCATGGAGGATAAGCGCCGCCTTGTTGAGTGGGGCAAGGACGCCCTTATCGTCCTGCTGTCCCTGTCCGCCGCCTACCTGCTGTCCATGACCCCTTTAGTCCGGGACAGCGGCGTGCTGGAGCTGCTCTCCCCCCAGGAGAGCCTTAACCCCAGTGCCTCCACCGCCAGCCAGGGGGTTGCCATGCTCCCCGCCCGGCTGGCCGTCTCCGGGGAAGGGGGGCGCTGCGGCGTACAGTATGACCAGACACAGCTGGAGGAGCTCTTTCCCCCCCTGGGCGCCCTGCTGGGGGATGCGCTGGCCTCCGCCGGAGATGCCCTGCCCATCTCCGAGGCACAGTGGCGCCGGTATTTGACTGGTAAGGGCGTCTATTTTGATTTCGCCGGGGATGTCCCCCTGTCCGCCCTGGAACATTGGCTCCAGGGCGCGGGGACGGCGGAGCCGGACGGCTCGGCCCGCCGGGTGCTGCTGTGCGCCGGCCAGGGGGATGAGGTTTTATTGTGCTGGCAGGAGGCGGAGGGGGGGCAGTTCTTCTGCTGCTCCACCGCCCTGACCCAGACCCTCCATCTGGATCCCGCCACCGCCGCCGTCACATCCAACGCAGCCTATTTTGCCTTTGAAAACCCGGAGCTGTCCCAGCTCCTCTCCCCCTATACCCTGGTCACTGAGGTGGCCCAGCAAGGGCCCTGCTACGCCGCAGCCAATCCCCTGGGGGGCGGCGTGTCCGCAGTGCTGGACGCGCTGTCCTTCAACAGCCAGAACCATGCCCCGGTAAGCGATGGCGAGGTCTATGTGGACGGCGACGACCGGCTGGTGGTCGGCACAAACGGCACCGTAACCTACCGGGCGTCCTGGGGGGGAAAATACCCCACAGGGCCCGCTCTGGCCGGTGCGGTGGACAAGGCCCGCTCGCTGGCCGAGGGCACGCTAGGCGCGCTGTGCGGGGAGGCCCGGCTCTACCTCGTCTCCGCCCAAAAGGACCAGGAGGCACTGTGCCTGCGCTTTGGATACCTGCTGGGCGGCTGCCCCGTCTATCTGGGCGGCGAGGGCTGGGCGGCGGAGTTCTGGGTCAAAGACGGGTATATCACCCAGTTCACCCTCCACTTTCGCAGCTATACCCCCAACGGCGAACACACACTGCTGCTGCCCATCGACAAGGCCGCCGCCATGCTGCCCAGCATCGCCCGGGAGCAGCGGGAACTGGTCATCCAATATCTGGACACAGGCGGCCCATCCGTCTCCCCCCATTGGGCGGCGGCTTGAACAGGAAGGAGGCGGCCGAACCGTGGAGTGGCGAAAGCTGAAAAACCTTATCATCCTCATCCTGCTGGTGGTCAACGGCTTTTTGCTGGTGCTGGTGGCCTCCCGCGGCCGGGAATCCGCCCAATATGAGCGCTCCGCCCTGGAGCATACCGTGCAGGTTCTGGAGCGCGGCGGCATCCAGGTGGACCGCTCCGCCATCTTCCCTGCCACCGGTATGGCCCCCTTATCCATGGAGCGGGATCTGGAGCAGGAGGCCCGGCTGGCCCGGGCCCTGCTGGGCGGCGATGCCCAGGGGGACAACCAGGTGGGCGGGGTATACCTCTACCGCAGCGCCCTGGGGGAGGTGTCCCTGCGGGCAGGCGGCGAGCTGACCGCTGAGCTTGCCCCCAATTCCCGCTGGGAAACCGCCCGCCCGGAGGATCACGCCGCCGCGCTTTTGAAGGATCTGGGGGTGGACGCCGCGCTGTCCGGCCTGAGCCAGGAAAACGGCCAGACCACCCTGCGCTTCACCCAGCGCTGGGACGGCGCGCCGGTGTTCTCCTGCCATGTGGAATTTACCTACCGGGAGGGACGGCTGTGCTCCCTGGGCGGCACCCTGCTGATAACCGCCGGGGGAACGGCGGAGCCGGGAGAGGCCCTCACCCTTCCCACCGCGCTGCTGCGCTTTTCCGAGGAAATTGCCGCTGCCGGCGATGTATGTACCAACCTGCGCTCTATGGAACCGGGCTGGCGGGGGACGGCCCCCTCCCTGTCCGGCGGCATCCGGCTGACCCCGGTATGGCTGGTGACCACCGACACGGCCAGCTATTACCTGGACTGCGCCACCGGCGCCCTTGCCCGGGCCGCAGAAACAAGAAGCGCGGAGAAGCCGGGCGCAGGGGACTAAACCCAGCTCCACCCTAACGCATGTCTGACAAGCCCCCCTTCATATAATCGAAGAAGTTGAAAACAATTTGTTCGATTATATGAAGGGGGGCGGGTTTTTTGTCCACGATCCTGGCCGGAACCCTGCTGCTCACCGCCACCGGCCTGTTCTCCCAGGTAGTGGGGTTTTTGTACCGCATGGCCCTGTCCCGGCTCATCGGCGCGGAGACCATGGGGCTGTACCAGCTGGTGATGCCGGTGTACTCCATGTTCATGTCCCTCACCGCCGTTGGGCTGACGGTGGCGGTGTCCACCCTGTCCGCCCGGCACCACGCCCTGGGGGACAACGGCACTGTGCGGCTGGTGCTGCGCCGCGCCCTGGGGTGTTTTTTCCTGCTGGCCCTCCCCCTGGGAGCGGCGGTGGTTCTGCTGTCCGACCCCATCTCCGTATACCTTCTGGGGGACGCCCGCACCCGGCTGGGGGTGGCGCTGCTGGTGCCCTGCGTGCTGCTCACCGGGGTGGAAAACCTTCACAAGCACTGTTTTTACGGCATTGGCCGGGTGCGTCCTCCCGCCGCCGTGGAGACTGTCGAACAGCTTATCCGGGCGGGGGCGGTGCTGGGGCTGCTCATCGCGCTGTTCCCCCGGTCCGCCGAGGAGACGGTGGGGCTCATTGTACTGGGGATGGTGGTCTGCGAGATATTCTCCGCCTGCGCCCTCACCCTGCTGTTCCGGCGGCACTGGCGGCGCTTTCCCCCGGGGGAACCGGGGGTCGGGATCAGCGCCCGGCGGCTGATGGCCATCGCCGCCCCGGTGGGGGCCACCTCCCTGCTGGGCACCCTGCTGGGGTCGGCCAACGCGGTCCTCATCCCGGCCAAGCTGGTGGAGGGGGGCATGACCCTGTCCGGGGCCATGGCGGAATTCGGGGTGCTCAGCGGCATGACCCTGCCGCTGCTGGCCCTCCCGACCGGATTTATCGGGGCGCTGTGCCTGGTGATGGTGCCCGACCTCTCCCGGCGCACCGCCCAGGGGGACCGGCGTGCGGCGGCGGGCTTTCTGGACCGGGTGATGTCCGCCACCTCCCTGCTCATGGCCCCGGCCATGGCCCTGCTCACCGTCATCGGCCCCACAGTCGGCCGGGCCATGTTCAAGGACCAGCGGGTAGGAGAACTGATGCTGCCCCTGGCTGTGGGAACCCTCCTGGGGTGCTGGCAGTCGGTGCTGTCCGGCGCGCTCAACGGCCTTGGCCTCCAGGGGAAGGCCGCCCGCAACGCCATTCTCAGCGACGCTGTCCAGCTGGCTTTCACTTTTTTCGCCGTGTCCCGGTTCGGACTGGCGGGGTTTGCCGCCGGGTACGCCGCCTCCGCGCTTGCGGGGGCGGGGCTCAACCTGGCGTCGGTGCTCCGCGCCGCGCAGCTGCGGGTGAATTGGCTGCGCTGGTTTATCCGCCCCTTGCTGGCAGCGGTGCTCATGGGCCTGTGGTGCAATCTGCTGTTTCGGGTCATGCTGGACGCGGGGTGCGGCCAGGGCTGGGCGGCGCTTGCCTGCGCCGCGTTGGGGCTGGCAGTATACGCCGCCGCCCTGCTGGCCCAGGGCGGCGCGGTCTCCCGGCCCGCTTTTTTCCGGGAGCGGCAGTAGGCGGAAAGGCCTTGCGCCGCCGCACCCACCGCCCAAACAGCGGTGGGGACAGCAGCGGCTGATAGAAACGAAAACAGGAGGATGTGCCATGAACCCCAGGATTTTGATCTCCACCGGCGGCGGGGATGCCGGAAACTATCTCAACGCCGTCCGGGCCGCGGGCGGGATAGGTGAGGCCCGCTACCTCCCCGCCCCGGATCTGGGTTACGACGGCCTGCTTCTCTCCGGCGGGGAAGACATGGATCCCGCCCTCTTCGGCCAGGAAAACCGGGGCTCAAAAGGGATTGACCGGAACCGGGACCGGGCGGAGCTGGCCCTGCTGGAAGCCTTTTGTAACGCGGGAAAGCCGGTTTTTGCCATCTGCCGGGGACATCAGGTGGTCAATGTTTGGCTGGGCGGCGATCTCGTCCAGGATCTGGGCCCTGGCCTGGTCCCATTTCATCAAAAGCCGGGCGGTGATCTCGTCCACCCGGTCCAGGCGGAAAAGGGCACGCTCCTCCACCGTCTGTATGGCCCGGCGTTCCCGGTGAACAGCCGCCACCACCAAGGCCTGGGGCGGCTGGGACAGGGGCTGCGGGGCACGGCCTGGTCTGAGGACGGGGTGGCGGAGGCCGTGGAGCACCAGACCCTGCCCCTGATTTCCGTCCAGTTCCACCCGGAGCGGATGACAGGGGCGCTGGCAAGGCCAGACACAGTGGACGGCGGAGCGCTGTTCCGGGTGTTTTTGGGGTTGTGCGAATAACTTGGATTTGTCACGCTTCACCTATTCGCGATGGTTCAGCGCCTCTTGTTAGCACTCTCATATTGAGAGTGCTAATTGTTTACATGGAGTTCATGAAATCTGGGGCGGTTGGGGTATACTACACAGTGAAACTACAGATTGGAGCGCAAATTGGAGCACGGAGGATAGACACGCAGGGGAGCTCGGAGTGAAGCGATGGCAAAAGCCCAGCGCCCGCGCAGCGGGATCGGGTTTTGCCTGAGCCGCAGCGAAAGCGACCCGGCCGCGTGTCCAATCCGCAGCGTGATTACAAGCTGCGTTTCCCCGAAAAGGAGTGAATTTTACCATGAATATGAACCAATTTACCCAGAAATCCCTGGAGGCCATCCAGAGCGCCCAAAGCCTTGCCGTCCAGCACGGCAACCAGCAGATCGAACAACCCCACCTGCTGCTGGCCCTGACGGATCAGGAGGGGGGCTTCATCCCCCAGTTGCTCACCCACATGGGGCTCACCCTGGAGTCTTTCCGGGCCGCCGCCCGCCACGAGGTGGAAATACTGCCCAAGGTGTCCGGCGCCGGCCGGGAGGCGGATAAGGTATACATCGCCCCCGGCGTGGATAAGGCGCTCAGCCAGGCCCTCGCCATCGCGGGGGGCATGAAGGACGAGTTTGTATCGGTGGAGCACATCCTCCTGGCCCTCATCGACACGGCGGAGGGCAGGCTGAAGGAGCTGCTGCGCACCTACAACGTGGACAAGGAAAAGGTCATGCAGGCCCTGGCCGCCCTGCGGGGGAACCAGCGGGTGACCTCAGATAACCCGGAGGAAACCTACGAGGCGCTGAAAAAGTACGGCTCCGACCTGGTGGAGCGGGCCCGGCAGAACAAGCTGGACCCGGTGATCGGCCGGGACGACGAGATCCGCAATGTCATCCGCATCCTGTCCCGGAAGAGCAAAAACAACCCCGTCCTCATCGGCGAACCCGGCGTGGGCAAGACCGCCATCGCCGAGGGGCTGGCCCAGCGGATCGTCAAGGGGGATGTGCCCGCAGGGCTGAAGGACAAAACCGTCTTTGCCCTGGACATGGGCGCCCTCATCGCCGGGGCCAAGTACCGGGGGGAATTTGAGGAGCGGCTGAAGGCCGTTTTGAACGAGGTGAAGCAGTCCGAGGGCCGCATCCTGCTGTTCATCGACGAGCTGCATACCATCGTGGGGGCGGGCAAGACCGAGGGGGCCATGGACGCGGGCAACCTCCTGAAGCCCATGCTGGCCCGGGGCGAGCTGCACTGCATCGGGGCCACCACCCTCAACGAGTACCGGCAGTATATCGAAAAGGACGCCGCCCTGGAGCGCCGGTTCCAGCCCGTGATGGTAAACGAACCCACGGCGGAGGATGCTGTGGCCATACTCCGTGGCCTCAAGGAGCGCTACGAGGTGTTCCACGGGGTGAAGATCACCGATGGGGCCATCGTGGCCGCCGCCACACTGAGCAACCGCTATATCACCGACCGCTTCCTGCCCGACAAAGCCATCGACCTCATCGACGAGGCCTGCGCCCTGATCCGCACCGAGATGGACTCCATGCCCACCGAGCTGGACGTAATCTCCCGGAAGATTATCCAATGCGAGATTGAGGAGGCGGCGCTGAAAAAGGAGGACGACCCCCTCTCCCAGACCCGGCTGGCCGACATTCAGAAGGAGCTGGCCGAGCTGCGGGATGAGTTTAACGCGGGCAAGGCCAAGTGGGAGAACGAAAAGAACGCCATCGGGAAAGTGCAGAAGCTGCGGGAGGATCTGGAGGCCGCAAATGCCGCCCTGGAAAAGGCCCAGCGGGAGTATGACCTGGAAAAGGCCGCCCAATTGCAGTACGGGACCATCCCTGAGCTGAAAAAACAGCTGGAGGAGCAGGAGGGCTATGCCGCCCAGTCCAAGGAGGGCAATCTGCTCCGGGACAAGGTGACGGAGGAGGAAATCGCCCGGATTGTGGAGCGCTGGACGGGCATCCCCGTGTCCAAGCTGATGGAGGGGGAGCGGGAGAAGCTGCTCCACCTGGAGGACATCCTCCACAAGCGGGTGGTAGGCCAGGACGAGGCCGTCCGGCTGGTCAGCGAGGCCATTTTAAGAAGCCGCGCCGGCATCGCCGACCCCGGCAAGCCCATTGGCTCCTTCCTGTTCCTGGGGCCCACCGGCGTGGGCAAAACTGAGCTGGCAAAAGCCCTCAGCGAAGCTTTATTCGACAGCGAGAAGAACCTGGTGCGCATCGACATGAGCGAGTATATGGAGAAGTTCTCCGTGTCCCGGCTCATCGGGGCCCCTCCGGGATATGTGGGCTATGAGGAGGGCGGCCAGCTCACCGAGGCGGTGCGCCGCCACCCCTATTCCGTCATCCTCTTCGACGAGGTGGAGAAGGCCCACCCGGACGTGTTCAACGTGCTTTTGCAGGTGCTGGACGACGGACGCATTACCGACAGCCAGGGCCGGACGGTGGACTTCAAGAATACCGTCATCATCCTCACCTCCAACCTGGGCAGCCAGTACCTGCTGGACGGCATCGGGGCGG
>OFFE01001769.1_pt1 | contig 14513 bp, 16 predicted proteins | sample 1521371 | NCBI WGS metagenome assembly OFFE01 (sample SAMEA3504131, study PRJEB24116) | mouse gut metagenome | biome: mouse gut; feature: mouse-associated habitat; material: faeces | place: Denmark | collected 2011 | reverse complement strand
CCATATGGGTTCCGGGCCCTGAATGGTTTTCGGCCTGGAGCGTTACTGTTGCGCGGCGGCGGTTTTGTCCGCAACGGAATCCCGTTCAATAAGCGGATACCCAGCTTCTTTGCCGCGCCATAGACGCCAATGGTGCGGAACCAGTTGACGCAGAAGATTGCGTCGGGTACGCCGGAGTTTTTGATCATCTCCTCGGACAGGCGGAAGAGCGTGCCGGAGTCCTCCGAGGGGGACGAGAACTCGTAGGCTTTCTGGGGGGAGATGCCGTTGTCCTCCATAGCTTGGCGGTAACCGTCGGTGCGCATGCGGAACGAGTTGATGTGGCTGTGATTTTACACTTCTCTGCAAGTATATGGGAGGTTTACTCCATCAAAAACCGCGCCCAGCTGCTGTCTGCCTGCTCCATGGCCTCATCCAGGGTGAGTTCGCCGGTGACGTACTGCGACAGCGGCTCGGCCACGGCGGGGTACCACCCGGTGATCTGGTCAAAGCGGGCGTAGGGCACGCCCATGGCGTCCTGTATCTGCCGGAAGTACACCTCCATTTGTTCCACGTCTATTCCTGACCCATAGCTGTTCCATATCCGCTTATAAAATTCAAGCCACCGCTCCTGCGCCGCGGTGTTGGCGGTCAGGGTGTCCCGGGTATATGTATACCTGCTCTCTTCGGTCATCCCGCCGCTGCCGGCCAGATATTGCAGAAATTCCCACGCCGCCTCCTGGTTTTTGGAGCGCGAGGAAATGGCCCAGCAGAAGGCGTAGCCCTGCCGCTTCTCGCTGATCTCCCCCAGGGGGTACGGGGCCGCCTGCAAAGAGATGCCTTGGTTATTTGCCGCCATCTCAATGCGGTGTACCCGGTCATTTGCAGTGGAGTCGCTGCCGTATCCACCGTTGACGATCAGGGCTTTGGAGGCGTCGCCGTCAGAGCGGAGCAGCTGGGTGCTGCCGCACAGCGCCTTGAACTTCTCCAGAAGCCGGCGCAGGTAGGGCTGGTCCAGCCGGACGCTGCCGTTGGCCTGGGGAAGATCGTACAGGTTGGCCAGCAGAATGTCGTCAAAAATCTGTTCCTGAGAGCCGTACATTCCAATTCCAGCGTCAGATATCTCCAAAGAGAGGTCCGTGCCCTGCTCCTTCCACTCCAGCGCCAGGTTCAGCAGCTGGGACCAGGTGACCGTATACGGATCGATGTCCAGCTCGTCCAGCAGCTCCTGGTTCCAGACATAGTAGGTGGGCAGCACCGCCAGGGGCAGTCCCCGGATGGAGCCGTCCGCCCCCCGCAGGGGGTCCAGCAGGTTGTCCGGCAGCTCGTCCCGGAAGGGGCAGGCGTCCAGATAGCCGGACAGGTCGGCAAAGGCGTCGGTCTGGGTCATGGTCTCGGTGCCCAGGCCGGAGCCGGTCACCATTACCAGATCCCCCACGTCCCCTGTCATAACCCGCAGGGCAATTTGGTCCTTGTACTCCATGGAGTTTTTCTGGAACTCCTCCCGGGAGATAAACTGGGTGTCCCACACCAGCTCCACCTCCGGATGGTCCCGCATATAGTTGCGGGCTGCGGCGTCAACGCTGTCCACCTTGTAGGGCGCGGTGATGGTCAGCGCCACCACGTCCGCCGGGTCCACATGGATGCGGTCCGGCTCCAGGACGGACAGCTTCCGCCAGTAAATGCGGTTGTCCGGGTCGCTGAAGTCATAGTTATAATAACTGATATAGAGCTGGTTCCGGCTGTCCATCGCGCAGGAAATGTTGCCATTCAAGCCGATCCACTCGGCGTCCAGCCCGTCCACATCGTCGTTCAAGCTCACCAGAAGCTGAGCTTCCTCCGTTTCCGGGTCGATCCAGAAGAGCTTTTGGTCGCCTTCCAACAGGACGAGGACCCCGCCGCCGGCGGGGGACATGGCGGGGCGGACATTATTCCAAAGAAGATGGAGCTCGAAACTGTCCAGGGAGAACCGGCACACCGCTTTTCTCTCCTCCGGCGAATACTTGATTAAGAACAGGTCGTAATCAGGGGCAGGCCCCCGTTCCAAAAGATACAGGCCCCCATCCTCGTCAAAGCAGAAGGATATGATGTTTTCCCAGGTGTCTGCCACCTCCGCCGTCCCGGAGGACGTGTCTACCAGTTGAGTTGCTGTGTGATAGATGGAGAGCACAAAGCGACCGTCCCGGACCGCCATGGCCGTAGGCTTCTGACCGGATTCAAAAGAGAACACATCGCCCTCCGTCACCCCCTCCCGGCAGGGGGCCAGGGTCACGCGCTCCCTATCATACTCGTAATACGCGCACCACAGCGTCCCCTCCTGGTCAAAGGCCAGGGTATCGAAACGGGTTCCCTCATAAAATTCCCCGGGGCCGTAGGTGCGCAGAACCTCTCCCGAGGCCATGGACACCACATCCACGGAAAAATCCTCCCCCGGCTTTTCCTGACGGTAGGAAAACACACAGGGCTGGTTCTCAAAAAGGAAGATTCCCCCCATGGGTTCAGCGGACGCTTTTTGCGGCAGGGAATCCTCCTCCGCTTTTTTCCATCTGCCCCCCCTGCCGCACCGGGCGGTAGGCGGAGGGCATGAAGCCGGAAATGTCAAAGGGCTGGAACTCCATGCTCGTGTGGATACCGCCGCTGCCTGCCGGAGGGACGTCCGGGGCGCTCTCCCCCGGCGCGCGCAGCACCAGCCACGCGCCTGCGGCGATAACCAAGACCAGCAGCGTTCCCAGGGCGGCCAGTTGTAGTTTCTTGTTTTTCATTCACATTCCTCCTGCCAGGTCATGGCACCATTCCGATGGTTGCTTCCTGCGATCCCTCTCAGCGCCGCCGCCCCCGCCGCCAGCGCCCCGCACTCCACGGCCGCCAGGGCGTGGCCCAGCCGCAGCTTATCGGCCAGCGCCGTGCCGCAGGGCGAGCACCGCCCGTCGGGGAAGGCGTTTTGCGCCCACCGGCAGTAGTGGGCGGGGTCAAAGAGCGTGCCCTCCGGCAGCAGGCCGGACGGCAGCGCCGGCTCCCAGCGCCACAGCCATTGCAGGGCAAGGATGGCGGCCACCACCCACGCCGCCAGGGCAATGGCCCCGGCCAGCAGCCGCACCCCGGCGTCAGACAGGTACTGCGCCGGGTACTGCCGCTCCAGCGCCGCCTGGGCGCGGGTCCACTCCGTCCGCCCCTGGGCCCAGAGCAAGCTCCACACCAGCCACAGCCCCCAGACCGCCCCCCAGCCCAGCCACAGCGTACCGCTCTGGGCGACGACGGCGGGGGCCCAGGCGTAGTCCAGCACCTGGGCTTCCATGCCCGCGCCCGCCAGCGCCGCCCGGATGGCCGGGGCGGCAAAGGGGTTCTCGGAGGGAATCACGAAGCAGCCTTCCTCCGAGGCGGGCTCCCAGCCCCACTCAGCCGCTGCGGAAGCCAAGGCACCCTCCGCTGCCGGGAGGTTCGGGGCGAGGACTTCTACCCGGCCCTCCGGCAGCTCCCGTAAGATCAGCGTGTGCCACCCCAGGGCCCCGGCGAACACCAGCGCCGCCAGGGCGCAGACCGTCAGCCGCCGCCTCATGGGGCTTCCTCCTCCCACACCCGCACGGGGATGGTGCCGCCCGCCAGCGCCCGGTCGGCATACCGCACCACCCGGGCCTCCCGGTAGAGGCCGTCCACAGCGGTAAGGCCGTCCCCGGTGGCCAGGACGCGCACCGTGGCCCGCCGGACGGCCACCGGGTAGAAGTAGGACAAGGTGTCCTCCGCCACGTAGACGTAGGGCTCCTTGTCAAGGTAGACGGCCTCGGCGGGCATCACCGCGTCATAGCGCTCCCCGCCGATGACGCCCGGGGCGGGCGTGACGCACAGCACCCGGGGGGTGCGCAGGGCGTCCAGGTGGTGGCTGGCAAAGGTGAAAAACAGCATGAGGAGCAGAAAAACGGCGATGGCCTTTCCGGCTGTCCGGTTCATTTCCCGCCCTCCTTACTGGATGCTGGTCAGGCTGATGCCCTCCTCCAGCGCCTTCTGACAGCACAGGTAGAGGAGCATGGGCACCACCGCGTATAAAATTGCCGCCGCGAACGCCGCGCCGCCGAAGGTTTGGCCGCTCAGCCGTTGGGACAGGGGGAGCAGCGCCTCGCTGCGCAGAAACACCACCGGCTGGTCCACCATAGACCAGCAGCTGATGGCCTGGAGGGTGACCAGCGACAGGATGGCGGGCTTGCACAGGGGGCAGACGATGTGCAGCAGGATGCGCCCACCCCCCGCGCCGTCCAGCCGCGCGGCCTCCAGGATTTCCCCGTCCAGCCCCCGCATGAACTGGGTGAGCAGAAACGTCCCGAAGGCCCCGAAGGCGCAGGGCAGGATGATGGCGGCGGGGGTGTCCAGCAGCCCCAGGGAGCGCAGGGTGAGGTACTGGGCCACCACCGTGGCCTGGAAGGGGAGGAGCATCAGCAGGGTGTAGAGGAACAGCAGGGCGTTTCTGCCGGGAAAGCGGTGCAGGCTCAAGCCGTAGGCCGCCAGCGCAGCCACCGGCACACACAGCGCCAGAATCCCGGCGGTGTACCCCGCCGAGTTCCAGAACCAGGCGAAAAATTCCTTGGAGCCCAGCAGAATCTCCTCGTACTGTCTCAATGAGAAGCGCCCGTTCACCCGCAGGGAGCCGAACAGCAGCACTCCCGCCGGGACGAGGCAGGCCACGGCGGCGGCGGACACCGCCGCGCGCTGAATCTTCCAGCCCAGTCCCTTATTCCACATGGCGTTTCACCCTCCTTTGCAGCAGCAGCGCCGCTGCTACCAGGGCGGACAGGGTGAGCACCGTCAAAAAGGCGGCGGCGCTCAGCCGCTGGTAGTTGAGCCTGTAGAAGCTGCTGTTCATGAAGTGCTGGAGCATATAAAGCCGCCGGGGCGGGCTGTCGCCGTAGAGCATATACACGTCCCGGAAGAGCAGAAAGTAGTTCATCACCGCCACGATGCCCGCGAAGAGCAAAGTTGGGGAGAGCAGGGGGATGAGCACATGGACGAGGCAGCGGCCCTCGCCGCCGCCGTCCAGGCAGCAGCTCTCTTGATATTCCACCGGCAGGGCGCGGATGGCCCCGGTGAGGATGACGCTGAGGCAGCCCGCGTTGCGCAGCAGGTACAAAAGCAGGGTGAGGGGCAGGGCGGCGGGGCCGCTCAGCGCCTCCCTTCCCCACATGCCCTGCCACGCCACGGCCAGGCTGGAGGCGGGCAGGACAAAGGGCAGCAGCAGCGCCCAGCGCTGCCAGGAAAAGGAGCCCTTGGCCAGCGCCACGCTGAGCAGCAGTGCGCAGGCCAGGGCCAGCGGCACGCCCAGAATCAAAAACAAGGCGGTGTTTCCCACCGCATGGCGAAAGACCGGGCTGTCCAGCAGGTCCCGGAAGTTGGCAAGGCCCACAAACCGGGGCTCCGACACCCCCTGGGTGAAGGTGTAGTAGAGGCTGGACAGAAAGGGGAGCACGTAAAACGCGCACACACCCGCCAGGCTGGGGAGGAAGAGTAAAAGCCCCGTCCGGCCGGTTTTGGCTTGCATCGTGATCTCCCCTTTCTCCCGCCTTCTGCCCGCATTATGGCATACTCCCGCAATCCCGGGCAAGTGCCTTTGCACCAAATGCGGCTTTTGGACACATGATGCGGGCGGGGGCCGTTTGACAGTCCCCGCCCTGGCATATTATAATAAAATGAAAGGGAAACCAGGCTGTGGAACGGAAGGGGGCGAAGCTGTTGATCCGGGTTGCGATCTGCGACGACGAGCCCGCCTTTGTCGCCCGGGTAGAGGGAATGGCCCGGCGCTTTTTTGACGGGCAGGATCTTCAGGCGGAGATCATTTGTTTCACCTCGCCGCTGGCCTTTGCCGGCAGTGAGCTTGCCGGGTTCCAGCTGGTGCTGCTGGACGTGTCCATGGAGGAGATGGACGGCATACAGGCCGCCAAGCTCCTGCGGGAGCGGAACCAGGACGCCATTTTGATCTTCCTGTCCGCCTATGTGGACTATGCCATCATGGGCTACGCGGTGCGGGCCTTCTCCTACCTGCTGAAGGACGAGCTGTCCGGCACCTTCGACACCACCATGGGGGAAGCCCTGCGGGAGCTGCGCCACCAGGAAAGCGCCGTCACCCTCACCATCCAAAACCAGCCGGTGACGGTAAAACTGGCCAAGCTGGCGTATTTGGAAAGCCGCGGGCATCTTGTGTGCGCCCACCTGACCACGGGCGCCGAGCTGGAGTTTTACGGAAAGCTCCAGGACTGGGAGGCTTCCCTGGGGCCGGAGGGCTTTTTGCGCATTCAGAAGGGCATCCTGGTCAACATGGATCTTTGCAGGAAGATTTCCAACTACCAGGCATATATGGTCAACGGCGAACGCCTGCCCTGCAGCAGGCAGAACTACAACCAGCTGGTGGGAAAACTGCTGGCCTGGAAGGGCCGGTAGCCGTCCCCGCCCGGGAACAAAGGAGAGAGAACGCCCATGAAGGAACTGCTGCGGCTGGCGCCCGCTGTACTGGAATGCGCCGCCGTCTGGCTGACGCTGCGCATGGCCCTGCCCCCCGCCGCCGGACGCAGGTGGGCCCGCTGGGGCGGGGCGGCGCTGTGCGCCGTCCTGCACCTGCTGGTCTGCTCCATGGCGCAGAAGCCGCTGGCCGGGGACGGTTGGCGGCAGATCGCGCGGGCCGTGCTGCCGGTTCTGCTGTGGCTATCGTACGCCTGCGCGGCCTACGAGGGGACGCTGAAACGGAAAGCGGCAGCGGTGGCGGCCTTTTTCGCGGTGCTCTGGCTTGCCGACATCCAGATCGGGTGGCTGAGCGTGTCCGCCTTTCGGATGAAAATCGTGCTGGGGTACGACGGTATCAGCGTGCTGGTGGTGGATATTGTCTCCCGCTGTTTTGTGCTGGCGCTGTGCATGGCCTATGGGCAGTTCCAGCAGACGCGGCGTGAGCTGAGGCCGCTGAGCTGGCCGGTGTCGGTGCTGCTGGCGCTGCTTCCCTTAGCGGGGCTGGGCTGCGTTTTTGACCTTGTCTGGCCGGAGGTCCGCGCCCGCTATGGGCCGGACGCGGACGCCGCGATGATCCCATGGGCGCTGTGTATGCTGCTGGTGGCGCTGGAGCTGGTCCTGGCGCTGGGGGTGGTGTGGACGCGCCGGGCGATGAAGTTCCAGCGCCTGTGCCGGCAGCAGCTGCAACAGCAGGAAAGGGAGCGGTCTCAGGCGGAGGAACTGCGCCAGATGGTGTCCAGCCAGCGGATGCAGACCCATGAGTACCGCAACCGGCTGACCGTGCTTTCCATGCTGCTGGCCCAGGAGCAGTATGCCCAGGCCGGAGATTTTTTGCGGCAGTTGACCCAGTACACCTATCAGGACAGCCCCACGGTGCAGACCAACCACCCCATTGCCGACGCGGTATTGAACCTGAAATATGCCCAGGCGCGGGAGCAGCAGACCGCCGTGCGCTTTATGGTGGGGGATCTTTCCAGCCTGCCCTTTACGGACGATGAGACGGTCAAGCTGTTGGGCAATCTGCTGGACAACGCCCTGGACGCCTGCCGCAAGCTGGACGGCCACAGGGAGATCCACGTCAAGCTGCTGTGCCAGGGGGGTGAGCTTGTGCTCTCAATCCGCAACCCGCTGCCGCCGGAGGACGCCGCCCCCCGGCAGGACTCCCTGCTCCACGGGTTCGGCCTGCAGGCGGTGGACCGCGTGCTGAAGCATCACCAGATCCATTACTCCATTACCCGGGAACACGGATGGTTCCAGTTCACCGCCATGAGCTGGCCGGGGGAGCAGGAGGATTGATCCATAAGGAAAATAAACTGTACCCCGAAGAACGGACAATTGAGTTGACCTATGGGAGCCCGGGATGGTATGGCCGGCGTTTCCCGTTTTGGACACTACGGCCGGCTGAGGGCGGAACAGTTCCGGCAGGCCCGGGAGGAACAGGACATGGCGGACTTCCAGCGCATCCTGGAGGCCTGCACGAGGCAGATCCGGTCCTATATCCTTAGCCAGTCCCTGGAGGTGGATTTCGTGCTGGAAACCGTGCAGTAGATGGTGGAAAACCACGGCCTTTGAACTGTTCCTCGGTCAGCGGGATCGTACCGGGCAGCAGCTTCTCAATAAAGCCCCATGCGCTTGAAGAGCCGCTTTTCTTGTTTTCAAGCTGCTTGATTTTCTCTTTGATGCTTGGGATTTTCTCAAATTTGGTCTTTGCCATTTGTCAAAATATTCTTTCATAGAAATCCTCGTGGTCGATACGATTTCGGATCAGCGAGGCATTAGAAATCAGCTTGCTGTATTCTCTGGGCAGTATTTCAGGTTTTAGGTAATTCAGCGTGAAACGGGCAATAGCTGTTGAATTCATTGCCCGTTTTATGTTATAATTACAATATATGCGCATAGAATCTGCTTTTTCAAAATATCTTCCGATAATTTTTGATTATCAGAAGTCTTACGGGGGAGGTATCCATATGGGCGGCTTAATGGAAAAATGTGAAATGACTGAGGAGGACATTAAACTTCCGTTCATTACTCCAGCAATTGAAGCTGCCGGATGGGACAGGCAGCGCCAGATCAAAATGGAATACAGTTTCACGGATGGCCGGGTGACCGTTCGCGGAAATGTTACCGCCCGTGGCAAGCGGAAGAAAGCAGACTACCTTCTGTACTATAAACCCAATCTGCCCTTGGCAATCGTGGAGGCGAAAGATAATAACCACGGCCTCGGGGCAGAAATGGAACTGTTGACAAAATAGCTAAAAAACGCGTCAAATATGTTGTAATAAGGACAAAAGGGGCGGGGAAATGCAGCTGAAATATCATATGATGACAATAGAAGATTTGGTGCCGGAAGATCATTTTGTGGGGAAGCTGGAGCGTGCCCTGGATTTGTCTTTCGTATTATGAGGAGACGGCGTATTTATACAGCCGCAAGTATGGCCGTCCGCCCATAGACCCGGTGGCAATGGTAAAGTATCTTTTGCTGGGTTTTCTATATGGCATTCCATCGGAACGACAGATTAAGCAGCGGTGCGCGGACAGCAACGCATTTCGTTGGTATCTTGGCATTGACCTGGATGAACAGGTACCGGGTCACAGCACGATCTCCCAACTGCGGCGGAGAAAGCCCAGTTTCCGAAAAGTATTCCGGCGGTTGTTTGAGAAAGCGGTACGGCAGTGCAAGGAAAAGGGGCTGGTAAGCGGAGGGCTGATGGCGACAGATTCCACCCATGTAAAAGCGAATGCGTCCCGGCCATCGGAATACCTGACAGAGATGCCAGAGGAACCTGGATTATATTGGGATCGATTGGATGAATATGAGGAGGATGGACTGAAGGAACTGGAACGCAGGACAGGGAAACGGAGAAAGAAGCGAACAAAGCAGATCAAAAAAGACAGTCGGCGGACACAAAAGTGTGTGAGCCGGACGGATCCGGAAGCGGGCTACCTGAAACGAAGAAATAAACCGCTGGGAATGCACTATCTCAGTCATCAAACACTGGATGCCGGCTGCGGTATCATCCTGGATGTGGCAGTCACAGCTGGGGACAGCAGTGACCTGGCTCCTTTCTTTCCGCAGATGGAACGAGTCCGCTCCATAACGGCGGTACAGGCCGCGGCGGCAGATTCTAGCTATGATTCGGCGTTAGCCCAGCATGAGCTTGGCCTTGCGGATATCGTGTTTTACACAACTGCTCGAAAAACGCCGGACAATACAAAAATGGAATTTGGAACCGATGCTTTTTCCTATGAGGAAGGTGATGATGTATATCGCTGTTCGAACGGAAAAGTGCTGGCCCTGCGCCCGCTGTACCGCAGCTCCAGCGGGCTGTATTGGGTATACCGGGCAGAATCATCTGACTGCCGCCAATGCACTATGCGTGGAAACTGCCTGTGCGACAGCCATCAGGGACAAGCCGCAGAATACTGCGCAATTATTTTGAGGCCGCTGTGCAGTCTGGCAGGGAGCGCAGAAATTCTCCGAAGTATCTCCAAGCACTCCGGCTGCGGCAAATTTGGTGCGAGGGTTCTTTTGCCGAACAAAAACGTTCTCACAATTTAACTCGTGTCCTATGAAAAGGCTTAGGGGCAGCGGAAGATCATTGCTTCCTTTCCGCCGTGGCATTAAACCTCAAAAGAATGATAAAGTATGCAAACTGATGCTGTTAGGCATCTTTTTTCTTCGCCATTTCTGATCTGTTGCCTGCTTTTCGTTGACTTTGTCAACAGTTCCAACCTGGCCAGAGGTGGAGCAAGGTTGAAAGGCAGCACTTCCGGGTGCTGCCTTTCTGCGTTTCCCCACGCATCCTTGCGCTTCCCTGCCACCAGAGGTATAATGTGGGTGTAAGGTTTGGTAGCTCCTGAAACGGAATCTATGATGCCTATAAAACCGTCAATGGTTCAAAACGTTCCATCCAGAATTTCAACTGTCCGATCAATACATATTTCTGTAGTTCCTGGCATCATTCCCTCTTCATACGGCATTTCTCCCTCCATGTCAAGACGGGGGAATCCTTATGACAATGCCATGGCGGAGAATTTCTTTTCCATCCTGAAATGTGAGTGCATTTACAGGAGAAAGCCCCAGACCAGGGCGCAGACCAGGAAGATAATCAATGAATTCATTTGGTTTTACAATCATGTCCGCCTTCAAACTGCCACGAGTATGCCGCCTTTGGAAATGCGGGCACAGGCTGTTTCCTGACCTTTTTCTGTTCCTTTAGTGCTGTTCGCTATTTTTTGGGCGGTTCATCCCCAAGCCCTTCAGCGCCGCCAGCGTCTCCTCTATATTTTCCTTGTGCCAGTTTTTGAAGCTGCCGGCATACATAGTAGCATAAAGGCTGGAACTCCGCAGGTCGCTTAGTGCCGCTTGCTGGGCAGTCAGGCGGATGGTGTCCGACTCGGTGCGGATGGTGATGACCGTGTTGAGCATATCGTCTTCCAGTTCCACCGACTGGATGTCCCCATAGGGAAGGACCAGGGATACATCTTTGCGCAGGTTGCCCCATGTGGTGTTGAAGGGGAGCAGGATGATCTCGTGTTCACACATCTGGAGAACATAAAACTCCGAGTTAAAAAACGCCGCAAATTGCTCACTCAGATTTGCCGGGGCGTACTTGACGATGATGCTGCGGTCCTCCAGCGGCTTATATCCCGCCTCCCGGGTGAATTTCTGGACTTCTTTTGACATGTTCATGTGCCTCCTGTCAGAACATTGATGTTTTTTCTTTTGCCGCCATGCGGCAGACTACTTTTTATAGGAAGCGTCGATTTTGCTGTATGCCACATACCCTGCCTGACTGGGGTGGTCGGCGATCAGCACATCTTTCGGCTGCCTGCAAACAGAAACCGCGATCATCAGATCGGCGCCCGCCGCCACAAAATTCACCATCATCGTGACGACAGAGATGGTTCCCGGATAGATCCATAAGAAGATTGCGCTTCCCAGGCCCAGCACCAGGAACGGAGCCAGAACACCGGCGAGATATTGGCGCTTGGTCAATACTGCCTGACAGGTGCAGCTGGGCATCAAGGCGCTGATGTTGAACTGTATCGCCGTCCACCCCTTTTTGCCGAATATTGCCCACCCCAAGCCGTGGAGCAGTTCATGGATGAATACGGAAACCGCTATGATGACAAGAACCATGATGTAGAACGCGATTCCTCCGGCGTCGGACAATTGCGCCCGGTCAATCAAAAACAGGCGGTAAATGACACCAAAAAGGACAACAAAAGGTAGGGCGCACAGTAACCCCACTATAATGGCTTTTGCAGAGGAGAACGTGATGTCCTGTTCCAGATACCCTGCTTCCTGAAGTTCCCGTTGCAGGACTTGGAACGGCTTGCGGCCAGCTTCTTCGGCAGACTGCCGCGTCTTTTTTCTTACTGCCATAGAGAATGCCTCCGAATCAAATATCAAGCAGACAGGCAGGGTGATATTGATGCGGATTTGTTCTGTAAACAGATTCTGTCAGCTGATCGGGGTGACGATGGGCTTGCCGTCCGCGTCCACCAGCACGGTCATCCCCGTGCCGCTTGCCTTATTGTGAGAGCCCATGACATAATTTACGCCGGTTTCCGTATCGACGACGACTTTCATCACATTGACGATGCCTTGGTTATAGACCTCCACAAAGCGCTCCTTTGCCATTGCGTGTTCCTCCTTTCTCATCCCGCCTGTCCGCGAAAGGAAACATACCACGCGCCCAGCCTGATGTGGGCCGAATTTCCCAAACGGCGCGAATCGTTCTTAAACAGCAAGAAGAGGGGAGGGGGCCTCACAGGCTCCCTCCCCTCTTCTGTTTCAGCTCCGCCTTGCCGGCCCGGGACAGCAGGCACGTCCGCCCGCCCACCCGGACCTGATTTCCCTTCCAGTCCACAGCCTCAATTTTGTCCCACGCCGCCAGATAGCCCCGGTGGACCCGGACAAACCGCCCGCACAGCTCCCGCTCCAGTTCGTTCAAGCTGCCCACGAAGTCCAGACGGCTGTCCGCCGTGTGGAGGTATACGTGGTGGGCCTTGGGGGCGGTTTCAAAAAACAGGATGTCCGCCAGGGGTACGTGGCGGGTCTCGTCCCCCGTCCGCAGGGAGAACACCTCCGCCGGATCCCGGCGCTCGTCCAGCAGACGGGTGTGGACGGCCTCCAGGCACCGGGCGGCGGCGGAGCCGGTCTGCTCTCCCTCCTTCACGATGTAATCGAAGGCCTCCAGGTGGTACTGGAAGGTCTTCCAGGCCAGATCGCCGTAGCTGGTGATGTAGACCAGGGTGCCGTGGGGGTCCCGCCGCCGCAGCTCCTGCCCCAGGCGGAAGCCGTCCCAGTCCGCGTCCTTCAGCTCCACGTCCAGAAAGTAAATCCCGCGCTTTTCGTTTTCCATCGCGTCCAGCAGCTGCTGCGCGCTGGCCGCGCTGCACACGACCTTCATATCATAGTTTTCCACAAAGATTTTCCACTCCAGGGCGGTCTGGATCTGGTGGCGGATGGCGTCCTCGTCGTCGCAAAGGTAAATTCTGATCATAGCCTGTCCCCCACAGTCAGTTCCTGTACAAATACGCCGCCGTCCCAGCTGGTGCAGGGGGATGCGCCGGGACAGCCCTCCAGAATGCGCTGATAGCTGGGCAGGCCCAGCCCCCGGCCCGCCCCCTTGGTGGACCAGCCCTCCGTCCACATGCCTTCCGGGTCGACGCGGTTCACGTAGGGGTTGGATACCCGAAGGAAGACCCGCCCGTCCTGGGCCAGCAGTACGATCTCCACCCAGGGGCGTTCCGTATCCAAAGCGGCCTCCAGGGCGTTGTCGATCAGAATGCCCAGGCACCGGACATAGTCCCACACGTCCATATGGACCGACGTCACGGGATAAAGGGCCTCCAGACGGCACTCTACCCCCTTCTCCCCCATGGCGGTGAGCTTGCTCAGCAGGAGGCTCCTGACCTCTGGAATCTGCAGGTTTCCGATTTGGGCGGAGGCCTGGATTCTCTGCCCCAGCCGCCGGTCAAACCCGGCGTCCAGCTCGGACAGGGTGCGGCGCAGTCCCTCCAGCTCCCCTTCCCCCGCCTGCTGGGACAGGCCGGCCAGAAGGTTCTTGTAGTCGTGGCGGAAGGCGCGCACCTCCCGGCGGGTCGCCTCCAGGTCCTGCTCGTAGAGCCGCTGCTGGGCGATGACGTCCCGCTGGGCCTGTATTTTCCGGGCGTCGTCGAATTGTTTGGCCATGTGGACAATCAGCGCCGCGATCAGGACGACCAGCACCAGCGCAAGCAGATAGTAAAACGGCAGGTATTGGGGCTGAATGCCTCCCGCCAGGGTGAGAAGGACTTCCATGGAGGCCTCCAGGGCGAACAGAAGAAGGGCGGTCTTCCAAGCCGCGGGCCCGTTGTCCAGCAGCAGGCGGAACCACTTCCCGTACCGCAGCCTGTGAAGCAGCAGGGCGGTGGCGGCGCCGGAGCCCAAAAACAGCCCCAGCGCTGCCATAAATTGGGTGTCCTCATCCGGTATCCAGAAAGAAAGGGTGGAGACGGCCACCTGAAAAATTCCCGCCATACAGGTGGCGGCGAGAGATTTCCAGACCCCCCATTGCCATGCCCAGCGTACCCATATCGTACACATGATGAGAATGGCGGAGGAACCGATGAAATACCGGGGGATTCCCAATACAGGGACCATCTGCAGTCCGATGGTGAGCAGCAGCGCAAGGAGGGGAGAGGGGAGCAGGAATGGCAGCTTTTTCAGCCGCTGCCACACCGCTTTTTCGTCCGTCACCGCCAGCAGATAGGCCGCCAGGACCAGATGCGCCGTCAGGGTGTCCAGAAATCCACAGAAAATATAATCCAGGGAAGGCATGATTGGGATCGCTCTCTTTCCATACAGTCTTGTTTTCCGGCGATATTATAGCACCTCCGTTCCCGGATGGCAAGGAAAACGCCGGAAGGCCGCCGTATTCCCGGCACGCTTCTGCTTCCGCGAAAGATTCTTTTATTTTTTCGATATTTTTTTTTCATCTTGCATAGTATACCTTGGCTGTGATATAATGAACACAGCCAAGAACTTATACAAGCCGCCACAG
>OFFE01001768.1_pt1 | contig 14514 bp, 9 predicted proteins | sample 1521371 | NCBI WGS metagenome assembly OFFE01 (sample SAMEA3504131, study PRJEB24116) | mouse gut metagenome | biome: mouse gut; feature: mouse-associated habitat; material: faeces | place: Denmark | collected 2011 | reverse complement strand
TTATTCATAAAGGTAAAATTGTTACTAGTGGTACAATTGAACAATTAAAAGAGAATTATAAAAAAGAAAATCTAGAGGAATTATTTATTGAGTGTATTGGAGGTAACAACAATGAATAATATAATGACAATTGTAAAAAAAGAATTTAAAAACTCAATTAATTATATCATTTCAATATATTACCATTTACTTGATTATATTTATAACTTTCCTTGCGTGCATACTTCTTTTTTGATAAAACATTTTTGTAAAAACAAATAATAATACTGTTAATAATACAGTATATTTTTATGGAGGAAGCAATGCATAAATTTTTTAATCGCTTTGCTCTTGCTTTATTGGGTCTTGGTCTATGTTTTATGCCTTTGCAGGCGGAAGCAAAAACAACGTTTATTACCATTGGAACAGGCGGTATTACCGGTGTTTATTACCCAACAGGCGGTGCAATAGCCAAAATTGTCAATGACAGAACGGAATTTGGAATAAAAGCGACAGCTGAAGCAACCGGTGCTTCTATTTTCAATATCAATGCTGTAAAGGGCGGTAACCTTGATTTCGGTATTGCTCAGGCAGACAGCCAATATTTAGCTTACAACGGAAAAGGCGAATGGGAAGGACAGCCTGTTTCCGATCTCCGCTCTGTGTTTTCTTTGGCTCCTGAAATGATTACCTTTGTTGCTGCTGAAGATTCCGGGATTAAAGCTATTGAAGACGTAAAGGGGAAAGTTATCAATATCGGCAACCCGGGTTCCGGCAACCGTCAAAATGCCATTGATATTTTCAATGCCCTCGGGATTAACTATGAAAAGGATTTCAAGGCAGAAAGCCTCAAAGCTGCTGACGCTCCCCGTATGCTCCAAGACGGACGCATTGACGGTTTCTTCTATACTGTCGGACATCCAAACGGAAATATCAAAGAAGCAACTGCCGGCATGAGAAAAACCCGCATTGTTTCCATTCCCGAAATCAAAAGCCTTTTTGAAGCCGCTCCTTATTATTCCATGGATACCATTGACATGGCGCAATATCCGGAAGCAACCAATGCCGGTGAAGGCAAAATCAGCACCATTGGCATGAAAGCAACTTTGATTACTTCTGCTGCCATTGATGAAGAAGTTGTGTATAATTTGACAAAAGCTGTTTTTGAAAACCTTGACGAACTGCGCACTCTTCATCCTGCTTTAGCAAATCTTACCAAAGAAGGCATGCTCGAAGGATTGTCTGCTCCGCTCCATAAAGGGGCTGAACGCTACTACAAAGAAGTTGGTTTGATTAAATAAGATATTCTTCCGCATAAGGGGGAATATTTCCCCCTTTTTTAATGGCAAAATTTGTTTTGCACGTTTTTATTTTAAAGGTATGGTATGAAAAAAAAGAAAGAATCAGCATTTAAACCCGATTCTTATCGCGAGGAAATGCTCAAGGGCGAGCATGGGCTTCGTGGGGAAGGTTCCGGTTTTACTGAAAATCTTACATTAATTATTGGACTTTTATGGTCTTTATTCCAACTTGCATCAGCCGGTTTTATTCTGATTGATGCAATTTTTGTCCGTGCAATTCACTTAGCCTTTGCCATCAGTCTTGTTTATCTCAATATTCCCATGTTTAAACACGGAAAAAACAGTGATTGGGATAAACGTATTTTACTGGCCATGAACAGGGTTACTGTTCTTGACTATATTTTTGCGATTTTTGCCGCTTTTTCCGCTCTTTACATTATTCTTGATTACACGGGCTTAGCCTCAAGAGCAGGGCTGCCTATTCCCCGTGACCTTATTTTTGGTTTTTTACTCATTGTGTTGCTTTTGGAAGCAACACGCAGGGTTATTGGACCGGCCCTTCCCACCATTGCTATGTGTTTTATTCTCTATGTTTTTTCCGGTCCCTATTTACCCGATTTTCTTGCCTTCAAAGGAGCTACCGTTTCCCGCTTTATTTCGCAGATGACTATGGATTCTGAGGGGATTTACGGTGTTCCCCTGCAAGTTTCCGCAACAGTTGTTTTCCTCTTTGTTTTATTTGGAACCATGCTGGAAAGAGCAGGCGGAGGACAATTTTTTATCCGTCTTGCCATAGCCGGTTTGGGGCACTTTAAAGGCGGCGCTGCAAAAGCCGCTGTTTTGGGCAGCGCCCTGACAGGTATGATTTCCGGTTCCAGTATTGCCAACGTTGTGACAACGGGTACGTTTACCATTCCTTTAATGAAAAAAATGGGCTATCCTGCAACAAAAGCTGCCGCCATTGAAGTTGCTGCCTCCACCAACGGTCAGCTTGCCCCGCCTGTTATGGGGGCTGCTGCCTTTATCATTGCAGAATATGTCAATATTCCCTATATTGAAGTAGCCAAAGCAGCGGCTATTCCTGCTTTTGCCTCTTACGTTGCCCTGCTCTGGATTACCCATGTGGAAGCAAGCAAACTCGGCATGCAGGGTTTGCCGAAATCCGCCCTTCCCAAGGTCGGAGAAACTCTCAAAGAGGGCTGGGTCTTTTTAATCCCTATTTTCATGCTCCTTTACGAACTTATTTTTGCCCAGCATTCTGCAGAAATGAGCGTATTTAGGGCAATTTGCGTGCTCAGCGTCATGATGCTCGGCAAAAGCTATATCCGTGCACGCCTATATGGTTTTTCCCGTTTTGAAAGTTTAAAACTTTCTGTCAAAGACTGGCTTATTTCCCTTTCCGCCGGAGCAACAAGCATGGCGGGTGTCGCCCTTGCCACAGCCTGTGCAGGGATTATCGTCGGCTGTATTTCCCTTGGTCTTGGACAACAAATTACCACATTTGTGGAAATTTTATCCATGAACAATATTTTGCTGCTTCTTTGCATTACTGCCCTTGCAAGCCTTTTGCTGGGTATGGGCTTACCTACCACCGCAAACTATATTATCATGGCGTCACTCACTGCCCCTATCCTTGTGCGTCTGGCTTCAAACGTTGATATTCACGGTTTAAACCTGACAGTTCCCCTTTTGGCAGCTCACCTTTATTGTCTTTATTTCGGTATTCTGGCAGACGATACGCCCCCTGTGGGGCTTGCTGCCTATGCAGGCGCCGCCATTGCCGAAGCTTCGCCCATCGCCACGGGTATACAAGGCTTTTGGTATGATATCAGAACAGCCATTTTACCGCTTATGTTCTTTTTCAACCATGATATTATCTTGTGGAATATTCATTCTGTTCCCATGAGTTTCTTTATTTTTGGCATGACCTGCCTTGGCACCGTCAATTTTGCGTCCTTTACCCAAGGCTGGTTTATCAATAAAAATACCGGGCTGGAAAAAGCTCTTCTTGCTTTTAATACCGTTTTATTCCTCAACCCCTTCCTGATTACCGGTTTTGTTCTTCCCTATGAATACCGTTATCTCGGGTACGGACTCGGCATTCTGATTATGGGACTTATCTACATTTTGCAAAAAGCACGTCCCAACACCGTAAAACCACTCAAAGCACCCAAGTATGACGCTATTTAAGGTATGAAAAGAAGGATATGCCATGCGACTTATCAAACATATACAAAAAACAACTATTCCCAAACTCAACAAACCTGTCCGTGCTTTGCCCAGAAAACGCCGTATCCAAAAACACGGCAAAGAACCCGTCCTTGTCTGTTCAAAGTGTAAAACAGTTTTTCCCGAATTTCTGGCGCGCTGCCCGGAATGCGGCAGCCGTGACTGGCAGGGGTTATCGGAAGTCAATCCCTATAATAATGCCCCACTGGAACAATTTTTAAAACTCTGCGGTCATCTCATGTGGCTGGGGGGCTGTATCGCCTGCATTTTCCTTTTATGGCAAACGACTTCTTCTGATCAGGCATATAACGAACTGCTGGTGCTTTCTGCTGTCTTGGTAGCGGCATTCGGCGTTTTTGCCTCTGTTGGGTATTTTGGTCTCAGCGAAATCAATCGCCGTGTGGAAAGAATACAAAAACGTTTGCGTACGTTTCCCGAAGATTTCCATAGCCACGCCAAAAAGCCGCGCTATAAACAATAACGGGTATCATTCATGGCTAGTATCCAGCCGTAACCCTGCAATTTTTCTCTTTTTAACAAGACTTGAAAATTTAATATAAAAACATATACTGATTTTAAAGAAACATATTTTTATTGAGGATAGAAATAAGATTATCCCATGCCTATAGAACAAACTGAAAAAAACTCTTTTTGGGAAACATTTTTTTTAGGAGAAAGGCTTTTTGACCGTTATCTTTTCCTTTTTCTGATTGGAATAGAATTATTAATGTCCTTTTCATTTTTAGGCTTTATCCATATTCCTCCTATCTCTGTCACGTTTGCTTATTTTCCGATTATTGTTTCCGGACTTTTATTAAAAATGCCGCAGACACTCATTATCAGTTTATTTTTTGGATTTGCGTCATTATTTAAAGCAACTCCCTATTATGTCATGTTTGCTGACGCTGTTTTTTCTCCGTTTTCAAGCAATGCCCCTGTGAATTCTATTTTTTTAAGCCTTGGCACCCGTTTATTATTCGGGGCACTTGTTTCCTATTTTTTTAGCTGTGCGATACACAAAAAATTTGAATACCTTTGGATTGGGCTTGTTGCATGTCTGAGCCCAAAACTCCATTCAATTATTGTGCTGACAGCTCTTGGCATGCTGTTTCCCGAATTTGATTTAAACATTACGAATACACTCAATTGGGATTTTAATGACACTCTCACAGCCCTTGGCTGTATTTTCCTGTGTATTGGCTTATGGTATGCTATTAATACAGAGAAATTCCAATTTTTGAAACATGCTATCAACCATGCATCCCAAAATCCCTATAAATCAAAATTTTTCTTTTTTGCATTAACAATTTTTATCTTTTTGCTCATTGCATTGGCTATTTCTGCCGCTCTTTATTTTATAGACAGAGAAGCATATATGCTCAAGCAATATCAAATTCTCATAACGCCGGTTATTGCCAAAGATTTGTTTTATCTTCAATGCCAATTTGTCTTTGCCATGGTAGGCATCATGCTTCTTTCCACCACCGTGTTATTTTCCTATCATCAGTATATGTCGTATAAAGAATATCAGGACGGCATAGACACGTTAACCAATGTAATGGGAAGAAAGATGTTTTTCTTTTGCTGCCATAAACTGGAAAAAAAAAGCAAAACTGCGCCAAATACCGCCTCAAACTGGTTTTTATTTGTGGACATAGATTATTTTAAAGTCATTAACGATACCTTCGGGCATGCGGCAGGCGATAAAGTTCTCCATGAAATTGCCCAAAACTTATCGGCAGCCTTTAAAGAAACAGGATATATCGGCAGAATCGGCGGAGATGAATTTGCTGTCATCATTTACAAACCAATGTCAGAAGAAGAACTCGGGTACCATTTGTCAAAATTTTTAGAGAATATTTCTTCTCTCCTGCCCCAAGCAAAAGTTTCCTGCAGTATCGGCGGCTATGAATTTCTTTTTCCGCAAAAGCTTTCTCATATTCTTTCCAAGGCAGATAATATGCTGTATAAAGCAAAGGAAAACGGAAGAGCTTGTTACAGATTACAGCCGATACATTCCGGCTCTTCCTCTGAGGAATAAAAGATGCTCTTACAAAACTTCATGCAAAAGGCAATCAAAAAACCAATTTTACAAATTTGTTAATTTTCCGATAATATTTTCTGTAATTCTGCATGCACTGATACGTACGTTTTCCCATGAAGAACAAAAAAGAAATTTTCCTATACAAAGATTTATTCTTAAAAGTACCCTTTCCGCCCCTTGTTTGCAAAAAAAGATTTTTACCAATTTTGTATCAAAACTCTTGCATATTAAGATATTTTGATATAGTAATACCCTATCTTAACTATAATTGAGGGAGAGCATATGAATACCCCAAGCCCTAAAGCATCTGCTTTACTGCCACTTATTGTATTTTTAATCCTCTTCATAGGAACAGGCGTATATTTAACCTTTCAAGATGTGAGCATGGCTTTTTATCAGCTTTCTGCCACTGTTGCCATTATTCCTGCCATTGTTATCGCCATCTGGCAATTCAGAGGAAAACTTAATCAAGGCATAGCCCTTTTCCTGCAAGGCGTTGGCGAAAGCAACATTATTACCATGAGTTTTATCTATATCATGGCAGGGGCTTTTGCGACGGTTGCAAAATCCATTGGCGGTGTTGACGCAACGGTTAATTTCGGTCTTTCCTTAATTCCCGTTGATTTTATCGTGCCGGGCTTTTTCATTATTGCCGCCTTTATTGCCACTGCCATGGGAACGAGTATGGGAACCATCGCAGCTATCGCCCCTATTGGGCTTGGCATTTGCGGGCAAACAGAAATCAGTACGCCGCTTATGCTTGGCGTCATTGTCGGCGGGGCTATGTTTGGGGATAACCTTTCCATGATTTCCGATACGACCATTGCTGCCACCAGAACACAAGACTGCGAAATGAAAGATAAGTTTATTTTCAACTCCAAAATTGCCCTGCCTACGGCACTTATCACCATTCTTATTCTTTATTTTGCGACATCCGCTCCCTCAAGCGTGGAAATCCATGACTATGAATTTATAAAAGTACTTCCCTACCTTACCATTTTGGTTATGGCTGTCTGCGGGATAAACGTTTTTATCGTGCTTTTGACCGGTATTATTTTCAGCGGCGCCATTGGGATTTATTCCCTTGCTGACTATAATTTCCTGACGTTCAGCCAAAACATCTATGATGGCTTTGCAAGCATGAATGAAATCATGATTCTTTCCATGATGCTTGGCGGACTTGGAGAGCTGATTAAACATAACGGCGGTATTGCTTATGTTTTACATTCCATTGATAAATTTGCAAAACAAAACAGCGGTGAACACAGCCAAAAAGCAGGGGAGTGGAGTATCGCCGCTCTTGTCAGCTTTGCCGATATCTGCCTTGCCAATAACACCGTTGCAATTATTTTGACAGGCGGTCTTGCAAAGGAAATCAAGGAAAAAAGCAAAATTGATTCCCGACGCTCTGCCAGTATTCTGGACATGGCTTCCTGCGTATTCCAAGGTCTTGTCCCCTATGCAGCTCAGCTTCTTCTGGCAGGCTCATTATCTCAAATATCCCCTATTGAAATTGCAATGCACAACTGGTATTGCATGCTCTTGGCTCTCGCGGTTATTTTATCTATCAGCTTCGGATTTCCGAAATCCAAAAAATAATTCCGTTGAGTTTCACTTTTCCTTATGATAGATACAAAAACATACCAGACAAAAGGTTAATCTATGACAAAACATTCCAGAGAAGAATTAGCAACACGTTTAGGCTTTTTGCTTTTATCCGCCGGCTGTGCTATCGGACTGGGGAACGTGTGGCGTTTTCCTTATATCGCAGGGCTTTATGGAGGAGCCTATTTCCTCGCTGTTTATTTTTTCTTTTTACTTGCCGTTGGGCTTCCCATTATTGTAATGGAATTTTCCATAGGACGGGCTTCCCGCAAAAATATGGGAAATGCTCTGCACATGCTCGAACCGGTGGGCACAAAATGGCATAAAATCGGCTGTTTTGCCCTTATTGGCTCAATGCTTCTCATGATGTTTTACGTACCTGTTTCCAGCTGGCTCATTGCCTATTGTTTCCATACCGCATCAGGGGCACTCAATTTGTCTCCGCAGGAAGTCGGACAATTTTTCGGAACCATGCTTTCCGAACCCATGCCTATGATTGGCTGGTCTTTAATCGTTATTGCCATTGGTGTTGGCGTTTGTTCCCTTGGCGTGCAAAAAGGGGTGGAAAAATGTGTTAAAGTCCTCATGCTGGGACTGCTTATTCTTTTACTTGTTCTTGCCGGAAATTCCCTTACCATGTCAGGAGCAGGCGAAGGCATGAAATTCTATCTTGCCCCGTCTTGGGAACGGGTGACACAGGCCGGCTTTTTCAATATGGTCAATGACGCCATGAACCAAGCATTTTTTACTTTAAGCGTGGGGATTGGAGCAATGCTTATTTTTGGCTCTTACCTCAATAAAAATAAAGCACTGACAGGTGAAGCCGTCTACATTGTCGGGCTTGATACCTTTGTTGCCATTATGGCAGGCATTATCATTTTCCCTGCCTGCTTTACTTTTGGCATTGAACCGAATGCCGGTCCCGGGCTTATTTTCATTACCCTGCCAAACGTCTTTAACTCCATGGCAGGCGGAACATTCTGGGGTACGCTCTTCTTTATTTTCATGGCAGCTGCTTCTCTTACTACGGTTATTGCTGTGTTTGAAAATATCATCTCCTATTACATGGACGTGCATGAATGGTCACGAAGAACTGCTACTATTGTAACGGGTATTTCCATTGCCGTTTTAATGCTTCCCTGTATTTTTGGTTTCAATATTTGGTCTGATTTTACCCCCTTTGGTGAAGGATCAAATATTTTAGATTTGGAAGACTTTATCATCAGCAACAATATGCTGCCTATCGGGTCTTTCCTCATCTTGCTTTTCTGCACAAGTCGCTACGGTTGGGGTTACGATAAGTTCCTTGAAGAAGCAAATATCGGCGAAGGGATTAAATTCCCGCGTTTCTTACGTTTTTACTTAAGTTATGTGCTGCCTGCCATTATGTTTTTTGTCTTTATTCAAGGGTACTCCCGCTTCTTCTAACCTAAAATAGCCTATTAAGGAATTGTTATGAGTAAACAAACATCAAGAGATCAGCTTGCATCAAGATTAGGGTTTCTCCTTCTTTCAGCCGGCTGTGCTGTCGGATTGGGGAATGTTTGGCGTTTCCCTTATGTTGTAGGCAAATACGGTGGACTTATCTTCCTCCTTGCATACTTTTTCTTTCTTCTTGCAGTCAGTCTGCCTATCATGGTTATGGAATTTTCAGCAGGACGTGCCTCCCAAAAAACAATGGCTCGCTGTTATCATGAGCTTTCCCCTGTCAAAGCATGGCGATCCGTGAGCTGGTTTGGTTATGTGGGACCATTTGTTTTGATGATGTTCTATATCCCTATTGCCGGCTGGCTTTTAAGCTATTGCTATAATACTGCAACGGGCACGCTTGCAAGTTTAAATCCCGACCAAGTGGGTGCTTACTTCGGCGGTATGCTTGCCAATCCCCTTTCCATGTATTTTTGGGGACTTGTTGTGACAGGCATTTGCTATTTTATTTGTGCCAAAGGCGTGCAAAAAGGCATTGAACGCTATGCAAAACTCATGATGTCCGGACTTTTAATTATTTTGCTTGTTTTGGCAGGGCACTCCCTGACCCTTTCAGGCTTGAAGGAAGGCATGGAATTTTACCTCGCTCCAAACTGGGCAAAAATCCAAGAAGCCGGCATCTTTAATATGATAAATGACGCCATGAACCAAGCCTTCTTTACCTTGAGCGTAGGTATGGGCGGCATGATGATTTTTGGCTCTTATCTCAATAAAAACCAATCTCTTACAGGGGAAGCTCTCTATATCGGGGCACTGGATACCTTTGTTGCTTTTATGGCAGGTATCATTATTTTTCCTGCCTGCTTTACCTTTGGTGTTGAGCCGGGCGCGGGTCCCAGCCTTATTTTCATTACCCTGCCCAATATTTTCAATGAAATGAGCGGCGGTTTATTCTGGGGAACATTATTCTTTATTTTCATGGGCTTTGCAGCGCTCACCACTGTTATCGGGGTTATGGAAAGTATCATTGCCTACAGCATGGACGCACTGCACTGGAGCAGAAAAAAATCCCTCAATATCAATTTTGGGGCGATGGTTTTTTGTATTCTCCCCTGCATTTTGGGCTTTAACGTTTGGGATAGTATTCAGCCCTTTGGGGAAGGCTCTGTTATTCTCGACCTTCTGGACTTTATTGTCAGCAACAATATTTTGCCTCTTGGGGGCTTAATCCTCTTATTGTTCTGTACCCACAAGTCCGGCTGGGGTTTTGAAAACTTCTGCAAAGAAGCTGACACAGGCAACGGTGCAAAATTCCCTAAATATTTGTATTTCTACCTTGCGTATATTTTACCGTTCATTATCGGCATTATTATTTTGCAGGGTTATTCCCGTTTCTTCTAAAACATCATTTTGCCATGGGGGAAATGAGCAGTTTTGCTGTTGCTATACGTAAGGCTCGCAAACATGCCAACGGCTTCCTCCCCCCAAATTCCCCAAACAAAAGCGTTATGGACGTTGTCCATAACGCTTTTGTTTGCATGTCATTTGAAGAAGATATAAATTTTCAATAATTGAGGAAAACGTTTTATTTTCCGGGGGAAAACTTTTTCAAAAGTTTTTCCCCGAAACCTCTTTCAAAACGGTTTTATTTTATAAAACTATTCTGAATGTTATACGGAAATACACTCGTTATGCATATATTCAAAAATTTCAGAATGAAATTTTTGCAATATGGGGTTTGGGAAGCGGCAGCCGTTAGCGAGTGAACGGGCTCTACGGATAGCGACAGCAGAGATAATCATTTCCCAAAAAAATACTTTAACAGTACTCAACAAAGGGGCAATACCCGCAGTACCTGCCTTCTTTACATTTCCACACTTTTTCTTTTGCCATGTGATTGAGAATAAAATCAAAAACAATATCCATATACTTTTCACGAACATTATACAGCATATCCCACATATTTTCTTCACTGCCTGCATATTCTTCATCAATGAGAGCCATTTCACAACCTTTTTCCCGCTCACTCAAGAAAATCCATGACGCATTGATACGGGCATTTTCAGCAATACCATGTTCCTCATGTAAATTTTTATCTTTTGCAAATAAATACAGATAAAACGGCAATTGGATATCCTCCATATTCATTGCCAACTTTTCAAGACATGTATCAGCTTTTTCGCTCTGCCATACTGTATTCATAGCAGACAACTCTTCCAGCAACGATTCATTTTTCCACAATGAAATTTGTTTTTTATTATTGTTTGAAGTTTTATAATCAATAATAAAGTAATGTTCGCCCCGTTTATCCACTCTGTCCGCAATCCCTTTTAAATAAACGGGAGAAGCAAATGCCTCATGCAAAAGCGCATGGGAAAACGGATGTTCCAGCGCCACGATTTCAACTTCATGAGGCATCTCTTTCAGATATTTTTCGAGAAAAAACGTACCTGTTTCTTGAAACATGAAATAGCTGTCAGCCGAAAAATAATCCTGCCAGTTGTTTTTATTGAATTTTTGATGAAAATCCTGCATAAATTGCGTGGTAAAATTTTCATCATGCCGAATGATCTGCTGCTTTGCATATTGTTCTTTCAAAAATTCATGCATTTTTGTCCCAAATAAAGCAAAATTATCACCTCTTTCCTCTTTTGACGGAGCTGTAATCTTTGCAAGATATTGATAATAAAAACGCACAGGACATTGCAAATAGGTTTTAAAAGCATCTGTGGAAAAACCTTTTTCCGCTTTTTTTTCAAGGGCAGAAAAAATTGTGTCTGTTACTTCAATACTGCGTTTTTTCCGTTTGTCTGGAGCATGGGGAGTACAGAGTACCGGATGAAAGAGGCTTTCCTCTATCTCTTTCAGTTTTTTTCCTTTTTTTGCGGCAAATTTTTCTTTTTCCCAGATTAATTCTTCCACAAAACGGGAACGCATGCTTTTGGAATTTTGAATTTCCGATGACTGCACGCCCTCCTGCCAATAGCAAAAAACTTTTTCCGCACTGTGAATAAGCCGATAAAACGTGTGGGCGGCTACCATATCACGGCTGTGCCTGTCGGGCAGTCCAAAGAGTGCACGCAGCGAATCAGGCATTAATGGATCTTGGGCATGGACAGGCGGCAAAACACTTTCCACGCAGTCAAGGATAAAAACATTTTTAAAACTGAGCAAACGGGTTTCCAGCATACCAAGCACCTGCAGGCCCGTGAGCGGGTCTGCCTCAAAAGGTACACGTTCTGCCATGATGCATTGTTCAAGGATAGAATATAAAGTTTTCAAGGGAAAAGCGTGCTGTGCCAATCCATTTTGCATAAGGGTCGGAATAGTATTTTGAAAAAAGCGCACAAGTCCTTCCTTATCCAACGGAAAACGATTCCAAACACTTTCTCCATATTCTATGAAAAAATCCATCAAGGAATTTAATCGTTCACCAACCTCCTGCAATGTATTGATATTTTCCCATACAAAAACAGTCAAATGAAAAAAATCCTCCACAAAGATTCCCATTTTTTCAGAAGATAAATCGTAATATTGTGCATTTTCATCAATATCAAAAATTTCATCCGTGACAAAATTTGCAAAATCAACGTAACAAGCCTTTTCCGCAAGATGCTTATCCGCGTAATAAAGGACTTTGCGCCATGTGGCAAAATTATCCTTTGTGCAGAGCTCCGTTTGCCCCTCGTTTTTTTGGCTGTTTTCAGAGCTTTTTGCAGGACTGAGCAGCATTTTTGTAAAAGGATGCTCAAAAAGTGCCAGCAAATCTGCCGTTTGATACTGATACTGATTTTCACCAAGCTCTTTTTTATTTAATTGCAAATTAAAAATATGCACAATAAACTGCCAAAGCAAAGTTCTCTGAAGAGGATAACCAACGGAAATATTGATATTTTTATTCGGCAATTCATGCAGCACAGGCATGAGTAAAGAAGAATTGGGAAGCACAACAGCACAATAATCATCACGATCCTGCGTTGTTTCCAGATAAGGGCTGATACTTTCTTTCAAAACTGTTAATTGCGAATGAAAATCATAGGCAGGATAAAAAGAAATTTCAGGCTTTCTTTCTTCCTTATGAGCACTCAGCAAAACTGCCTCTGCCTGCCACCTTTGCAGCCATTTTTTATGCTCAATGCAGGAATAATGAAGATTATTTAAAGCAGTTACCAGCCGGCTGTCCGTATCGAAACAAATACACGCCCCCTGCTCCCAAAAATATTTTAAAATAACATCTTCCGCTTTTGATAAACTTACAAAGCCGGCAAAGATAATGCGTTTTCCCTGCAACAAATAGGGCATAAAATCAGCAAAATACGCTGCAAAATCCTCTGTCTGAAAAGAGGAAAAAATCCCCGGTGCAGGGGTGCTGCCGGTTTGATACTGCCCGTACGCCTGTACATACCGGGCTGTCCGAAAAAGACTGTACGCAGGAGTTGTTTGCGCTTTTTCCTGCATGGACGCTGTATATTTTGCAAAAATTTCTTCAATATCCTTGAGCAGGCTTTGGGCAAATAACGATACTTCGTCAGCATACTGTATATTTTGCGGTAAAATCAGCTGATGAAAACACTCCTCAAAAAGTGTATCGAGGCTTTGTGCCCAAGGATAAAATTTTGCAAGCTGCAACGCTTCTTTTTCCACTGCCTGCCCAATATCATTTTGCACTTCCATGCTGGAGGAAAAATGGGAATATTTTTTTTCCTGCAAAACACTTTTCACAATTTCAAATAATTTTGCATAGCGGTCTAATGGCTCCAGTTCAGAAAATAACGGCAAGCCCCGCTCAAAATGGTGCAGGCAAAGGGTATAAAACTCCGTATTTGTATAAATCTGCGGTAAAATTCCCGCTTTTTTTTCCTGCTTTGCCCGCTCCTTATACCGGGCAGTTAAATACCGTTTCGGTCTTGCATTGGGAAAAACCAGCACAATATCCTGCATGGAAATGTGCTGCTCCTCTGCAAACATATCCACAAGATTTTGGACGGCATAGAGAAAATCCTCACTCCATGGAATGACTGCAAACGGATTTTTGCCGGTTTGTTTATAGTTTTTACAATATTTCTGCATAGTTATTCACCCTCAACAAGACAGCATTCTTTTGCATCCAAATAAAGCAATAAGCCTAATGCTTTTTTCCCTGTGGATTTTGATAACAAGTCAATATAATTCAAAATTTGTTCTTTATTAGCAGGCACGGGAAGTTCTTGCTCCAAGTATCCTGTTTTATAATCAATGGCAAGAAACGCCGTATTGTCATATTGCTTTTGCAAGGCAGGGGGAATTTCCACAAGCAGGTCAACACGGAATAAATCACCCATGGCATCTGTTATGCTATGTTCCTTATAGCCATATCTGAACCAAAAAGATGCCCCGCCAAAAGGCTCCTGCAGCGAAGCGAACCAGCGTAAAATTTCCTGAACCTGTGCATAAAAATCCTTATACCGTGAAACGCTGTCAGCTGTTTCCTCCTGTCCGTTTTGCTGCAAAAACCGTCCATAGGGCAAAAATTTCATGGCTTCATAGGCTGCACGTTTACAATCTTCCTCTATATTTCCTGAAAAAATAAGATATTCTAAGCTCTTATGGATAAGGGTTCCCCGTTTATTGGAAGACAAATCCTTTTGACGGCTTAATTCTTCCAGTTTTGTAGAGAAAATATGCAATTGCGGAAGCCAGTCCATGCTATGTTCCTGATGATATATCTTTTCAGGAGCAGTATTTTCAGCAGGGCTCTTTTGAGGCGTTTTTTTCCCTGAGGGCAAAAGAATGCGGGAGAGCCGCTTCGCCACGTAAAGAATTTCATCGGGAGGAATTTTCAATTCATAGTAAACACATTCTTCTTGTTCATCCCCATTTTTCTTTTTCACGTTCTTTTCAATTGTATATTCTTTAAAAAACGAAGCTAACCGCTCTTGTTTTTCTTGT
>OFFE01001759.1_pt1 | contig 14539 bp, 10 predicted proteins | sample 1521371 | NCBI WGS metagenome assembly OFFE01 (sample SAMEA3504131, study PRJEB24116) | mouse gut metagenome | biome: mouse gut; feature: mouse-associated habitat; material: faeces | place: Denmark | collected 2011 | reverse complement strand
ACGAGCGTATCCAGTTGAAAACGGGAGAGACGCCGCTTGCGCAACGTCTCTCCGCTTAATTCTAATTATTTCCTACCAGGGGCCTTTTTGTGCTGTCCGCACAAGTTGGGGCGGGTCATTTGTCCCACCGGCACAACCGGCGGTTATCTTGGAACTAATATAAAACTCCATTAATAGGTTGGAAGGGTACTGTACCCGGCTGTTTCATAGCCGGAGAAATCCGTGGAGATTTTGCCTCCTGCAGCGAGTATTTCTCTTTGCCAGGACATCCAGTCCCGCAGATAATCTAACCGCTCAATGATATGAGCGAAGTAGGTCATAGAAATATCAATCTCGGAGACCTTTGCCACCTGCAGCCAGATCTTTATAAAGCGCATTTGCAAATGAACATAGCGCCTTGTCATCACCCGTACTTCGTCCTCCAGCAAAACCAGATCATGAACCGTTAGTCCACCACACTCAAAGCATCTGATAATTTTTCTGCTGAGGGCCAGTTTGTCGGTCATAAGTGTAAATGCATCCGCCTGATAGCAGAACTGTTCTCTGGCAGGACACTCCGGAAGCTGAAGCGCCAGAGCCTTTGCCTGGGCCGCCGCTTCCGCAATCGCAGCGCAGGTGCTTTCCGGAATGGAGAAAACGGGACGCAGCGGATGCTGAGAATGACGCTCCAACACTGTATGAACACCCTCAGGCAAAGCCAGATCATAGGCCTTCAGCCCATCGGGAGGCTGTGGCCCACGAACAGCCTTTCCAAAAATCGGCTCATCAAACAGGGCCATGACACACTGGCTGCGGTTCTTGGACCATATGGGAGGTAACTGATATATTTTTGCAAATGTCTTGACAATCTTTGAGTAATCCGGCAAAACCAAAACACTGTCAATATATTTATCCTCCCCCTCAAACTGCTGAGACTCCCCTTCCCCTGCCCAGGCTGCTGCCGCAGCATGGCCGTAGGCATAGTAACCCGCCGCAGGCTGCGTATACCCGCCGTGATCGTTCCAATCGGTGAAAAGCATTCCGCCGGCGTTAGCTGCCACGCCTTCACGGAGCAGATTGTTGATATTGGTCAGGCTGCCGTCCAGCCGGGGGAACAGGGTATTCCAGTTGCCTGATCCGGGACAAACCCAGTAATCCAGCCCAAACTTATTAAAAATAGCAGGCGTGCCGTAATGAGGTTTCGGATCATAGCACCAATCCAGATATCGGACATCCTTGGGCATGGCAGCCAGTAATTCGGGATGGCGGATAAACACATCACCGAAGATCATGATTTTTTTGCCGTACTTAGCTGCTAACGCGTGAATTTTCTTCAAAAATTCCACATACAGCTGCGGACCATCCTTGCCTGCGGGAGCACTCTTTCCCTTTCCTATATCATAAGGCTCATCAAAACAGATATTAACCCATTTGCTGTCAAAAAGAGGCAGATACTCAGAGAACATTTCATCCATCAGCTGCACAGAGCCCTCTGATGTTGTACAAAGCGACCAGAACATCTCGCTTTCAGACAGATCCATGTGCTCCTTTCGCGTCAAAATCCGATGAAAATGGCCCAGGCACTGGAGATTGGCCTGTAGTTCAATATTCAATTCGCGGCATCGGTTTTGAAGAACACGGATATCCTCAGCGGTAACAGGGTCACTGCCTTCACAAATCTCCGGATGCTTTTTAAAATCAAAGGGATGCTCCATATATAACTGAAGCACATTGTAGCGGAACCTGCTCAAAATCTGGATCAACTGAAGCAGATATTCTCTTGTGTACACTTTTCCGCGGGAAATATCCAGCATCAGGCCCCGGTTGAGCATGGTGGGATAATCCTGAATTTCCAGGCAATTGACCCGCCCTTCTGCCTGATTCAGTATCTGGCGCAAGGTGTCGACGCCATAGCGCAGACCGGCAGGATCTATGGCAGTTACGCAGATGCCATCTTCTTCTATCTGAAGCACATACCCCTGGGTCTTCTCTGGTACGGGGCAGTTTCCCACTTGACCAATCCGATAGCAATAAACACCTGCATCTGACGTAAAAACAGGAATCAGGTTCTCAGGCAGGTCTGAAAACGCTTGTGCGTCTATCTCTGTACAATTTGCGCCACGCAGCTTGTCAATCTCACAGAACGTTTTTCTATATGTAATTTTCTTTACCGGGGGAAACAATTGATACGCCATCTTTTCTCTACACTTTCTATTGCTGAATTATTTCCAGGGATAGGCCCGATCCCACATATTTCTGAAATCTGCCGTCCAAAGCACTTCGTAATGTCTGCCATCATAGCTCTGGAGCATAAAGTCCACCTTTTCACCCCGGAGAACCGCCGCGCGCTGAAGCGCAAGCCATCTGACAGTATATGCCATCTGAACAGCGGCATGGTCAAACAAGGATAAACTGGTCTGAATACCTTTGTGATTTGCCCGCAGCATCCATGTATCCTCAAACATCCGCCGAATAACACAGAACTCGTCATACAGCTGATGGATTCTGAAAATCATATCCATAATGTCATCTGCGGATACGTCATCCCTTGCAAGCTCCGTACGGATCTGACAGGCGAGAAGCCCTTTTTCACCGGTGAACCTCGTCATGCGGGCACAAAGCTGAAGCTCCTGCAGGTAGCTTTCCCCAAACAGGGCGTTCCAGTTCTTATCAGGATAGCGGCGCGTCCTCACGCTTCCAGCTGATTTTGTCTGCGCAAAATTGTGACACGCCTCGGTCCCGCAATCCAGAAGTTCTTGAAAGGTATCCTTCGTGAATGCCTTATAACGATCATTTCCGCGCATGGAAAGCCCGTCCAGTATGTCATCGAAGAAATAGTAGATAGACATGGTTTTAAAGTCCGTTTTTAAATGATGGGCCAAGTTGGACTCCATCAGCGCCCGAAATCCGGCGCCTTGGCTTTGATCCGCAAGGATCAAAGGCCAAATGGCTTCTTCCAACTGCGTGCCGGTACGTACTTTGGCAGAGGATGCCTGCATCGCACCAATCAAGTAACCATAAAGGCTGAGTCCCGAGGGCTGCATATGTCCGTAATCTCCCCAATCCGTCACCAGGAAGCCGTTTGCTCCGGCATCCTTGGCCTGGGAAGACAGGTTTGTCAAATTAATATAGGAATTATATACCCTAGGAAAAATGGAGTTCCAGCTGCTGACACCTCCGGCAGCCCAAAACTCTCTCCCAATTTTTTGATATCCGGCAAGCGTTTCAAATTTCTCTAAAGGATTATAGTTCCATTCCATAACAATGGTCTTTTCGGGAAGCTGCGGAAGCAAATCCGGGTACTTCTGGACAATATCTCCCCAGAGCTGTATGGTTTCCGCGCCCTGCCTCCTGGCAATCTCTATCACGCGCAGAATGTGTGCCAACAGGACCCGGCCGCGTCCCTTCTCTTCCACCGCCTGTTTGGAAAAGCCTGTGCCGATATCGTAAGCTTCATCCATGTTGATATTCAGTGTCTTGCAGGAAAACCAAGGCAGTACCTGGCTGAATTCATCCTCCAGAAAACTATAAACATCCTCATTTCCTGCGGCAAAGGAGAAAAGGTCCACATTTTCGGACAGATGACTGTAACCAGGAAGCCTCAGCAGGCTGTGCATGTGAGAGTAAGTCTGGATACATGGCTGAAGCTCTATAAAATGGGCTTTGCAAAATTCATCCAGCTCCCGAATCTGCGCCTCGGTATAGGCCCCGGTAAGTTCGCCAAGCAAAGGGTGATGATCCAACGCCAGCTTGTCTTCACAGTAGAGCTGAAGGATATTGTACTTCATATCCGACAACATACTGATCAGCTGCTTCAGATAGTCCAATGTAGGCATTTTGCCTCTGGAAACATCCAGCAGCAGTCCCCGATTTTTAAAGTCCGGAATATCCTCTATGGAACCCTGGGGCAGCACAGCATTGTAGACTGCAAGCAAAATCTTCAATGTCGCAAGAGCATAGTAAAACCCTCGATCTCCTGCGGCGTAAATAGAAATGGTATTCTCTTCAATTTCAAGCCGATAAGCCTCGCTGTTTTGTATCTGGACACAGCGAACAAGGCGCAGCGTTCGGGAAGACCTTCGTACCACCGGCAAGCAGCACAGCTGCGGTTGTAACACCCGGCACAGGGAATCCGCTGCCTCCAGCCGGAAATCGGGTAGTTCCGTACTGCAATCACTTTTCCTGATCCAGTTATACAATGGAAAGTAGTACATAATATGCCCTCGTTTCCGCGCAAGTTCTACGCAGTTTTGCTTTTCAGTGATTCCCGCGTTCCTCTTGAAGGAGGAACGCGGGATAATTGATTTTAACCCAGAGGTTTCAGCTCACCGGTTAAAATTTTGATAACAGCAAAGCTGTCATCGCCGGCGCTATTCTTGTACAGCCCATCATTCCCGCCCCAGTCAGTCCTCAGGCCGTCACTATAAACGTACTTGGAGTACTTGGTATACAAAGGCAGGATTGGCACAGTCTCATTGAGCGTACACACGATTCTCTCAATAGCATCCTTCTGCTTCCCTGTATCCCAGCCGGCGGTAGAAGCAGCGATTAATTCGTTCAGATCCACAGTTCCGTAACGCTCGGTTTCCTGAACCATGGGATAGCTCAGGCCCTTGGCACAGTTGACATTGCTGACCAGAAGGGGCGTCTCAAACGCGAACATGGGATGGGACTGGCCGGTACCAAAGAAGGAAACTGCGACTTCGTAATTGCCTTCATTTATGTTGCTCTGACGCATCGTGGAATCGATACCATCAATGGCCGTCTTGATGCCAAAAGCCGTCAACTGATTTGCAATTTCAGCACAAGCGGTAGAACCATCTGCCCAGGAAGTGGGACACTGCAGGGAAATGGTAAACTGTGCTCCGTCAGCTTTATACCACTGTCCATCCTTCTTTGTCAAACCGGCTCCCGTCAGTAATTCCTCTGCCTTTGCATAATCAACGGAGTAGTCAATCAGCTTGCTGACATCAAGCCAGGATTCAGTCATGGAATCGCCCAGACCAGAGATATATTTGGTACCGCGGGAAACACCTGGCAAAGCCAGCTCGCCGACTTTCTCACGATCAACGATGTAGGCAATGGCCTGTCTGACCTCCTGAGAATCCAGCGGCTTTACTGCTTCGTTAAAGTACAGAGCGATGCCGTCAACCCCCGCAACCTGCAGGGTAGAATAGCCAGCACCTTCAAAGGCTTCCAACGTGGCAGCAGGGAACTGGTGCGTGAGAAAGTCCACTTCACCGTTCAGGACCAGGGGCGTCAAGTCGGGAACGTCGCCGTTGTAAATAATAACCTTAGAGAAATTAACGGAGCCGGCCAGGAAGGAACTTTCATTTTTCAGCAGTTCAACACAGGACTCCGTGACATTTGCCGAATTCAGATAGTAAGGCCCTGTAGCATTGACAAACTCAGGCCGGAACATATTGAATTCGTTGACGAGCTCCTGCCACTCAGCAGACTCCGCAGTGGCCCCGGCATCGACCAGGTCCTGAACCTTCTGTGCATACTCGCCGTAAGTAGCAAAATCAACGATAGGTTTTCTCAGAACATATCTCAGGAGCAGGGAGGTAGGCGTTTCGATTGCAAATGTGACCTCGTAGTCAGAAAGCGTGTCAACATCTTTGATATAGCTCCAGACTGGATTTCCAACCAGCTTGTAAATCATAAATGTTGTCCAGACGTCCTTGGAAGTAAAGGCATCGCCGTTCAGCCAGGTAACATCTTCTCGCAGCTTCACATTGAAAGCGGTGTTGTCCGCATTGGACTCCCAGGATTCTGCCAAAAGCGCGTGGTATGCGTCATCTTCCGCAGTGTAAGTTGCCAAAGCCAACTGGTGCAGTTCTCTGTAGAACTTCAGCTCGATGGCATTGGAGATAAACATATTGAAATGACCGGTCGGAACGGTGGAATAAGGCCAGCCGCCGACAAAAACCGCATCCTTGTTCCCAACAGGCGCATCCCCAACGCCGCTGGGATCATTTTCAGCTGCCTGAACACCATCATTGGCGGCAGGCTCCTGGGGCCGGGTATCAGCCCCGCAGGCTGCCAGCAAGCTGACAATCATGGCAAGGGCAAGTAACAGGGTAATTGTCTTTTTCATACTCTTTTTTATCCTTTCAGAAATTATTTATTTTTGCTTATTCTTCAGTACCAACAGGTAGGTCATACCAAAGATAAACATAATAAATCCAATGATAATATCCATTAGGCAGAGCATATAGGAAGCACTGCCTTGTTCATTGTAGCCCAGCAACAGCAACGAGATCGCGGCAGTCAAAATACCACAAACCACAAGGATCTTTGCAAGGGTTTCCATGTATGCCCTCCCGTTCTGATTATTTTCCTTGGCACAAATAACACGCTACCTGATGTCCTCCGCCCACTTCATAGAGCTGGGGCACATTCTGACTGCAAACACCGCTGATACATTCCGGACATCTGGGATGTAACGAACAGCCCGCCGGCATATTATTGAACGATGCGATATCCGCGTCCTTCAGCTCGTATTTATGAAGACCGGAATCCTCTAAAATTCCAGTATCACCCACTGCCGCGGAAATAATGGCACGAGAATACGGATGACAGGGATTTGCAACCAGCTCATCCATACCGGCTACCTCAACAGCCCGTCCCAGATACATCACCATCGCCTTCTGCCCTTTTGCAAAATACTTGCCCAGAGCCAAGTCGTGGGTGATAAAGAAATAGGCAACATTCAATTGCTCCTGTATCTGTTTCAAGGTGCTCAGTAAATTGATGCGCAGAGAGGTGTCAATCATGCTGGTAGCCTCATCAACCACGATCAGTTTGGGATTCATAGCCAGCACCCGGGCAATGGATACTCTCTGACGCTGTCCTCCGGATAAATGAGCCGGATACTTGTCAACAAAATCTTCCACCGGAGTCAGGCCTACAAGCTTCAGCAGCCGGGTCACCTCATCATAAAGCTTGGGAATTTTCGTAATCTTCCGATGTCGTTTAATCGGATTTGCAATAATATCAAATACCATCAGGGCCGGATTTAAGGACTCATAGGGATTCTGATGGATCAGCTGGACGCTTTCCCGAAATTCGCTCCATTCCCTGCCGCGCATCTGAGAGACTTCTTTTCCGCAGAAGCGGCAGGAACCACTGGTGTAGCCGCTCAGACCCGCAATGATCTTTCCCAGGGTTGTTTTGCCGCAGCCGGATTCGCCCATAACACACAGGGTCTGTCCAGCAGCAATCGAAAGATTGATATCTCGCAGAATTGTCACGGGACTTCCTCGTTTCTGGGGGAAGGTTTTGCCAAGTCCGGAAATCTCAATTATCTTTTCCAATTTGTTCACCTCTTGAAGTGGGATTCCAGCAGGCGCAGTACCAGTCCTCCATACGGTCAACCGCACTGTTCTTTGGAACCTTCTCCTGACAGACGGGTACGCACCGACTGCATCGGGGCGCAAACGCACATCCGCACTCCTCCGACACCATATCTGGCGGTGTGCCGGGGATCGATATAATCGGCCGATCATCCAAGGTCAGACGGGGGATAGCGTTCACCAGCCCCACGCTGTACGGATGCTGTGCATTCTGAAAGAAGGCCCTGACCGGAGCAGTCTCGACTGTCTTTCCGGCATACATCGTAACAACCTTGTCAGCAAGCTCCGACACAATACCAAGGTCATGGGTAATAAACAGCAGGCTGAATCCATACTGCTTTTTCAGCTTTTTCAGCAGCCTTAAAATCTTCTCCTGGGTCAGCAAGTCCAAAGCTGTCGTTGGTTCATCCAAAATCACCAGTCTAGGCTGCAAAAGCAAGGACAGCGCAATCAATGTCCGCTGCTTCATTCCGCCGGACAGTTCGTGGGGATAGGCATTTAGAACTTTCTCCGGGTCTAACATCACTACTCGCAGCAGGTCACTGGCACGTTTCAAAATCTCCTCCCTGGACCGGGACCGATCATGGGTCCAGACCGTGTCAAAAAACTGGGTCTTGATTTTCCTGACAGGATTGAACGAACTTTGAGATGCCTGAAACACCATCGAGATTTCTGACCACAGCAGTGAGCGGAGCTGGTTTTTCTTCAGCTTCAGCAGGTCTGCGGCCTGACCATCCTTATAATAGATAAGTTTCCCTTCTGTAATGGATGCGGCCATGGGCAATGCATTTACAACAGCCGTAGCTAAGGTTGTCTTGCCGCAGCCGGATTCGCCGATCAGAGCCACCGATTCCCCTTCACCAATTGTGAAGGAAGCGCCGGATACAGCTTTTAGAGCTCCGCGCTTTGTGTTATAGCAAATGGAAATCTGCTCAACCTGCAATAAGGGCTGGTATTTCTCCTTCATATTCCATCACCTACTTTCTGAGGGAGGGGTTACACACATCCTCCAGCGCTTTGCCTACCCACACCAAAGAAATGATCAGCAGGCAGATCATGATCGTAGGCGCAAGGATGAACAAGATGGATTTTGAATTGTAAATGACACCCTGGGTCCACGCTTGATTGATCATAACGCCCCAGTTCTGTTCCAAAGGAAGTATGCCCAAAAATACAAGGCCAACCTGAGAATAAATGGACGAACGCATGAGAAGAGAAAAATTAACTGCGATAAAGCCCATCAGATTCGGTGTAATTTCTTTGAAAACAATATGGGTCTTCGTCAGATTCTGCATGAATGATGCCTCGATAAAGTCCCGTTCCTTCAGAGACAGGACCTCTGCACGAATCGTACGATACAAACCTGCCCAGGACAGTATACCAAGTACAATAGCCAGTTTTATGCTGGTCAGGCTGACAAAACCAGACAGCACAACAAGCAGAGGAATGCGGGGAATGGACAGCCAGACATCTGCCAGAAACAGCAGCAGCCCATCAAGCTTTCCGCCAATAATGGCGGAAAATGCGCCTAGAGTCACACCCAGGACGATACCAATGACCGCCGCCAGAGCCGCGAACAACAGCAGTTCTCCGCCGCCATTGGCGATCTGAGCCCAAATATCTCTTCCCAAATGATCCGTACCCAGGATGTGCTCTGCGCTGGGAGCGCTGAGAATTTGAGCCGGGTCAGATTCCGTGTCTGGCGGGAATACCACCGGCGCTGCCACAGACATGATAATGATGGCCGCAAGCAGGCAGAAACCCACAAACCCTGCTTTATCATGAGAGATTGCAAACCAGATACGGCGCAACGTTTTTTTGACCCTGCTGGACTGAGAGAGGGTCACATAAGCAGCCTTATTTTCCATCTTTGCCTGCACCACCTGTTTTGATTCTGGGATCGAGCACCACATAGAGAACTTCCGCCAGAAAATTACATAATACAATCGCAATACTCATAATCAGAAAAATACCCTGCATCATGGGATAGTCGCGGCCATTGGTTGCCCGAAGAAGTTCCAGACCGATTCCTTGGTAAACAAACAGCTGCTCAATAATCAGTGCGCCGCCAACAATGAACCCCAAACGCATAAAAAACTCCGTGGTGATTGGCAGCAGCGCATTGCGGCCAATGTAAGAGAACAATATCTTCCCGGAAGACAGGCCTCGAATCTTTGCCATGGTCACATAGTCTGTATTCAAGCAGCTTGTGGTACAGGTTTTCATAAGCAAAACCCACACACCAACCTGAGAGAGCATATAGGTAAGGATAGGTATCATACCATGCCGCAGCACGTCCACAATGAATTCTATATTCCATCCCGGCTTAACCTGCATACTATAGGTTCCGCGCATCATACTGATGGGGATCAGGGTGCTTTCCCCGTTCCAGCGGACAACGCCAAAGATCAGCAGCAGGCAGATGGCAATCAAGAAGTCTGGGATTGCACTAAGAAAAGAAGCGAAACCAGTTACAAGCGGTTCATACCACCGATCTCGCTTAAAGGCCATCCCTGCACCGATCACAATGCCTACTACAAATGACAGGATCAAACCCATGCCCACAGTAAACAATGTCCAAGGCAGTCGTGTGGCAATAATATCCATCACCGGGACACCAGGAGAGAGCAGGGAACTGCCAAAGTCCAATTGAAATACCTTGCCGATATATTCCAGATACTGTTCAAAAACTGGTTTGTTCAAATCCATGGAAAAGAGTGTCGCAGCTCGGTTTTGTGCTTCAGCATAGGTTATGCCGTACTGAACCATCTGATCTTCCACATAGCGGTCAATTGGGTTTGATGGCATTAGCCGAACCAGAAAGAAAATGATCGACGTAACCAAAAGAACCGTTAGCAGCATCTTTATCAGTTTTTTCAGCAAGTAGATCGCTAAGGGCAGGTATTTCACCGCTTTGCCACCTCCTCTACAAATCGTTCGATGTAATTATCAATGGCAAGCAGTGCAGCACCTCGGGCAGGATTCAGCTGCTGTTCCTCTCCGCCGTCAATGTCCACCATCACCGGTACATCGCCAAAATAGGCATATGCCTTTACCAACTCCTGCTCAGACAGATTTCGGAATAAGCTGCCTGTCAGCACGATTCGTTCCGGGTCCAGCAGATAAGCTGTCTGCAAAACATGCGGTAAAATCACCGGTATGATCTTATCTGCCGTACCTACCTTGGCATCTACATCCGCATAAATCTGCTGGACCTTCAGATTTTTCACAAAGAATTCACCAGCCGCACCCTTAAAACCACGATAAACCTTGCCATTAACCATCAGGCCGCAGCCAATTCCAAATGGGATATCATTGAGAATATAGAGCACAAAATTGTCGCACTTCCGAGTATAGCGGTATAATGCAGCCGCACTATTAGCGTCATTTTCAATGATAATGGGAACGTCGGGAAATGCCTCCTTCAGATTATCCGGCAAATTTACCAAGTCCCAGCTGACCTTGCCGTCCTGACTTCCCCGGCGGATACCCGATTTAATGCGCCCATCATTGTAGACAATTGCTTTAATGGTAATACCAATGCCTTGAATGCTGGGATGTGCTTTCAGGTTCGTCTCAATAATTGCAAAAATCATTTTCTCCACATCACTGGGAGTGTACTCCACGTACTCATAGCCGAGCGTCTTTCCATCAATACCGATTAAATAGGCATGAAGGCAATCATCCTCTACATATACTCCCAAAAACTGTGCCTTCTCATTGTTCAAACTAATTGTATTGCCAGGCTTTCCCACTCTGCCCTGGGTATCTTCCTTGCCGATATCCACTACCAAATTGCACATTCTAAGATCGTTTACGAGGTATGAAACCGTAGATGCCTGGAGCGAGCAGGATTCCTTCAGGCGCGCCTGCGCCAGAGGCCCGGATAATCTGAGGGTATCAATTATCAAACGCAAATTTTCCTTGCGTTCTGTCTTTTTATTCATAGCCGCACACCTTCGCAAATTAATTCGTTCAAACTATGAATTAAATATATCACAGGTGCCTTCCCCCGTCAATTAACATTCCACCCAAAATTAGACCTGCAGAAATATGCATATTGACTGTTTTCAACTTTTCACAGCAGCAAATTCATCAGCTGTCCCCCCGGTGGAGAACTATTAGTATGCTTTCCCAATGCAATCAAGCAGAGGGCAATTAGCGTAGGCAGAGCCAGCTTTCCGGTTTCATTCTCAGAATATCAAGTACGATGCTCCAGTTTGCCCCTCTTTTTCTCAAAGACCGCCGGTGTCCCCGCCTCCCGGCAAGTCCGCTCTGTCTCACCAGGAGCAATGCACTCACGGTATCTGGTCTTGCTAGCATATTCATGGAGAAACCAACGCCCACATAGCTGACACCGCCTCGGCGTGTTCCGTTTCAAAATTGCTTTTCCCTCTGATAAAACATTTCGTCTGAAATTTCTTCTCCTCTGGCATAAGGATGCAGATAATTGCCAAAGGTCTTCAAGTAGATTTCCAGTTCATGCATCAATGGGAAAGGCCAGTTTAGGAAATCTTATGTGCCGTCTTCCGCTTTCTGCTGTTATTAAAGCGATAACCCGCCGTGTCAAATCACTTTGCAGATGATGACAAACGGTGTTCATTCAACAGCGAATACTCTGAAAAAGCATAGGTTTGCCTCCATTGCTATTTTGTTGATTTAGTTCACTTTACTCTGTTTTTCAAACATGACCTAATTCTAGTGTTGCTTGGTGACTAATTTCTTGTTTTTTAGACTGGCAAATTCTTTATTACTCAAACTCACCCCCCAATGATAAAAAATTAGGCCCTGCATAGCCGTGTGGCCTTGTGTAACCTAATAATAATGGCTGCCTTGTTTCTTTCCGAACATAAAAACCTCTTGCAATTCGCTCTTAAATCCTCTATTCTATATATCATAGGATCTTTATAAAACACTCAACGGATGGTGACATATGAAAACCTCTCCCGCCAGCAATATGGATGTCAAACGCCGCAACCGCGCCAATACTTTACGCTGCATTTTATCCTGCGAGCGCATTTCCCAAATGGAACTGGCCCAGCAGTTGTCACTGAGCTGGCCGACCATTTTGCAGAATGTAAAGGAATTGCTTGAAATGGGGTTCGTGCAGGAGGTCGGACAGTACGAATCCACCGGAGGCCGCAAGGCAAAAGCCTATGCGCCGGTGAGGGATGCGAAGTTAGCAATCGGACTGGATTTGACGCGAAACCACGTAAGCGTCGTGCTGGTGGACTTAAGCGGACAGGTAGTGCGCTATCAGCGGAAATCGAAACCCTTTTCTCTTGATGATGCCTATTTGCAGGAGTTAGGCATGCTGATCCAGAGCGTTATGGACAACATCTGTACCACTGAAACGATTCTGGGCGTAGGGATCTCTTTGCCCGGCATTGTGGACAGCGAAGCGGACCTCCTGCGGTATTCTCATATCTTAGATTTGCGGGATGTGCCGCTCTCTGCCTTGAGCCGCTACATCTCCTGTTCGTGCAGCTTTATCAACGATGCCAATGCTGCCGGATTGGCAGAAATTTATGGAACTTCTTCCGTTGGAAACCTGATTTATCTTTCTTTGAGCAACAGTGTAGGCGGTGCGATACTGACGGATGGGACGCTATATATGGGCAATCATCTTCGTGCCGGTGAGTTTGGCCATAATACGCTGGTACCCGGCGGGAGGCAGTGCTACTGCGGGAAAGAGGGCTGTCTGGATGCCTATTGTTCCGCGCGGCTGCTCTCAGATCAGGCGGGGGGAAACCTTACCGCATTTTTTGACGGCCTCCGGGAAGGAGATACAGAAAAGCAAGCCGTCTGGCAGGAATACTTGAAATATCTGGCGATTGCCGTCAATAACCTGCATATGAGCTTTGATTGCGATGTGATCTTGGGCGGCTATGTAGGTGCGTTCCTCGAAGAATTCGGCGAGCCGCTGCGGCCTCTGCTGGAGGAACGCAATACATTCCAGCCGGAAGCGTCCTATCTCAAATTCTGCCGCTACCGTCTGGAAGCCTCCGCCGTTGGTGCGGCCCTGGCACAGGTGGAGCAGTTTTTACAGACACTATAACTTACAAAAGAGAAACGGCGCCGTCCTGGTTAATAGGATGGCGCCGTTTCTCTTTTTGCACAAAATTTTACCTCTGAAAATGTTTGAAACGCCGAAAATAAACTGCCCTCTTGACAGCATCCGTGTGACGTGTTTTAATATAGATACTTACATAAATACTTTATTAAAGTAATAATTCAGAACAAGGAGGACACAGCAATGGATGGCACAATGAAAGTGGCAGTCATGGAGGGCATCGGAAAAATGGGGTACATCCGGCGTCCAATTCCCACGCCCAAGGCGGACGAGGTGCTGGTGAAGCTGGAGTATGTGGGTATCTGCGGGAGCGATATGCACTACTATGAGACCGGGGCCATCGGGGACTACGTGGTGAAGCCTCCCTTCGTCCTGGGACACGAACCCGGCGGCACCGTGGTGGGGGTAGGCAACAATGTCAGGCACCTCAAGGTGGGCGACAAAGTGGCGTTGGAACCGGGCAGGACCTGCGGCCACTGCGAGTTCTGCCGCCAAGGCAAATATAACCTCTGCCCCGATGTGGTGTTTTTTGCCACACCTCCGGTGGACGGCGTGTTCCAGGAATACGTGGCCCACGAAGCGGCACTATGCTTCAAGCTCCCCGATAACGTCAGCACCCTGGAGGGTGCGCTGATCGAACCGCTGGCAGTAGGGTTCCATGCCGCCAACCAGGGCGGCGCTCACGCTGGGCAGACCGCTGTGGTGATGGGCGCGGGATGCATCGGTCTGGTGTCTATGATGGCGCTGAAGGCCGAGGGCGTCAGCCGGATCTACGTGGTGGATGTCATGGCAAAGCGTCTAGAGAAGGCGCTGGAGCTGGGCGCGGACGGCGTGATCAACGGCAAAGAGGAGGATGCCATTGAGGCGGTGCGCAGGCTGACCGGCGGCGCGGGCTGTGACTTGATCATCGAAACTGCCGGAACCGAGATTACCACCCGCCAGGCCGTTCACATGACCAAGAAGGGTGCCACTATTGTTCTGGTGGGTTACTCCAAAACCGGTGAAATCACGCTCCCCATGAGTTTGGCTCTGGATAAGGAACTGACCTTCAAGACCGTATTCCGCTACCGACACTGTCAACGCCAATTTGAAATTGTAAGAAAACGCCGAAGAAATTTTGTAGTTTTTC
>OFFE01001758.1_pt1 | contig 14540 bp, 15 predicted proteins | sample 1521371 | NCBI WGS metagenome assembly OFFE01 (sample SAMEA3504131, study PRJEB24116) | mouse gut metagenome | biome: mouse gut; feature: mouse-associated habitat; material: faeces | place: Denmark | collected 2011 | reverse complement strand
CATGGTGGGCACGCCGCCGACCAGGGTGGCGTCTCCAAGGACCTTGGTGGAGCCGCCCGGCTCCTCCGCCGTCTGGCTGGCGGGGGGGCTGCCGCTGGCCCTGCGCTATATCCTCAGTTGGCGGCGTACCCGCCGGGCGGTGGAATGCGCCATCCCCATCCCCCGGCCCGACCCCCGCTATTTCCCCCTGCCCAAGTGCGCCCGCCTGCGGGAGGGCGTGGTGGACGGCGCGCCCCTCACCTTCGGCGCGGTAAAGCCCACAGTGGTGCTTCCCCCCGGCCTCTCCGGGGTGGAGCTGGACTGCGTGCTGGCCCACGAGGGGGTGCACGCCGCCCGGCGGGACAACCTGTGGCACTACGCCATGGCGCTGGCCCTCGCCGTCCACTGGTGGAACCCGGCGGTGTGGCTCATGTCCCGGCTTTTGCGGCGGGATATCGAGCTGGCCTGCGACCGGGCGGCGGTGAACCGGCTGGGGGCGGACAGGCGGGCGGACTACGCCCGTGCCCTGGTATCCCTTGCCACCCAGGGGGAAGGTGCCCCCTTCTCTCACACGTTCGGTCGGAAACTGACCGAGGAAAGGATTCTATCCGTTATGAAATTCAAGAAAACCACCATTTTAGGCGCGGTTTTATCCCTGGCGCTGGTGCTGGCCGTTACCGCCGCCCTTGCCGCCGGCCCTGCGAAGCCCACCCCCGCCCCGTCGCCCACAGACAGCGCCGGCAGACCGTCCGGCCCAGCTGGCATCCGGGTGAAAATCACCGATACGCCGCTGCCCGACGAGGCATCCGATAGGATAGCTGACCTCCTCTGCCGCATTGATGGGGAGGAATTCAACGGTGAACCCGCAAGCTCTCCGGAACACTCCTCCTGTCCCCACCTGCACTACAGGGACGCGGGGGTCGCCTACTCCTTCCGATCCGCCACGGAAGCTGCCCATACAAAAATCCAAGTCTTCCTCGAATGGTGCTTTGATTGTGAGGACGCGTTTGTCACCTCCGTCGAGCGGACGGAAGAACCCCACAGCTTCACCTTTGTGCGGGCGGGGGAGGACGACAACCCCGCCTTTGGAGGGGGCAGCTATGTGGAGGCCGACCACAGCGCGCCGGACCCCAGCCAGCACCACTTTATCTTCAGCCACACTTGCTCGGATTGCTTGTACAGCTGCCAATACACCGTAAACGCGGGCTGCAGTGAGGATGGCTGCGTTGATATCCAGTCTGTAACCACGGATATCCAGCCTGTGACGGCAGAGCCCCCCGTGCGGACTTCCAGCGGAACGTATGCGCCCTGCCAGGCGGAGGACTGCGCTGTGCCCTACGACCACTTCCACCTGGACGGCAAGGTGGTGCGGATATACCGGGAGAATCCCGGCCTGCTGTGCGCCCGCTCCAGCTGTGACAAGACAGGTCCCCACACCCACGACAGCGTCCAGTTCGTGGACAAGGCCCCCGAGGCGTATACCATCCTCCACCCGGAGCTGGAACCCGTGCCCTCCGCCGCGCCCTAACCCGCCTTTCGCAGTAACAGCAAGGCCCCCGGCGTGAGCCGGGGGCTTCTTTATGCCAACCTGTACGGTTTGCGGGCCGGGGCGCGTCCATCCGCGCTGCTCACGACGGCTCTGCGCTTCCCGTTGTCACGCTTCGCCTGTTCGCGACGGCTCTGCGCTTCCCGCTACGGCAGGTTCAATTCTCTGATGACCTCCTGAAGCTGCCCGGCGGAGGCGTTCAGCGCCTCCCGCTCGCCGTCGGCCAGGGGGATCTCCAGAATCTGCTCCACCCCCCGCCGTCCCACAATGGACGGGATGGACAGCGCCAGGTCCCGCAGCCCGTACTGGCCCCCCAGCACCACCGACACGGGCAGGATGGCCCGCTCGTCCTTCATGACGCACTCGGCGATCCGGGCCACCGCCATGGCGATGCCGTAATAGGTGGCACCCTTGCGCTTGATGATCTCATAGGCGCTGTCCCGCACGTCCTCATAGATGCGCTGCTCCGCCTTGCGGTGGTTGGTGTGGCCCCGCATGGCGCAGAAGTCGTCCAGCGGCACGCCGGACACGTTGGCCCCGCTCCAAACGGCCAGCTCGCTGTCCCCGTGCTCGCCCACGATGACGGCGTGGATGGACCGGCTGTCCACCTTCAGGTGCTCCCCCAGCAGGTAGCGCAGGCGGGCAGAGTCCAGCACCGTGCCCGAGCCCATCACCCGGTGGGCGGGGTAGCCGGAGATGCGGAAGGCGGCGTAGGTGAGCACGTCCACCGGGTTGGACACGATGAGCAGGATGCCCTCAAAGGGCCGGGCGGTGATCTGGGGGATGATGGAATTCAGGATGGACACGTTCTGGCCGATGAGCTCCAGCCGGGTCTGGCCGGGCTTCTGGTTGGCCCCGGCGGTGACCACGATGAGGGCGCAGTCGCTCAGGTCGTCGTAGCCCCCGGCGTGTACGTCCATGGCGGCGATATAGGGCAGGCCGTGGCTTAAATCCATGGCCTCGCCCACGGCCTTGTCCTGGTTGGCGTCGATGAGCACCAGCTCGCTGAACAGCCCCCGCTGGATGAGGCTGAAGGCGATGGAGGAACCCACAAAGCCGCAGCCGATGACGGCGGCCTTTCGATGGTTGAGCATAGGAAAAACCCCTTCTGTTTTTTGGTAGTGTGCCCGAAACAGAAGGGGTTATGCCTGGAACCTGTATTCACAACCTCAGTTCACCGCCTGGCCGGGCCTTTCCCCGCCATGCCGCGTAAAATTTTCTTGAAATAAACACAATGATTCCTGCGAAAATTTGCCTTGTCTGACGGGGAAATCCCCCGGCTATCCCAGGTTCTTATTTGTCCAGCCGTTCATGGCAATAGGGGCACAGCTGGATGCCCTTGCCCACCCGCCCCAGGTATTCGCCGCAGTGGGGGCAGCGCCAGTGGGAAAAGCTGTAGCGGATGAAGGCCAGCAGGAGGATGGCCGACAGCAGGGCCAGCGGCATACTGCCCAGCACCCCGGCCAGTATCATGGACGCCCCCATGGCCCCGAACAGCCCCCACATCACCCGCTTTGCCCTTTGGAGCTTCACAAGCCCGCCTCCTTTTGCCGCGCCGCGGCGGTTTGCCCGCCTATTGTCCCCCGTCCAGCCGTTTGCCGCACCGGGGGCAGACATCCCCCACTCCCACCCCCAGGTGTTCCCCGCAGTGGGGGCAGCGCCACAGTACCCGGTTGGCGGCGATGGCAGCCGCCACGAAGGCAAGCGAGATCCAGAATGTCACGGCGGAAAACCGCACCAGCTGCCACACCATCAGCCCCGCCGCGGCCACATTCAGGGCGTTCATCAGCATTTTTCTTTTTTTAAAGTCCATACCGTCCTCCTCCGCGCTACTCCAGCCCGTACCGCTTCAAAACCGCCTCAAACCACCCCGGCAGGGGGGCCTCCACCTCCACCCGTTCCCCGGTGGCGGGGTGGGTGAAGGTGAGCCGCGCCGCGTGGAGGCACTGCCCCGCCAGCCCGGGCACGGGCCTTTTGGCCCCGTACACCGTGTCCCCCAGCAGGGGGTGGCCGAGATAGGCCATGTGCACCCGGATCTGGTGGGTGCGGCCCGTCTCCAGGCGGCAGGTGATGTGGCTGTGGCCGTTTTGCGTGTCAACCACCTGCCAGTGGGTCACCGCCTCCCGGCCATCGGGGGTGACGGCCATCCGCTTGCGGTCTGTGCGGTGCCGCCCGATGGGGGCGGACACCGTGCCGCTGCCCTCCTTGAAGCCTCCCACCGCCACGGCGTGGTACAGCCGGAACAGGGAGTGGTCCTGGAGCTGGGCGGCCAGGGCCAGGTGGGCCCGGTCGTTTTTCGCCGCGATGATAAGCCCCGAGGTGTCCCGGTCGATGCGGTGGACAATGCCGGGGCGCAGCGCCCCGTTGATCCCGGAGAGCGAACTTTTGCAGTGGTATAACAGGGCGTTGACCAGCGTGCCGTCCGGATGGCCCGGCGCGGGGTGGACCACCATCCCCACGGGCTTGTTCACCACGATGACGTCGCCGTCCTCATAGGCCACGTCCAGGGGAATGTCCTGGGGCGTGATGTCGATAGGCTCCGGCTGGGGCGGGGTAATGCGCACCTCGTCCCCCGGCTGGAGGCGGGCGTTTTTCTTCAGCGCCCTCCCCCCCAGGGTGACCCGCCCCTCCTCCAGCCACCGCTGGGCGGCGGAGCGGGTGAGCCCGTCCAGGGCGGCGGACAGCACCGCGTCCGCCCGCCCCGGCTCACTGACCGTCAGGGGGAAGCTGGGCTGCGTCATCGGCCCCGCCCTCCTTTTTTTCGTCCTTGCCCATATACAGCAGCACATACAAAAACAGCAGGGGCACCCCTACGGTGATGCAGCAGTCGGCCACGTTGAACACGGCGAAGTCTATGAAGGTGGTTTTGAACATGTCGGTGACAAAGCCGAACACCGCCCGGTCGATGAGGTTGCCCACCCCCCCCGCCAGCACCAGGGCGGCGGAAAACAGCCCCAGCCGGTTTCGAAAGAAGCCCGTTAAAATGAGCCGGCACATGACCAGCACCACCGCGGCGGAGGTGAGGGTAAGCAGCCAGGTGTGCTGGCGCAGTAGGGAAAAGGCCGCCCCGGTGTTCTGCACATAGGTCAGCTCCAGCAGATACGGGATGAAGGGGACGGCCCCGCCCAGGGGGATGTGGGCGCGCACCAGGTATTTGACGATTTGGTCTAGGACCACCAGCGCGGCGGCCAGGATCGCGTAAAACATGGGATCAGCCTTTCTTTTCCTCAAATGTGACGCTTATGCCCAGCTCCCGGCACTTGGCCAGCGCCAGGTCGTGGCCCTGCCCGGCCGCCAGGGCATACCAGCGGCGCGCCTGTTCCGGGTCGGGGGCAGTCCCCGTCCCCTCCTCATAAAAGCACGCCAGGTTATACTGTCCGTCCCGGTCCCCGTGTCCGGCGGCCCGTTTGGTCCACTCAAACGCCAGGCCCAGATCCTTTTCTACCCCCAGCCCATCGTAATAGAAGTAGCCCACCTGGCATTCCGCCAGCGGGTAACCCTCCCGGGCCAGGGCCAGATGGCCCGCAAAGCACGCCTCATACTGCCCCGACTCAAAGTAGTCCGCAATCAGGCGGTTACATTCGTCGTACTCCTTGCAGGGCCTGTAATATCCCCGCCCGGACCTTTCCTCCAAAAACGGGATCACCTCCCACAGGGAGGGGCACACCGCCGCCGTCATGTCCAAAAACCGCCTCTCCGGCGTTTTCAGGTCGGGCACGCAGATCACCGGAATCCCGGCGGCGTGGGCGGCCTGTATGCCCGCCCCGCTGTCCTCCAGCACCAGGCAGTCCCCCGGGGCCCGGCCCAGCTTTTCGCACGCCTTTAAAAACACGTCCGGGGCGGGCTTGCCCCGCTCCACCTCACCCGCGAACACAAACTGGTGGAAATATTCCGTAACGCCGTGCCGGTCCAGCAGGTTCAGCGCCCGGTCCCTGGTGCTGGACGAGGCCACGGCAGTCCCATAGCCCCGCTGCCGCAGATAGGCCAGCAGCTCCCCGGCCCCGGCCTTCAGCGCCACCCCCTCGGCGTGGAGCTCCTCCTCCCGGCGGAGGATGCGCTCCAGCGCCTCCTCCGCCGTCCAGGGAAGGCTGTACGCCTCCACCAGATGGGCGGCGTTGACGGTCTCCGGCTTGCCGCTGAAGCTGCGGGTGTACTCCTCCAGCGCAAAGGGGCGGCCGAACCGGGCCAGGATCTCCTTCAAAATCTGGTAGCAGATGGTCTCCGTGTCCACCAGCAGGCCGTCCAAGTCGAAAATCACCGCTTGGATCATATGTCTCCCTCCGTTCAACGAATATGCCTGAGCTGGGTGGCCAGCCGGTCCATCCCGCGGCGCACAGCCCCCCGTTTATCCTCCGGCAGCGCAAGCCCGCACAGCGTCCCCACCCTTTCCGCCACCTGGCGGATGTCAAGGCCGTCCGTGTCCACCTTTTCCTCCGTGACCTGGGTTGTAAAGGCGTCCAGGCACCGCCCGATCTGTCGATACCCCCAGGAGCCGGGCCGCTCCAGCCGGGAGGCCAGGCGTTTTTTCAGGGTGTCCTCCCCTGCCCAGAGGATGAAATGCCGCACCTGGTGCTTTTTTGCCAGAGCGCCCACCAGTTCCTCATAATAGTCCCGGCTGGTGACGGTCATGGGCACAATGATGTGCCCGCCGTACCGGGAGGCGGCGTAGTCCAGCATGTCCAGGTTGAAGGCCCGCCACATGGGGAAGTCCTGGAAATCGTCCAGCCCCAGCCCGGGGGGCAGGTTGTCCCGGATGAAAAATCCGGCGTTCTCCGGGTCGTAGACATAGGAGCCGGGCAGGCGGCGGCAGAGCTCATAGGCGGTCTGGGTTTTGCCCGCGCCGAAGGCGCCGTTGAGCCAGATAATCATAAGGTTGGCCTTCTCTCACAGGTTCTTTGCCAAAATCAGCTCGTACCCCTCGCCGGGGGGCAGGAACCCGCCCAAGGCCCCATAGCCCAGCTTATTGTAAAAGTGCTGGGCGGATTCACTGGCCTGGGTGGAGGTCATGACGGTCTCGTAACCCGCCTGCCGCATCTCCCACTCCCATCGTTCTGCCAGCGCGCGGCCAACGCCCGTTCCCCGGCGGCCCTCCAGCACAAAGAGCAGGTTCAGAAAGGGGGTGTTGTCCCAGAACAGGTTCCAGCGCAACCAGCCCGCAAGCCCGCCCTTCCCCTCCGCGACAAGGACCCGGCCCAGCCGGACGCTGGTTTCCAATTCAGCCGGGGAGATGTGGCGGTCCAGGCGGGCCAGGGCGGGGAGGTCACCGGGGCCGGCGGTGCGGATGGCGTATGGCATGGGATCAGCCTTTCTCATTTGTCCGGTGTCCAAAGCGTGTGGCAGGAGTATGGGTCAAGGGGCACAAGGTACTTCTGGTGGGAGCGGCCGTCATATTGGATAAAAAATGTTTTGTCGATGAACAGGCAGAACAGCCGGATCACGTCCAGCGGTTCCCCCTCCTCATAGAGGACGTCGTAGGTGTGGGCGGGCCAGGGGGGCGCGGCGTGGAGCGCCTCCGGTTCCGGACGTTTGGAATACAGGGCGGCCTGTACGCCGTTTTTGGTCAGGGAGAAGCGGTTTCCGGCGTGGAAGAACAGGCGGTACTCGTCCCGGTGGATGCGGAAGGTCATGGCGGGCCGGGTGCGGGGCTCCAAAGAACCGCCCACCGGCTCCTCCCCCTCAAAAACCTTGTACCGCCTGGAACAAATCATCTGCACAAGCAGGGAAACCCACAGCAGCCAGCGGCAACAGACCCAGAACCAGCGGTCCGCCTCCCGCAGGCTGAGGCTGGGCGCGCCGTCCCGGAAAACCTCGATGTCCTCCATGGCAAAGCCGTTGGTCTGGCGGGCAGAACCAATCACCGCCCCGTTTTGGACATAATAGATCCGTTGCTTATCTGCGGTCCCGCGGCTTACGCACATACCCGCCATGACGCCTCACCCCAAACAATAACTGCCAAGGCAGTCGCCTTGGCAGTTATTATACCACACCTTTTACTTCTTGGAAAGGGTTTCGTCAATGGCCTTCGCCGCGGTCTTGCCCGCGCCCATGGCCAGAATGACGGTGGCGGCCCCTGTCACCGCGTCGCCCCCGGCGTACACGTTCTCCCGGCTGGTCAGGCCGTTCTCGTCGGCGATGATGCCGCCCCACTTCTCGGTATCCAGCCCCTGGGTGGTGGACTTGATGAGGGGGTTGGGGCTGGTGCCCAGGGCCATAATCACGCAGTCCAGCCCGATGTCGAACTGGCTGCCCTCCTTGACGATGGGGCGGCGGCGGCCCGACGCGTCCGGCTCGCCCAGCTCCATCTCCACGCAGCGGATGCCGGACACAGAGCCGTTCCGGGGGTCGCGGGGATCGTCCGGGTTGTGGTAGCCCAGGATCTCGGTGGGGTTGGTGAGGGTCTTGAAGATGATGCCCTCCTCCTTGGCGTGCTCCACCTCCTCGGCACGGGCGGGGAGCTCGGCCTCGGAGCGGCGGTAAATGATGTACACGTCGGCGCCCAGACGGCGGGAGCACCGGGCGGCGTCCATGGCCACGTTGCCGCCGCCCACCACGGCCACCTTCTTGCCCTTGAGGGGCATGATGGGGGTGTCGGAGCCGTCCTTGTAGGCCTTCATCAGGTTGATGCGGGTGAGGAACTCGTTGGCGGAGTATACGCCCTTCAAATTCTCGCCGGGTATGTTCATGAACTTGGGCAGGCCCGCGCCGGAGCCGATGAACACCGCCTCGAAGCCGTACTCCTCCTTCAGCTCGTCGATGGTGATGCAGCGGCCGATGACCATATTGGTCTCCACCTTCACCCCCAGCTCCCTGAGTGTGTCCACCTCCTTCTGCACGATGGACTTGGGCAGGCGGAACTCGGGGATGCCGTACACCAGCACGCCCCCCGCCAGGTGGAGGGCCTCGAACACGGTGACCTCATAGCCCTTCTTGGCCAAATCGCCCGCGCAGGTCAGCCCCGCCGGGCCGGAGCCAATAACCGCCACCTTGTGGCCGTTGGGGGCGGGGCGCACCGGCTTCTCGGTGGCGTTGGCGTTGTGCCAGTCGGCCACGAACCGCTCCAGCCGGCCGATGCCCACCGGCTCGTTCTTGATGCCCCGGACGCACTTGGCCTCGCACTGGCTCTCCTGGGGGCAGACCCGGCCGCACACGGCGGGCAGGGCGGAGTCCTTGGCGATGATCTGGTAGGCCCCCTCAAAATCGCCCTCCGCCACCTTGGCGATGAACTCGGGGATGTGGATTTTCACCGGGCACCCGGCCACACAGGGCATATTTTTGCAGCTCAGGCACCGGGCAGCCTCGTCCATGGCCTGCTCCCGGGTGTAGCCCAGGGCCACTTCGCTGAAGTTGCCCGCCCGCACCTGGGGGTCCTGGTGGGGCATGGGGTTCTTATCGGGTCTCATGTTAGGCATATCACTTTACCTCCTGCTTGAACAGGTTGCACGCCTCTTCATAGGCGTGGCGCTCAAAATCCTTGTACATGGCGCCCCGGGCCATGGCCTCATCGAAGTCCACCTTGTGGCCGTCGAACTCCGGGCCGTCCACGCAGGCGAACTTGGTCTCGCCCCCCACGGACAGGCGGCAACCGCCGCACATGCCGGTGCCGTCGATCATGATGGGGTTCATAGACACCACGGTGGGGATATTATACTCCTTGGTGAGCTGGCACACAAACTTCATCATGATGACGGGGCCGATGGCGATCACCCGGTCGTACTGGGCCCCCGTCTCGATCTGCTCCTTCAGCAAATCGGTGACCAGCGCCTTTTTGCCGTAGGAGCCGTCATCGGTTCCGATGATGAGGCTGGTGGAGGCGGCGCGGAACTCATCCTCCAGAATCACCAGATCCTTGTTGCGGAAGCCCACGATGAGGTCCACGTGGCAGCCCACGTCGTGGAGCTTCTTGGCCACGGGGTAGGCGATGGCGGTGCCCACGCCGCCCCCCACCACGGCCACCCGCTTCAGGCCCTCGGTCTCGGTGGCCCGGCCCAGGGGGCCCACGAAATCCTGGAGGGAATCCCCCTCCTCCTTGTGGTTGAGCTTTTCGGTGGTGGCCCCCACCACCTGGTAGATGATGGTAACGGTGCCGGCCTCCCGGTCAAAATCGGCGATGGTCAGGGGAATGCGTTCCCCCTCTCCGTCCACCCGGAGGATAATGAACTGGCCGGGCTCGGCCTTGCGGGCCACGGCGGGGGCCTTGATCTCCATCAGGGACACGGTGGGATTGAGCACCCGTTTTTTTACGATCCGATACATAGCTTCTCCTCTTTCCTATGGATATCAGCGCACCCGCAGGGCGGTACGCCATGGGCTGATTGTGAATATTATAACACAACCTCCCCTCCCCGTCAATTTCAATCCCCTGGAAACCGTCCCGGAAATCCCCCATATCTGCAAAAAAGGGGACTGACCCCGTCAGTCCCCTTTTCCCTCTCAGAATACGGCCACCCGCAAAATGATAGCCAGCGCCGCGGCGGCCACGCTCACGGTGGACGCCAGCTCCGCCCAAAACGCCGCCCGGCGGCTCTTCCTGGGCCGGGGCGCGGGCATGCTCAGCTCCTCCGCCGCCGTCCCGTCCGCGCTCTCCTCCCCGCATGCCTCCAGGTTGGCCGCCCTCCAGGCCGTCAGGTCGATCACGTTATCCCCGCCCCGGGCGCGCCCGGACTGCCGCACCACGGCCGTCTGGCAGATATCCCCCGCCGACCCGCCGAACCCGGCGGCCATGGCGCCGCCGCTCCATGTGGTCAAGGTATTGTACGCAGTGTTCATAGCCAAAGCCTCCTCATTTGGTACGGCTCCATCATAGCGGGATCTGAGTCCCATAAACCGGTCCCTTTTTGCTTTTGAAACAGTTGTTTCTTCATCCGTTTGTTTTACTATTTATTATAATAGTATATTCGTTCGCCTTTGTCAAGTCTTTTTCGCAAATTTGTTCGCGTTTGTTGAAAAATTTCGCCCCCGGCTAGTACCGGGGGCGAAATCCAAATCCGATTATCTGAGATAGTTGCGGGGATTGACACTGGTGCCGTTGATACGCACCTCGAAGTGGCAGTGGGGGCCGCTGACGTTGCCGGTGGCGCCGGAGCGGGCGATAATCTGCCCCTGGTACACCTTCTGCCCCACGCTCACCAGCAGCTGGGAGTTGTGGGCATAATAGGTGACGTAGCCGTTGTCGTGGCGAATGGCCACCAGCTTGCCGTAGCTGCCGCTCCAGCCGGACTTGATGACGGTGCCGCCGTCGGCCGCCTTGATGGCGGTGCCGGTGCGGCAGGCGATGTCCAACCCCAGGTGGAAGTCATAGCTGCCCCACAGGTTGCGCCCGCCGAAGTTGGAGGTGATGGGCCCCCGCACCGGCCAGATGAAGTAGCCGTTGGAGGCGGTGACAGGCCGGGGGGTGGTGCCGGTGTAGGCATAGGTGGTGGTGGGCTCCTTCAGGGTCTCGGCGGAGAGGATATTCCGGCCCTGCTCCACGCCGTTGATATAGGTGACGTGGGCGTTGACCCGTTCCACGCCGTCCTCACCCTGCTCTTTTACCTTGGTGTCGCCCACATAGAGCTCGGCGGTCTCGATATACTCCACCGGGCTGGGGATCTCCTGTTCATAGGTCTCCTCGGTGGTGTTCTCCACCGACAGGAAGGGCACCGCCTGCTGGATGACCAGCTCCTGGCCCACCCAGATTTTATCCACCAGCACATCGGGATTAAGGACGGACAGCTCGTTGGGCCACATGTCCAGGGAGTAGGCGATAGCGTTGAAGGTGTCGCCCTTCTTCACCTCGTAGGTGGACTGCTCCACCCGCAGCTGGCCCAGGGTGGTGCGAATGGACTCCACATCATATTGGGTGTTGGACGGCAGCTCGATGGGGTAGACCTCCACATCCTCCACAAAATCATAGCGGATGGTGTTCTCGGTGAGGTAAGGCTGGGCCACCTCGTCCAGCAGCTGGTACAGCGCGTCCTTGGTGGGGGCGTAGCCCAGCTCCTGGCCGTCCACCCGCATTCCGTAGGCGGTGACCAGCGCGCCCACGCCATCGAACAGGGCGTCCTCAATCTGTGCGGTGTCGCTGAGCTCGTCGGGTGACACGTAAACCGGGGTCATGGAGATCTCCGCGTCATAGGCAAACTGCTCCCCCAGGATGTCGGAGGCCCGGGACTCAATGTTGCTGACAATGGCGTCCTTCTCGTCGGGGCTGGACACCACGCCCACCTCCTGGCCGTTCACGTTCATGGCATAGGCCCGGATATAGCTGCCGTTGAAAGCGCCGATGCCGATGACCACCGCCAGCAGCGTCACATACAGCAACGGGGACACCGGGTGGCGGTCCACCACGCTGCGAACCCTGGCCGCGGCCTGGGCCACACGGCCCAGCCTAGCGGGGGCCTGGGTGCGGCCCTTCTTTTCCTCCGCCACAGCCAGCGCCTGGACGGGAAGGGAGGGACGCTTTTCCCCGGCCTGCTTTTCCCTGGCCGGGCCCCGTCTCACCCGCTTCCCCACAGACCTGGCCCGGTTGAACGCGGCCCTGGCTCCGTCCACCGCCTCCTTAGCCCCGTCCAGCGCGTCCTTCACGCCGCCCAGGGCAGCCTTGGCGTTGTCCAGCGCACCCTTGGCCCTCCCCTTCAGGGCGGCGGCGGAATGCTTCTCCTTCCGAACCTGGGCGGCCCGGGCGCGGGCGGCCTCCCGCTCGGCCTGCTTCTCGGCGGCCTCGGCCTGCTCGATATATTGCCTCCAGGACTGGGGCCTGGCGGCCCCGCCCCCTTCTCTTTTGTCCGAGCCGGCTTGGCCGGCCCCCCTTACTGTCTTCTCCACACTCTCATGCTCTCTCTCGGTCTGCTTCACGGATGTCCCTCCTGTTGGTCTGGGGAAGCTCCGGTTCAACGCGCCTTGGCACCCTGCGGACCTTGCCAGCCTTCCCCTGGTTTCCGGCAAGTTACAAAAAATCCGAAAAGAGTTACAAAATGGTTACAGGCCCATCCTACACCATTTTGTCCCTCCCGTCAAGTCCCGAATTTCCGGCGCGGACTGGACCGTCCGTTTTACCGGGGCATATCTTGTTGTCTTTTCGGGCCATTTGGGGGACCGTGGCACATTTTATGGTGCCCCTGGCGAAACCGCCAAATTTTTCCCGCTTTTTTCGTCCTTTTGCCCAGCCCCCTTGACAGCGCCGCCCCGGCAGTTTACAATAGGGACACCGCAAAGTGAATGGAATATCACAGGGGCGCTGGGGGTCATCCCCGGCTGTGATGTGGAACGAATCGCAGTTCCCGGTCCCTCGTACCTGATCCGGGTAATGCCGGCGTAGGAAGTGAATCCGACAAGATGGGCCGTTGTCGTTTCTCTCGCTTACCGCATTGCACCGTTTGCATTGCGGTATACTTATTTTTAGGAGGAACGGCACATGAACAAAACACACAACGCAGTCCGCGCCATGGTAGAGGGGGCCATTTTCGTGGCCATCGCCGAGGTTTTGGGTTACCTCAAGCTGTGGCACATGCCGGAGGGGGGCTCCATCTCGCTGATGATGCTGCCCATCGTGGTCTACGCCCTGCGCTGGGGGCTGGGGCAGGGCTTGCTGGCCGGGCTGGCCCTGGGCATCCTGGACTTCATGCTGGGCGGCGGCGTCTCCATCGGCTGGCAGTCCATCATCGGCGACTATGTGGTGGCCATCACCGCCCTGGGGCTGGCCGGGCTGGGCCGCAAGAAGGGCCTTCCCGGCATCGTCCTGGGTTCCGCCCTGGGCTGTCTGGGCCGGTTTGTGTCCATCTGGATCACCGGGGCCACCCTGTGGGGGGAGTACATGTTCGACATCTACGGCCTGCCCATGGACAATGAATTCGTATACTCCTTCCTGTACAACCTGCCCGTGCTCATCTCCGGCGTCATCACCGTGGCGCTGTGCGTGGTGCTCTACAAGATCAAGCCGGCGCAGAAATACCTGCTGGGCGAGGACATCGCCTGAGGCAACACCTGGCCCCCGCCCCCGGATGGGGCGGCCAATTGTCTTGGGCGGGGATATTGCCTGACAAAAGACAAGGGGGCCTTCTCGTGGGCAAATTCGACGGCGTACTGTTCTTCACCGACTACGACGACACCTTATATAACAGTTCCCACGCCGTCTCCCCGGAAAACCGGGCGGCCATCCGCTACTTTATGGACAACGGCGGCTGGTTTTCCGTGGCCACCGGCCGGGCCCACCGCACCTTCACCCCCCAGATCGAAAAGGAGGATATCCCCCTCAACGCCCCGGTGGTGCTGTCCAACGGCGCGGCCATCTACGACTACGCCGCGGACCGCTACGTGGTGGACAGCCAATTGGATTCGGACGCCCCGGCCTGGCTGGCCCAGCTGTGCCGGGAGTTCCCCGAGCTGGGGTTCGAGGCGTACCACGGCGAGGACATCTACGTCCACAACCCCAACGAGGTCACCCGCAGCCACCTGGCCCGGGTGGGCGGCTCCCAGCTTCTCGCCCCCATCGGCGAGATGCCCACCCCCTGGAGCAAGGTGATCCTCCAGCAGGACGAGCCCTATCTCCGCCGGGTGCAGGCCCGCCTGCTCTCCCTGTGGGGGAGCAGGTGCGAGGCCATCTTCTCCAACCGCTACCTGCTGGAGATGACCGCCAAGGGCTGCAACAAGGGGGCCATGGTGGGCAAGGTCGCCCGGCTGCTGGGCGTATCCCCCCCAAACCTCTACTGCATGGGGGACAACCAGAACGACATTCCCATGCTGGCGCTGAGCGCCATCCCCTTCGCCCCGGCCAACTGCGCCCGGGAGGTCAGGGACTGGGGGGCCCGGGTGCTGGGCAGCTGCGACGAGCACGCCGTGGCCCAGGCCATCGGGATCCTGGATTCCCTCTACTGAACCGCCAAAGGCCCGGACGGCATCTGTCCGGGACCTTTTTTACCGGGAAAACCCTTCTTAGAGCCTGTTTAAAATCTGGCGGAATGCCAGACAGGCGCAGATTTTTTTGCTGGGCAAGGCGATTTGACGCAGGAATACTTTGTGTATTTCAAGTCAAGTCAAC
>OFFE01001755.1_pt1 | contig 14563 bp, 10 predicted proteins | sample 1521371 | NCBI WGS metagenome assembly OFFE01 (sample SAMEA3504131, study PRJEB24116) | mouse gut metagenome | biome: mouse gut; feature: mouse-associated habitat; material: faeces | place: Denmark | collected 2011 | reverse complement strand
TCCCGTGCACCCTCCGGCGTGCTGCCGATAAGGATCGGCGTCTCTATCTCCAAAAATCCTTCATCTGCAAGGAATTGCCGGGTCAGCGTGGCAACTTTGCTCCTCATCATGAGGTTCCTCTGCATGTCCGGCCTTCTCAGGTCTAAATACCTGTATTTCAGGCGCACTTCCTCCCTCGTCTTCGAGTTTTCCTCCACCGGGAAAGGAGGCGTCTCAGACTCCGCCAGCACTCTCAGTTCCCGCGGAACAATCTCGATCCCGCCCGTGGCAAGGTTCGGGTTCACCGCCCCGGAACGCCTCTCGACTGTTCCTGTGACTGCCACAACATATTCCGAGCGAAGCTTTGCGGCTTTCTCTATAAGCGCCTCATCTGTCTTTCCCTCTTCAAATACCACCTGTATCAGCCCGGAGCGGTCGCGCACGTCCACAAATACCAGGCCGCCCTTGTTCCTGTTCTTCTGAACCCACCCCATAACCGTTACGGTCTCTCCTGCGTTCACTTCAGAAAGCTCCGCGCATCTGTGAGTCCTCTTTAACCCTTTCATTGACTCTGCCATCTTACTTTTCTCCTTTATCTTACTTAATTAAAGCCCAAAACTATTCCCTTTGGCGCTACGCCATCCTGTCGGCAAAGCAGTCGGTAATCTCTTCGTACCCCTCTGCCCGGAGCTGCTCCTTCTGGAACTTTTTGTTTTTCTTCATGTTTACGATAAGCACCTGTTTCCCGGCCTCTCTGTCTGCTCTCGCAGCTTCCAGGACTTTCAGGATTCCCTCCCTTGGCATATTTTTTTCCAGAAGGTACGCTTTCTTTTCACCTTTCTCCGGCACCTTGTACCCGTTCTCCAAAAGCAGCATGACGATGCGCTCAAAGCCGATGGAGAACCCGCATGCCGGCGTATCCTGCCCGGTAAACTTCCCGATCATCTTATCATATCTCCCGCCGCCTGCCACAGAGCCGCCAAAATCATCCATGGTAATCTCAAAGATTGTTCCCGTATAGTAGGACTGCCCTCTCACAAGGGTCGGGTCGAACTTTATCTGAAAGTCACATTCTTTTGCCGCCTCCACGCTGGAAATGATCATCTCCATGCTGTCCGCCGCCGAAACGCTCAAATGTTCTCCCAGCTTTTCCTTCAGATTGCGGATTCCCGACACATCCGGGCGGATTTCCGAAAACAGCTTAAGATAAGCGTCCACGCTCTCTTTCTCATATCCAAGCCCTGTAAGCTCTGCCGCAACGCCTTCTGCCCCTATCTTATCCATCTTGTCAAGGCTTATGAACACCTCGTCATAGTCCTTCTCCTCAAATCCGCAGTATGCCGCCATCCCTTTCAGTATATTGCGGTCATTGATGTTCACAGTAAAATTCTGAAAATCAAGTTTCCCAAGCATCGCCGTAGTCGCAAGGATCAGCTCTATCTCCGCAAGGCATCCCGGCTCCCCAAGGATGTCGATGTCGCACTGTACAAACTGCCGGAAACGGCCTTTCTGCGGGCGGTCCGCCCTCCACACATTCCCGATCTGCATCGCCTTAAAGGGCGCCGGAAGCTCGTTAGAATGGTTAGCATAATACCTGGCAAGAGGCACGGTAAGATCATAGCGAAGCCCTCCGTCAACCAGATCCTGCTCCTCCTTCGCCGTGTCGAGCTTAAGCTTTTCCCCGCGCTTTAAAATCTTAAAGATCAGTTTCTCATTGTCTCCTCCCTGCCTGCTGCACAGGTTTTCGATATGCTCCACGCAGGGGGTTTCCATAGACTGGAACCCAAAAGTTTTATAAGTTTCCTTGATAAGATGGATTACATAATCGCGTATTTCCATCTCAGCAGGCATCATATCCTTCATTCCCGTTACCGGTTTCTTCTTTAACGCCATAACCATTCTCCTTTTCGCTCAATCATCTCCCCGACCCGGTCTATGTAAGCGTCAATCGCTTTTACATTTTCCTGCCGGTAAATGCCTGTCATCTTTTTCTTTCTGCTGCCGGGCGCGCATACCGGCTCCTTTAAGAGGATCTTCGTGGATGCCCCCGCCCCCGCCGCAATGATGGACTGTTTTTCTTCCATAATAAGTATATTGTATATTCCGGCTTTGTCAACCTTTGCGTAGCCCACGTTTTCAAAATTCCCGGCAATATCCTTCTGCCGGTACAGATAGTACGGTGAAAGTTCCATCCGGCGCGCCGATTCTCCCGCCGCCCGGATCATTTCCTCTATCCGCCCTGCTTTTTGGCTCTCCCTTTCCGCCTTTACTTTCCGATACTCTTCCGTCTCTTTATTCCCCATCCTTGCCGCCCTCTTAACCGCCAGCGAATGGACGGTCATGCTGTCCGGGGCAAGCTCCTCGATCTGCCGCAGTGTATCTTCCATATCCGATGCCGTCTCTCCCGGAAGCCCCGCGATCAGATCCATATTGATATTGTCAAACCCAAGCTCCCTTGCTGTATAAAAAGCTTTCTTCACTTCATCCACGGTGTGCCGCCTCCCGACAGCGTCGAGAGTCTTCTGCTGCATCGTCTGGGGATTTATGGAAATCCTGGTAATCCCATGGCTCCTGATCACTTTCAGCTTTTCTTCCGTTATGCTGTCCGGCCTTCCTGCCTCCACCGTATACTCCAAAAGATTCTCCCGGGAAAAATGCTTTTCAATGCAGGTCAAAAGCTTTTCAAGCTGCGGAGCGCTCAAGGTTGTGGGAGTACCGCCGCCTATATAGACGGCATTGAGCTTTTTTCCTGCGGATTTCTCCGCAACAGACTTTAATTCCAGGCAGAGGGCGTCTATATAATCTTCTACCCGGTTGCTCCAAGCCGCAAGGGAGCCCGAGCTGAAAGAGCAGTAAGAGCAGACGGACGGACAGAACGGGATCCCGGCATAAAGGCTATATCCGTCCTTTAAGTCAAGCCGGTCAAGGATCCCTTTCTCCCGGCAGGCAATCTCCCATGCAAGCTCCGCTTTTTTAGCGCTCACCAGATATTCCCTCCCGAACCAGGAAAGAAAATCTTCCCTGCACATGCCTTCCGTGAGCTTTGCCATGACAAGCTTAGTAGGCCGCACTCCCGTCAGGATTCCCCATGCCAGGCCGCGCCCTGCCCTTTTCTCAAGGAGATGGTACAGGGTGATGTCTATCATGTGTTTCACCGCCTTCCCATCCGAAACACCTGCCGCCCTCTGCCATTCTTTCCCAAAAGATTCGGCTATCTCCCTGCCGGATATAAGGATACGGCTTTCTTCTCCAAAAATCACTGCTACATAATTAGAGGCTTTTTCCTCTATCTGCGATACCACCTCAGCAGACGGGTAAAAAGCCTTTGTCATATGATATGCGTTATAGATATAGGTTTCTTTGCTGCATATAACCCGAATCATCATTGTATGCCCTCTTAAACGTAAGGATTGTGCGTCTTCTCATGTCCGATCAGCGTCTCCCCCATATGCCCCGGATAGACATGTGTCTCATCCGGGAGCTTAAACAGCTTTTCCCTGACAGAATACATCAGGTCAGACATGCTGCTTGTCTCAAAATCTGTCCTTCCCACCGACTCCTGAAACAGCGTATCTCCGCTGAAGAGCACATTCTCCGACGCCACATAGTAGCAGCACCCGCCCCACGTATGTCCCGGCGTGTGGATCACCTCAAAAACATATCCCGCAAGCTCAAGCGTCTGCTTATCCCTAAGGTACTGCGCTCCCGAAAAAGTATAGCCGGATGTATAGATGGACGACTGATTCAGCGCCGGATCATTCATCACCCGCTCATCTTCTTCGTGCACATAGACCGGCACATCAAAATGCTCTAAAAATGCGTCAATACCCATGATATGGTCAAAATGCCCGTGAGTCAGGAGGATTGCCTCTATCTTAAGGCCTTCCTCTTCGATAAATCCAAGGATTTTTTTCGGACATGCCGCCGGATCAATGATCACCGTCTGCTTTGTCTCCTCATTGATTACCAGATAACAGTTGGTACTGATAATCCCTGTTACAAACCTTTCCACTCTCATACCGTCTCTTACCCTGTCGCCCTTTCAATATCAATCACGCCCTCTAACTGCCGGAGTTTCATGACCACTTTCTCAAGCTCCGACCTGCCATGGACGATAAACCCTGTCTCGATGGTTGCCGTACCCTGTTTACTTGTGCGGACGTTCATGGATTTTACATCCACCCCGTTCTCTGTAAGGATCCTGCTGACCTCCATCAAAAGTCCCTGCCTGTCATACACATACATCTTAATCTCTGCCAGATACTGCCCGCCGTTCTTCTCCGCGACGCTCTCCTCCCACTCGGCATCAATCAGCCTGGCGCGCTCGCCCTCTGTCAGATGGATCATGTTCACACAGTCCGTGCGGTGGATGGAAAGCCCTCTTCCCCTTGTGACAAACCCGACGATCTCGTCCCCGGGAACCGGGTTGCAGCACCTGGAAAAACGCACGGCCACATCGTCGATGCCTTTGACTACTATGCCGCTCTTGGATTTGGCAATGTGGACTTTATTCTTTGCCGCCTCTGCCACCTTCTCAAGAACCACCTCATTGGTAATCTCCTGCTTATGCTCTTTCCCGTACTCTTCCGCCAGCCGGTTCACTACCTGGCCTTCCTTAAGGCCCCCGTGTCCGATCGCCGCCAGCACGGAATCCCAGTCCCTGAAACCGTACTTATTCTGGACGACCTCCATATAGCGGGGCTGAAGGATATCGGCAAGCACAAGCGATTTGGACTTGCAGTAGCCTGCAATCATCTCCTTGCCCCTGATGATATTCTCTTCCTTGAACTCTTTTTTAAACCACTGGTTAATCTTATTTTTTGCCTGGGTGCTCTTGACGATTCCGAGCCAGTCGCGGCTTGGCCCCCTGGAGTTCTGGGAGGTAAGGATCTCAATCCTGTCGCCGTTCTGAATCTTGTAATCGATGGTCACAAGCTTTCCATTTACCCTTGCCCCCACCATCTTATTGCCTACCGCGCTGTGTATCGCATAGGCAAAGTCGATGGGCGTGGAACCGTTCGGCAGGTTCTTCACATCGCCCTGGGGCGTGAAACAGTAGACATCTTCCGCAAAAAGGTCAAGATCCCCCTTCAGGAGATTTAAAAACTCGCGGTTATCCGACATATCCCTCTGCCACTCCAGAATCTGCCTCAGCCAGCTGAGTTTCTCTTCCTCCTGAACCTTTATATTTTTCTTGCCGTCATTGGACTCTTTATATTTCCAATGGGCTGCGATACCGTACTCCGCCGTCTTGTGCATCTCCACCGTGCGTATCTGAATCTCAAAGGGCTGGCCCCCGGTTCCCATCAGCGTCGTGTGGAGCGACTGGTACATATTCGGCTTTGGCATCGCGATATAATCTTTAAAGCGCCCCGGAATCGGAGTGTAAAGCTCATGGATGACTCCCAGCGCCCCATAGCAGTCTTTTACGGAATCCACGATAATCCGCACCGCAAACAGATCGTAGATCTGATCCACGGTCTTATCCTGGTTGACCATCTTTTTGTAAATGCTGAAGAAATGCTTTACCCTGCCGCTCACGTCAGCCTTGATGTTGGAATTCTTCATGTGGCAGGACACTTCCTTTACAATCTGGTCCACAAACTCTTCCCGCTCCGTCTTCCTTGCATTGATCTGCTCCACCAGGTCAAAGAACACCTCCGGCTGGGAATATTTTAAAGACAGGTCATCAAGCTCCGTCTTTATCTTGGAAATCCCGAGACGCTGTGCGATGGGCGCATAGATGTCCATCGTCTCTTTCGCCTTTTCCTTCTGCTTTGCAGGTGTCATAAACTGAAGCGTCCGCATATTGTGCAGGCGGTCGGCAAGCTTGATGATAATAACACGGATATCCTTGGCCATGGCAAGGAACATCTTCCTCAGGCTCTCGGCCTGCACCTCCAGCTTGTCGGAAGAATACGACAGCTGCCCCAGCTTTGTCACGCCGTCCACAAGAAAGAGGACGTCCTCGCCAAATTCCTTTTTCAGTTTCTCTTCGCCAATCTTTGTATCTTCAATGACATCATGCATCATTCCCGCAGCGATGGTCTCTTTATCCATCTCAAGCTCCGCAAGGATGATGGCTACCCACAGAGGATGCACGATATAAGGCTCTCCGGATTTGCGGAACTGCTCCCCGTGAGCCTTCTTTGCCAGATGGTACGCTTTGGATATCATGCTGACATCCGTAGACGGATGATACTTCCGGATGCATGCGATCAGCATGTCATAGAGCTTATCCGGATCTTCGTAGTCTTTCGGCGATTTGATCGCATGTCCGTCCACCACTTCAAGACCAAGCGCAAGGTCTTCCATAAGCGAAGACGGACGCAACGTTCCCTGGGCTGATTCCTGTCTGTTCTTTTCATCAGGCATAGGCTCTCCTCCTTCCTCTGTCAATTTCTATAACAACTCTCCCAAACATTTTATTTCCCCGGGTATATGATCACGGAATCCACGTCATACCCTGAAAGCCTCTTTCTTCCCTCAAGCCCGGCAAGCTCCATCAGGCACACGCACTTTACGACCTTTCCCCCAAGCCCCTCAATCAGCTTTACCATAGCCTCGTTGGTGCCGCCTGTCGCCATCAGGTCATCGATGATCACGACCCTCTGCCCTTCCTTGACGGCATCTTTATGAATCTCAATCTCCGCTGTGCCGTACTCAAGCGCGTACTCTATGGACGCTGTCTCACAGGGGAGTTTCCCTTTTTTTCGGATTGGCACGAATGGCTTGTGAAGATTGTAAGCAATCGGCACTCCGAAGATAAATCCTCTGGACTCCGGCCCTACGATAACGTCAAAATCCACGCCTTTCAGCTTTTCCTGCATCAGGTCAATAGACAGGCGCAGGCCTTCTGCATCCTGCAGGACACTTGTCACGTCTCTGAAAATAATTCCCGGCTCCGGGAAATCCGGAATGCTCCTTACATATTCTTCTATAGGTTTCATAAATATCTCTCCGTTTCTTTTGTAAAATTACACATATTACAGTATAGCATCTTCCGGCACGATTTTCAAACAATTCCGCATAGGAATATTACCGAATATTGCGCCCTTTACGCCCTATTTATAATGCGTAATCACAATCTGGACGCTCCTCCTCCCCTGATATTCATTTATTTTCGGATAATACGTCACCGTCAGCTCCATATCCCTCTTTCGCCCCCGCAGCATCTCTTCCCATGCCCCTTTGCCGTATTTTTCCTCCAGGCAGGCAGTAAACCCGCCGATATCTCCGAAATAGACTGCCTCCACCGATGCTGTTGTGTCGTCCATCCTCAGCCTCAGCACGTTTCCGTTCTTTCCGAGCACCCTGCCGCTCAGAATCGCCGCGTTCCTCCTGGCAAAAACCGGTTTCTTATTGCCGTTCCCGCAGGGTTCTAAAAGCTCCAGCTCCCGGATCAGCTCCTCTGTAACGCATGAAAAAGGCATCTCCATGTCAATCACTACTTTTTCTGCCATTTCTTCCTCTGTCAGCACACAGTTCTCATTTAGTTTCTGCCGCAGCAATCCTATATATTCCTTTTTCAGGGAAAATCCCGCTGCAAGCTTGTGCCCCCCGAACTTTGTGAGATATTCGCTGCACCGGTTCAGCTCCTCGTACATATGGTACGCCTCAATGGAACGCCCGGAGCCTTTCGCCTCCTGCACCGCGTCTGTCAGGACAAAGGCCGGTTTGTGGAAACGCTCCCGGATCCTCCCCGCCACGATTCCCGCAATGCTCTCATGGCAGTCCTGAAGATAGAGGAGCAGAACCTTATCTTTCCCCACATCTGTGCTTTCTATTATATCCGTTCCTTCATCCACCGCCTTTTCCGTCATGTCTTTGCGCTCTTCATTCAGCTCCTTAAGCCCTTCCGCCAGCCTGAGCGCCTCTTCCTTATCTTCCGTCTCAAAGAGCCTCAGCGCCTGTTTTGCAGTGGCGAGCCTCCCCCCGGCATTGAGGCACGGGCCGATCACGAATCCCGCATGATAGTACCCAATCTCCTTCTCCTCGGTTCCGGTACATGCAAGAAGCGCCCTGAGTCCCGGATTTTCCGTAAACCGGATTCTTTTTAAGCCTTCCCTTACAAAGATGCGGTTTTCTCCCACAAGCTCCATCACATCCGTCACTGTGGCGATGGCAACATTTTCAATAAGGTCTTCTATCTCCCCTGTTTCCCTCCCGAAACTCTCATACACCTTTTCTGCCAGCTTGTACGCCACCGCAGCGCCGCACAGCCCTTTAAACGGATAGGGGCAGTCCTCCCGCTTCGGATCCACCACCGCGTCCGCAGGCGGCAGGATAAAGCATTTCCCTTCATCTCCCTCCTCAAAAGGCACTTCATGGTGGTCCGTAACGATAACCGTCATGCCAAGGCTTTTCCCGTAACGGATTTCTTCCTTTGCGGCAATCCCGTTGTCGCAGGTAAGGATCGTGTCAATCCCGTCCTCATGCGCCTTTTCAATCAGGCGGACATTCAGACCGTAACCGTCCTTCATCCTGTCAGGGATATCCGTGTCCGCATCCGCTCCCAACCTTTTAAGGGCGCTTGAAAGTATGTACGCAGAGTTCACGCCGTCGCTGTCATAATCCCCGATTACCCGTATCTTCTTCTTTCCCTGAATCTTCTCTTTCAAGATACGCACCGCCCTGTCCATATCTTTCATGAGGCCTCCGTCATAAAGGTCTGCCAGTGTTCCGTAAAGGTACTGCCTCACCTCCTCGTCTCCGACAATATCCCGGTTGCGGATCAGGCATGCCAGCCTTGGGCTGATACGGAACTTTTTTCCAATCCTTTCAAAATCAGCACCTTTCCTTAAAATCGTCCATCTTTCCATCTCTTCTCCTCCATCCGTACAACAAATGACAGCCATCGCCACCTCACATGGCAATGGCTGTCATCACGCCGCCAAAGCTATATCTATTTCTTTGCCGCTTTTACTCTCGTCTTCATCACATACCAGAGCGCGCCGGTGATGCACACGGAAGAATATCCGCCGCATACGATGCCGACCATAAGCGGCAGCGCAAATTCCCTGATGGAGCTGACTCCCAGGACAAATAACACCGCAACCATTACAAAAGTCGTAAGAGAGGTATAAATGCTTCTCGTCAATGTCTGGGTAATGCTCTTATTTACCAAATCCTTCAAATCCGTCGTCCTCGTCATATAATGCATCTCCTCACGGATACGGTCAAAGATAACGATGGTCGCATTGATCGAGTAGCCTACAATCGTCAGCATACAGGCAATAAACGTGTTTCCGACAGACACCCTCGCCGCCGCATAGAACGCCAGCACCACGAGCACGTCATGGAGAAGCGCTGCAACCGCGCTGGTTGCAAACCGGATGTCTTTGAACCGGAACCAGATATAAAGGAGCATGCAGATCGTAGCTATGATAACGGCGATCACCGCATCCTGCCTCATCTCATTGCTTACTGTGGAGCTGATGTTTTCCGCCGTGATCTCTTCCGCCTTTACGCCGAATTCATCTACCAGCGCCTTATTCAGCGCCTCGCGCTGGTCAAGCTCCAAAGTCCTCGTCTTGATGATCACCTGCTTGCTGCCCGCCACTTTCTGGGTCTGCACGTTGTTATCCCCGGTCACTTTCTCCACAACCGGTACGATTTCCTTGTCAATCTCGTCAATCGTATAGTCTTTCTCAAACGGAACGGTGGTAGAAGTACCTCCCTCAAACTCCAGGCTGTACTCAAACGCTCCCTGGCCCCTTCCGCTGTTCACGCCCATAAACGCAAATCCTGCCACGATCACAGCAATGGATATCCCAAAACATACTGCCTTTTTGCTCAGGAAATCTATAGATTTAAGTTCCTTGCGGGGACGGTAATAGAGCTTTTCGCTCCTTAAGCCCACTGCATAGAACGCAAAAATAATCAGCCTTGTGACTACCAGCGCCGTAAACATGGACACGATGATACCGATGGCAAGCGTCTGTGCAAAGCCCTTCACAGAACCGGAGCCCCTGAGCCAGAGCACCGCCGCCGCGATAAGCGTCGTAACGTTGCCGTCCACGATAGCCGACATGGCTTTCTGGAAACCGGTCTTCAGAGAATTCCTCACGCTCTTTCCCCGCGCCATCTCTTCCTTCACGCGGGCAAATATAATAACGTTTGCGTCAACCGCCATGCCGATGCTCAGGATGATACCCGCGATTCCCGGCAGCGTAAGGGTCACCTCAAACGCATTCAGGATGATCATCACAAGCTCCGTGTAGATGATAAGCGCCAGCGAGGATGCAAGACCCGGCAAAAGATATGCCAGTATCATAAACAGAAATACGAGGATGATGCCGATAAGGCCCGCCTTAAGGCTTGTGGAGACCGCCTGCTCCCCGAGCTGTGCTCCCACTACGTTGGACCGCAGCTCTTCAAGCTCCAGCTGAAGCCCTCCGATACGGATGGGGGACGCTAGGTTCTCTGCCTCTTCAAATGTAAAGTTTCCTGTAATGTAGGCAACACCGTCCGGAATCGCCGAATTTACTTTCGGGTCGCTGATCGTCTCCCCGTCGTAAATGATGGAGATAATCTTTCCGACGTTGGCCTCCGTGGCCTCCGCAAACTTCTCCTTACCTTCTTTATTAAGGTTCAGCTCAACAGAATACTCCTGGTTTCCCATCTTGTCCTGGCCTGACTTTGCAGACGCAGTGCTCACATCCGAGCCGGTAATGACCGTGGTGCCGTCCTCTGTCTTAAACTCAAGGGAACCCGGCTTTCCAAGCTCGTCCAAAATCTCATTGGCATTCGTCACGCCCGGGATCTCGATGTTGATCCTGTCAGAACCCTCCTGATATACCGTCGCCTCCGTGCTGTACTGCTCCACACGCCGCTGAAGCTTGTAAATGGTATCGCTCATCTGGCTCTCCGTCGGATTGTCATCCTTTACCTGATAAGTAATGCTCACGCCTCCTGCCAGGTCAAGCCCCAGCTTGATATTTTCTGCTGCTCCTGAGTGACCCTTCCCGATTCCGACAGCCGTCGTAAACCCGAGAAATGCAATCAGGACTACCGTCAATATAAGGCTTAGTATGCCTCTGCTTTTCTTCATGTCTCTCTTCCTCTCCATCAAAAATTATTCAGCCAATGCCGCTTTCATCATAATCGCACATTCTACGCGCTTTCTCTGCATCTCGCATCCGATATCGTAAGCATCCTGTATCGTACCGTGAAAGTTGTACGCATTCGCCATGCAGCCGCCGCTGCAGTAAAACTTAGCAAAACAATTTTTGCACTTTTCTTTCGTATAGACATTGCAGTTTCTGAAATCATCCGCAATCTCCGGCCTTACAACTCCTTCGTCCACATTGCCCATAAGGAACTCCTCCTGGCCTACGAACTGGTGGCAGGGATAGATATCCCCCCAGGGCGTCACCGCCAGGTACTCCGTTCCCGAGCCGCACCCGGACAATCTCTTCGCCACGCACGGCCCACCCTCTAAGTCTATCATAAAATGAAAGAAATTAAAACCTTTTCCTGACTTTTCCCGCTCAATCATAATCTTCGCCAGCTTGTCGTACTCCTCCATAATCACCGGAAGATCCTCCCCGCGGATGGCATAAGGATCGGACTCGTCCCCCACTACCGGCTCAATGGACATCTGCCTGAACCCAAGATCCGCGAAATGCAGGATATCATTGGAAAAGTCAAGGTTCTCCCGGGTAAACGTGCCGCGCACGTAATACCGCTCCTGCCCCCGGCTTTCTGCAAGTTCCTGAAACTTCGGCACAATCAGGTCATAGCTGCCTTTCCCGTTTCTGAAAGGCCGCATCCGGTCATTGACCTCCCGCCTCCCGTCAAGGCTCAGCACAACGTTATCCATCTCCTGGTTTATGAATTCCTGTATCTCACCGTCAAGCAGCACTCCGTTCGTCGTCACCGTAAACCGAAAATGCTTGTCATGGATCTTTTCCTGCTCTCTTCCGTAAGCCACCAGATCCTTTACCACCTGCCAGTTCATAAGCGGCTCTCCGCCGAAAAAGTCTACCTCGAGGTTTCTGCGGTTCCCGGAATTTGCAATCAAAAAGTCAAGCGCTTTCTTTCCCACATCATAAGTCATGAGCGCCCGCCTCCCATGATACTCTCCCTCTTCGGCAAAGCAGTATTTACAGGCAAGGTTGCAGTCATGGGCAATATGCAGGCACATAGCCTTTACCACGGTTTTTCTGTTCTTCACGCCCTCAGTCAGGCATTCGTAGCAGTCTTTTGTGAACAGGCGCCCGCCCCTGGCAAGCTCCGCCACATCCTCCAGCGCTTCCTTTAAGTCGCTCTCTATGTATCTGCCGCCCAGCCTGTCCTTTAGCATGCAGAAAGTCTTTTCATCCCCCAGAGTCTCTGGCGTATGCTCCTCATTCTGCTCGTTCAGGCATTCTATCACGTCATAGCACAGCCCGTCCACCACATGGACCGCCCCGCTGTAGACGTCCAGCACGATATTATATCCATTGTTCTTATACTGATGTATCAAAATGCTACCCCTTTCGGTTGTAATCTGTAAAATCCCTATACGACAAGAAACAGCGACCTGCTAAAAGACCGCTGTCCCCCCAAGTATCACATTTTCTTCACGGTTATTTCTTCTGCTCGCAGGTCTGGTTCCCCACTGTACAGGAAGTCTTGCAGGCAGACTGGCAGGAAGTCTGGCACTCGCCGCATCCGCCTTTTTTCACAGTGTTGTTCAGTGTCTGTGTATTCAAAGTCTTTACATGTTTCATGATATTGTCCTCCTACTTTTCTTATCCGCTTTGCGTAAGCTGCCCTCAGGCTTTCTACTTATCCGTAACATTATATCACCCCGGAATTATTTCTGCAATCCCTTTTTTCTTTGCACCGGCAGGATATGGGCTACGACAGCATCCCGCCCCCCATTCCGCCCCCGGCGCAGAGAATCAGCGTGGTGACGAGATTCGCGCCGTCGCCGTTAAGCCCTCTGTAGACTCCTAAAGTTATGAGGAGCAGCAGGGAAAAGTAGACGACTCCCAGCCCCGGGAGTTTGACAGTTGAATAATCCAAAAAGTACTCGCAGGTCGCATAAAATCTGCTTTTTTTGTGTCAAATATTTTGTTTTTATGTATGTTATTTTATGGTATTTTGTGGTATAATAAGGGATAGGAGGGATGATATATGAATCTTCACATAACAAAATCTAAAAATGCGGAGTCTTTTTATATCTGCAAATCTTATGTAAAAGCAACGGGAGGCACTACTTCTACAATTGTACGCAAGCTGGGTACTTTAGAACAGCTTCTTCCAGAACATGGTCCTACAAGAGATGATGTTGTTGCATGGGCAAAAAATGAGGCGAAAATAGAAACTGAAAAATATAAAAAGGAAAAAGAAACCAAAACAGTATTAATCCCATTCCACGCTGACAGACAATTAGATTATGGTAAACAGGCCTTCTTCCGCGGCGGCTATCTTTTCCTCCAATCCGTTTATTATCAGCTGCAAATGAATAAGGTCTGCCGGAAGTTAAAACAGAAGTATAAATTCAAGTATGACATCAACGCGATTCTTTCTGACTTGATCTATGCAAGGATTCTGGAACCTTGCAGTAAGCGTTCTTCTTACAAGGCAGCATCCGAGTTTTTAGAGAAACCTTCTTACGGACTCCATGATGTGTACCGGGCATTGGATGTCCTTGGGGCTGAATGCGACCTCATCCAGGCAGAAGTCTATAAAAACAGCCATTATCTTGGAAAGAGAAATGACAGGATCCTTTATTATGACTGCTCGAATTATTACTTCGAAATTGAACAGGAAGATGGCACCAAAAAGTACGGAAAAAGTAAAGAACACAGACCAAACCCGATCATTCAAATGGGGATGTTCATGGACGGGGATGGAATCCCCCTTGCTTTCTCACTCTTTCCGGGAAATGCAAATGAACAGACATCCCTGAAGCCATTGGAAAAGAAAGTCCTTGGGGATTTCGGATGCCAGAAATTCATTTATTGCAGTGATGCCGGACTGGGTTCTGAATCCATCCGGGAATACAACCACATGGGAGAACGGGCTTATATCGTAACCCAGTCCATCAAAAAGCTGAAGAAAGAAGAAAAAGAATGGGCTTTGAGTCCGCAGGGCTTTAAGAGAGTATCGGATGACACTCCTGTCGATATCACAAAGCTTTCTGAGGATGACAAAGGGCTTTATTACAAAGACGAACCCTATACAACAAAGAAACTGCATCAGCGCCTGATCATCACGTATTCTCCGAAATATGCCCTTTATCAGAAATCGATCCGTGACAAACAGGTAGAGCGGGCACAGAAGATGCTGGATTCAGGGAAGTCCAAAAAGAACCGGAAAAATCCCAATGACCCGGCCCGGTTTATTGGAAAAATAGCAGTTACAAAAGAAGGGGAAGCTGCTGACATCCAACATTATCTGGATGAGGGGAAGATTTCTGACGAGGCTCGGTACGACGGGCTCTATGCAGTATGCACAGACCTTTTGGATGATGAGGCCAGTGATATCCTGAAAGTCAGTGAGGGCAGATGGCAGATAGAGGAATGTTTCCGGATCATGAAAACAGATTTTTCTGCAAGACCTGTTTATTTACAGGATGAAAACCGGATCA
>OFFE01001750.1_pt1 | contig 14588 bp, 14 predicted proteins | sample 1521371 | NCBI WGS metagenome assembly OFFE01 (sample SAMEA3504131, study PRJEB24116) | mouse gut metagenome | biome: mouse gut; feature: mouse-associated habitat; material: faeces | place: Denmark | collected 2011 | reverse complement strand
CCGCCCAGGACGCTGTACTCCCTCACCCCGTTTGGACGCAGCATCATTCCCGTGCCGGATGCCATGTGCGATTGGGGCGCAGGCATTTTGGACGGGCCGGACATCCAGCCGCCATGCTGCACAAAAAAATCAGCAGGAAAACCGTGACAGGCTTTCCTGCTGTTCTTTTCATAACTGTATATCCGACTCCAATGAGAAAACCCCGTTTTCAAATACAAGCCGGAAAACTGATGCGTTCTTTACCTTCTCCACTTTACCCAACTGATCCGGTGCAAATAAATGGATTATTGTCTTTATGGCAAAGGCATGGGTTACTATCAGAATATTGCTGCTTTCCCCCATCCCATGTCTTTGGGCAGTATCCACGAATGCTGCTTTCAGGCGTTGTTCTATTGCCTGGAACGGCTCCGCCATTCCTGTCGTATCATGTTCATAAAGGACATCCGCAACATTGGGAAGCCGCTGATTCAGCTCTGCAAAAGACGCTCCTCCCAGCCAGTCCGATACATTCTTTATGAAAACCGCATTATTCTCTGCCTCCATACACCCCAGGCACCATTCCCGAAGCCTTACGTCCCTTTCTATTGGCACACCGTTCTTTCCGTTTGCTTCCAGAATCAGTTCTGCCGTCTGTACGGCACGGAGCATATCGCTGGTATAAACCGCATCAAAATCAATTTCCTTTAATTTTTGCCCTATGTCAGCCACCATCTGCTTTCCTGCTTCGGTAAGCGGTGAATCAGCCCATCCCTGCGCCCGGTCTAAGCTGTTCAAAAGCGTCTGACCATGCCTGACTATGTAAAAACGAACCATGCTTGTCACCTCCGCTGACAGTATAAAGAATCGTTGTCAAAATAGCAAGCAGTTACTTTTTGGGTAGTACCTATCAAATTGGGGAGTATCATTCCATCTCCCTGAACGTAAATATCAAATTATAGTGGGTATTTAAAAAGAGTCATTGGACGGCCCTTTTTTCATATTATCACGAAAACTCCCAGCGGGTTTCCGTGATAATATATTGTCAGCATGGATATTTTTGAGGGCTACAAAATCGATCTGCCACTATACTGCAGACGGCAGGCTTGACACCTGCCGTTGTTTTTTTGCTTTATTCTGTTCCGCCGTTCAATATAGCCCTGATTTCCGCTTGAACTTGTGGCTTTTTTAGCTGTTCAAATGCTTCACTCACATCGAACGCAACTGTGTTTTCGGGCGCAGGAATCGGCGCACAACCAGGGCTATACTGTTTTTTCGCCGCTTTCTGCATTCCTGCAATTATTCTGTCCTGTTCCGCTTTATCAATCCCGGCAGCTTCCAGCGCTTCACTCCGCATTCCGGGCAGATTTCCGTTTTGCTGTCTGTCCGTGACAATGCCTGATAGCCTGTATATGTCTTTCCGCAATTCGGGCATATAGCGGTTTTTTCATGTCTGTTCTGTTCGCCCTGTCCCTTTGCTGCCAGCGCTGTTGGTATAATGTCGGCAGCATTGACACAGCGGGCGGACACGTTCAGGTTTTCAGGTATAGTTACAGAATAGCCGGTTCCGTCCGGCATTGCGACCACATGAAACGGTTTCGGCATATAGGCACCGTCTTTCAAAGGTTCCCTACATAACCAACCGCTTTAATATTGGAATTTTCTTGATGGCAAGAACTGTTCCTAAACTGACAAAGAGTATAATAACAGAATATAGTAAATTCCCCGGGATATTACTCAATATTGCAATTTCTTTAATATGAGGTCCCAGCAGTTGATTAAACAACACATGGATGAAATAAATACCTAACGTGTTTGACGAGATGATAAAGACCATTTTTCTAAATAGGTTCTCTTTTCCCTTATATTGTGAACAAAGCGAAAAAACACAAAATACATTTATGAGAGTAAAAATAGTATCATAACCATTCCATACCACATCCCAAGACTGTTCTGTTATGTGTGACAGGGCAATCCCTACAGCAAATAGGCCAAACATAGACGCAAGAATCGTTGCAATACACACCCATTTTCTTTTTAAGAATATGAGTTTATCTAATATTTCATACGCAATACCGCCCATGCAAAAATATACAAAGGAATACCCATATATTCCACGGAACGGGTTGAATCCATTAAACCAGTTAAAAGTATAGACAGTACCCTTTCCTAAAACCAAATGAGCAGCAATAGACACTAATACATTGATTGCAACATTACCAAATGTGAAAATAGCAGCAGCAACTGTGAAAAAAGCAAAGACATCTCGCCTTTTATCGTAAACAGTCTTGATAAGGGGAAACAGAAAATATATCACGACTAAGGCTTGCATATACCAAAGATGGTTAATCCAGCCCTGCTTACATGTCCATACACCGATCAGGAAATCCTTAATAGATAAGAATTCATTCCTTATGAACATGAGAATAAACAAATCAATTATTCCCCATACTCCAGTAAGGATAACAAGTCTGAAAATTTTAAGTATATGTCTTTTTAGGTCGAATTGGCGATCAAATAATAAAAATCCGTTCGCAAAAAAGAAGAGGGGAACACAACAGCTTAGAATCGTCCTAAAATAATATCTGAGGTAAAAGAGAATATTATTGCTACCTTGTAAAAAATTATAACTATAATTCGTTCCATGATAAGAAAGAACCATAAGAATGGCTATACTTTCAAATAAATCAACAAAGTAAAATCTTGTCTGTCTGTCTGTCTGTCTGTCTGTCTGTCTGTCTGTCTGTCAAATTGTGCGGCTTACATTGCATTGTGTCAACCCCTTTTGTGATATTTATTCTAAATTAGGAAGCTATACTTCCCCTTATACATCTTTATTATACCATAATTTTGTGCGCATCAGCGCACATGGAATCAGAAGCCGAAACAGTGTCTTTCTGTTTCGGTATTATACCATGATTTCAAACCAATCATGGTATTTATGGCCATTCGGCCTCTTTCTTTCACGAATAAGCACATTATACCATGATTTCAAACCAAAATCATGGTATTCATGGCCATTCGGTCTCTTCCTTTCACGAATAAGCACATTATACCACACACCAGCACGTTTTCAATATGGTATCATGTCGAAATTTATGTTATCTTTCTGTAGCTTTCTGTATCGGCTTGTAGATTTAAGCGACAGACAGGCAAAGACAAACGGCGAAAACCATTGAAAATCGAGGGCACTGAAAAACTCCCACTTTTTTGGCGGGAGTTTTCTCTTTTCTATATATCTTCAATCGGTCATTAATCTTAATGCTTTTTTGATATGCCGTATACAGTGATGTCTATCTCTGGAAGAGCTAAAGTTTTTTGCTCTTTATCTGATATAACATCCCTACCCTCCAAGCAATTTCCCTTATCAGGCCGCCCGGCCTGCCTGGGAAAAAGCAGACCGACGCATATGGCGAATGATTTCTACCTATCATATACCCAAATACTTTTAATCTGATTTTCAATCTCGCAATCTGATTTTCAATCTCGCTGAACGTCCATCTTCTGCCACTCCTTGCCACACAGTTAGGATCGTTTACCATAAATCCCTCGTTATCATACCCATATATGATAATATAGTGACCTGATATTGTGAAATCCCCTTTCCCCATAGCACATATAATGATTCCACCATTATCAAGCACTGCCTTCATATTATTTGCAGCCCGGCTTATGGATGAGACTTTAATGCCGTACAGTTTTGGTACATCCTCCATCAAAGCCCATGATGTGCCGGTCCCTTCCACATAATATCCATTTTTCATACTGTATGCGGCGATACTGTCTGGAGTATGCGTTTCATCTCTGGTCAGATAAAACAATACCATAGACAGACACGTTGGTCCGCAACCTGCCAGCCCGATACAGCTATCCCCATAGGACTCATACCCCCAGCGCCTATCCCATTGGAGAAACAGTGGAAATTCCTGCTCTTTTTCGGATACAGTAATTCCCCCTGCCATTCCGTCCCCGTCAGGATAATCGGAAACAAAATCTGCCATTTCCGGATTATTTGCCAACGCTGCAAGCAGCTCCTTCGGATACCGGGAATGATTTTGACATATCCCTTCTATCAAAGAGCTGGTCTGCCCCAGTTCACCCAGCCGCTGCAAGACTTCCTCTTCCATACGTTCTATAGGTTTGCCAACTTCCCATGTGTCAGGACCGTCAACATAATCTACATCATTAAACTTATCTGGCTGCTGCACATCTCCACTGGTCTGCACCATCCCATATTGCTGCATCTCCAGCCGCTCCAAATTCATCTGCATTTCTTCCAGACGGGCATAGATATCCCTGATACAGAACACAATCACCGCCCAAAATGACACTCTGGTTAATAGTGAGCTCCACCTTATCATCTGTTTTTTTCTTCTGGAGTCTATCTGCCGCCTATTCATGTAAACATTTTTACCACCCGCTACCATCCCTGTTCCTCACAATCGTATCTGATTTTCCCCGGTGCCTGTGTCATCTGTGATTTTCCCTTTCTTTAACTGCAGAACAACATCTGCCTGCCCAGCCAGTTCCCTGCTGTGGGTAACTACAACCACACATTTATCCTGTTCATGAGCCAGTTTCTGAAAAATGGATATGATCTCATTCGCAGTATTCTCATCCAGATTTCCTGTCGGTTCATCAGCTAACAGAATGGGCGCCTTGCTCGCCAATGCCCTTGCAATGGCTACCCTCTGCTGCTGCCCTCCGGACAACTGCATCACATTTCTTTTCCGCTGTGCTTCATCAATGCCCATCTGCGCCAGCAATTCATCCGCATCGGCCTTCCCGCCAAGCTTTACATTCTCAATAGGCGTCAGGTAATCAATCAGATTATAATTTTGAAAAACCAGAGAAATATGATCCCTCCTATGTGCATTCAGCCCTTTTTGTAAAATATCCTCTCCGGCAACGCAGACGGTTCCATCAACCGGCACATCCAGTCCCGCCAGCAAGGATAGCAGCGTTGTTTTTCCCGAACCACTGGAACCTAAAACAGCATACATCACACCTTTTTTAAAGTCATAAAAGACATGATCCAGAATCGTCTTATCCCTCTGCGATTTATAATAATATGAAACATCCTTTAACGCTAACATTACAGCCTCCTTTAGCTCATTTTGCTTAAAATTTCTTTTGGTTTCTGTATTACCACAAACATGCAGGATGAAGAAACCGCAACGAAGATCACACCCAGTATGGAACCTGCCGACAGCAGGATCACTTTTCCCGTCACTTTGGTTTCGACACCCATGACCTTTGTTTCGTATTCTACCACTCCTGCGCCTCCCGTCATGCCCTCATCCGCTTTCCTCTGTTCTTCCTGCTGTTTTACCTGATAACCCACCAAATAGTCCGCAACACTCTTTGACAGGGCCGGTGCGCATATGGTCGCCAGCATAAAAGATATGCACCCTATCAGAATTCCTTCCAGCATCATCTGGGCTATAATTGCAGCCTTACTTTTCCCAATTGCCAGAAAAATGCCGATTTCATGTACCCTGCCTTTTTGCCAGAACAGAAATACAAGAAAAATGATAACCACGCCTGAAACAGCAACCAAAATAAGTATAATGGAACTCATTTCATCCAAATCCCCAAAGTTTTCTGCCATCGTATCACTCATTCCTGTGTTATCAATGAAATCATAACGCTTCCAGTTAATATCAGCTTTCTTGATCTGCTCCTTTACCGTATCATATTCATCCACATTCTCTACCCAGAACGTCGCATACTGGTATAATGGATCTCCTTCGCATCCCTGTGGCTTTTCCGGAAAACGCAGATCTGTCATGATGATATTCTCACTCCGGTAACTGTCCCCATACATGATCGGCGTTATTTTATGAACCGTGTCATAAATCCCGACTATTTCCGCACGATAGACTTTAGATGTTTCACGATCTTTGCGGCTGTTCGTTTCCGGCTTGCCGATGTAATCCGGCTCGCAAACGCTTCGCTCTCTGCTTGTATCGCCACTTGAAATGCAGCGGCTCAATTCCAGCTTATCACCAACCGTCAGCCCGTTTAATTCTGCCAGTTCCCTTGATATGACGCATACATCCTTATCCTCCGGCGTGATCATACGCCCCTCATTTACTTCTATATTCCCATTCCATACATCAAAATCCAGCCGCATATCCATATTCCCGCGCAAGGACACTCCCAGAAGGTCTGAATGCTGGTCTACATCCGGGTCTTCAATGCGTGTAAAATTTACAGGGCTGACTACTATGTTTGCCGTAGTAATATTATATTCCGCAATCCCTTCCTGCCCTGCAAGCGTTTCAATGTCCTCCATCTGCAGGGTTTCAAAAGAATTATCATGCCATATCATCCAATCCCCGGATTCAAGCTGTTCTATATGCGATCCGTCCACACTCCCATTCCGGCCTCCTAATTTCTCTATAGCTTCAGCCGTCCTGTCATGTCTGTCTGCTTCATTTTCCTCCATCCTGAAAGATGCCCCAAGCGCCTGCTTTCCCTCTGTCTGTGTCTGTACATTCGCTGATTTGCACGCCCATCCGGCATAGATCAGGCAGGATGTCACGAACACAATGCTTAAAAGCAGAATCGTCTTTGCCTTTTTCCGAACCAGACATCGTATACTTAAACTTAAAATGCTCATGTTATCCCTCCATTTCTGACAAAATTTCTTTTATAGGCTTTTTCATATACGGGAAAATCGCAATTACTGTCAACACTACAGCACCTGCCAGACCAAGGCATAGAACCAGTAACATCCAGTCAGATGATAATTCCGGCGTCATGCTGCCCGCCTGCATGATAGCCAGGCTGTTGCTGATCTGCGGTAATAAGAACTTTACCGCCATCCCTGCCCCGGCAAAGGCAAGGGAGTAAATGATTATTTCTTCCAGCACCATTTGCGATAATATATCCTTTTTGGATATACCAAGGCTGATAAGGACGGCAATCTCTGTTTTCCGGTTCCGCATCCACATGGCAAGCAAAAGGCCGTTTATGAACCTGCCTGCAGCCACAGTCAAAATGAAGATCAACAATGTAATTCTGCCTGTCTGCCCGATCATCATTTTTAATTTTTGGAAGGTGCGGTCTGTCATCCCTATTGCCGCCCTGCCCTGATACATTTCTTCCAGCGTTTCTTTTGTTTCCATAAGCTGCTCCGGATCATTCACATACACCGCCACATTTATAAAACTGTTTCCACCGGACAGCTTGTTTACAAAATCTGCCGTTCCATAAATCTGGTTTTCAATGCGGTTCACTGTCCTTACATTTTCAGTCTGGCTCCATTCCATTCCTGACAGGAACAGCCCGGTAATCACCGCTTCCTGCCCACTCCCATCCGCTGTTTCAAACATAATTTTATCGCCTGTCTGAATCCCGTTATGCTCGGCCAGGAACTGGCTGACCACAACTTCGTCGCTTTCCCGTGGATAATCCCCCTCTGTAAGCCGGTATACTTTATCCGCAAACGGGCTGTCATTCTCCAGCTTATCGTATCCATGAATACAAAACATATCTTCAGAACCCTCACTGCACGCAACGGGGATACAGGTTGTAGAAACAACCTGTATTTCCGATATGCGGTTGAGCCGGTTTACGTTCGGAACATCTTTTATCGCCTGCATATCCGTTTCCCCAAAAGGCCGGTTTACATCCATGCTCTCCAATATTATTTTGCTCTCTGCATTTTTCCGAAGTTCTTCTGCCAGCCCTAAAGATACTTTCCGTATTCCTAATGTGCCTAAAACCATGCTGTTAATGACCAGAAACAGCAACAGCAATAATACAGACTTCATCTTTTTTCTCCGGATATAGCAGAGCGCTCTTTCCAAACAACCCATCCTGACCTCCTACTGCCACCTTGTGATAACAACCTTGTCGGCAATCCATTGTTTATCATCCTGACTGGTGCCAAATATATTCACATCCGTTTCTTTCTTGACACTATTTTTGTCAGTATCCTCTCTCGAAATTTCTGTCTGCGATCCCATGCTTAAATAGACGATCTGAAAAACAACATCCTCTGCGTAGGTTATGTGGATATTAGTCTCTTCCGATTCATATCCCGGAGCTGCAATACCTCCCTCCATTGATCCATCCTCATTTATGATCAGTGTCCGAGGTGTTATGGTGCATCCCGTATCTGAAAAGTCAACAACGCGCCCACTCAGATTCGCCCCGTCATAAAACACTCCTTCTTCTTTGCTGTCCTCCGTAATCACACGACTGCTTTCTGCAGCGTTACCAGCCATGTCATCCTGGCTTCCCTCTGCCTCGTTGCTGCCGTTTTCTCCATCTGTTACAATATCTCCGCTATAGTCACTCTCATTTGCCATATGTACATCCGACAGATCCGGCTGCTCATTTTCCTTTCCTGCACATCCCGTCATGCCCATACACAAAACTGTGCATAACCAAAGAACTCCTGCTGCTTTCAACATCTTTCTTTTCATCTTCTATACCTCTTTTCATTTATTTATGACAATAGAAAACATGTTTTAGATTTTCTATTGTATGGCTTTTGCCTGTTCAAAGAATAGCATCCGTCTATCCTAAAAATCTCCTATTTCACCAACCAATATTAAGGATTTTTTAGAAGATTTTTAGGAATTGTTTTGCTATACTTAATACATAAGTCATTCGACCCTCGCGGCATTCGCCAAATGCTCGTGCAAGCACGGCACCTGGCTCGTTGCTCGCGGGAATAAATGAATTGGGGATCGTTAATATGAAAATCTTATTATTAGAGGATGACAAATACCTTTGTGATAATATGAAACAACAGCTTACAAAAGAGGGATACATTGTTGACGCCTGCAATGACGGGGAAGAAGGTTTCTTACTTGCCTTAGACCGGAGAGGCGGTTATGATCTGGCTGTTATTGACCGTATGCTCCCCGTTGTAGACGGTCTTTCCATTATAAAAGCAATGCGGAATAAAAAAATGCAGATTCCCATCATCATCATAACCGGGATGTCTGAATTGCAGGACAAAATTGAAGGATTATACAACGGTGCCGATGATTACCTTACAAAGCCCTTTCATATCAGTGAATTATCCGCACGGATCAGGGCCTTAACACGCAGGCCGGCTGTCCTTGCGGAAAAAAGCTGCCTTTCTTTCCATGACCTTTCCCTGGACATTTCAAAAAGACAGCTTGCATGTAAAAGGAATCATCTGGCTCTGACACCGACAGAGTTTCACTTAATGAGTATTTTTCTTGAAAAGCCGGAAATTGTACTTACCAGGGAACAGCTGATACAAAAGGTTTGGGAAACGGATACTGCCATTGAATCAAAAAATTTAGATAACTATATCTATTTTTTACGCAAACGGCTCCGCAACGTCGGGAGCGAATGTGTCCTTTCCTCTGTCTATGGCTCCGGATTTATATTGGAGGTAAAGCATGATACAAAGTCTTAAAAGGAATCTTTATGTTTTGCTGATCAGTTCCCTCATGTTCATCTTTTCTATCGTATTTTTTCTGATGATCCATGAAAATATAAAGGCAAAGAGGAATTCGGAACTGGCTTACTTTAACAGAATGGCAACCACCCTTATTCTCCAATTGGAACATGAAACTGACTACCGGACATGCCTGGATCTTTATGAAGGAAAACGGGATATGTATTTTCAGCTTTTATCTGATACCGGGCATTCTCTTTACCAGAGTGAATATATAAAAAACAATACGGATATCATTGATACTTTTTTGACCATATTACTGGACACAGAAGGGGATTTTACCTATAACCCTTCCAGCCTGGAAGACAATTATTACAGCAGGCAAAGCGGCACTTATACCATCCAGGCCATAAATGGGAAAAAACATTATTGTGCAAGTTCCCTGATCGTAACAGACCATGATGCCATATATACAGTTGTAGCAGTGAAAGAATGTTCCAACTTTGCCACATTGTTAAAACCGGAATTGGGCTATTATTTTTGCATATGGTGTGGTGTTCTTGCTTCCATTGTCTTCCTTTCCCAAATACTGGTCAAAAAAGCGGTAAGCCCCACCGAAAAAGCCATGCAGAGCCAGAAAGACTTTATTGCCGCTGTTTCTCACGAATGCAAAGCTCCATTGGCATCAATCCTTTCCTCTGCTGAAATGATTGAATCTGTACCGGGTGTCCCGGATACCATTAAAAATCATGTACAGATGATTGATTCAGAGGTATCACGGATGTCAAGACTTATTCAGGACCTGCTCCTGCTCTCATCCCTTGATGCCGGAAACTGGTCTCTTCACATGGATGAGATCAATATGGATACGTTACTGATAAACCTTTATACAAAATTTGAACAGATTTGCAGGAAAAAAATATACTGCTGGAGCTTAATATACCAGATGAATGCTGTCCACCGCTTTATTCTGATGCAGACCGCTTAAACCAGATTATCAGTATTTTTCTTGATAATGCCATCTCATACTCTCCACCTGATTCCGAAATTTCATTAAATGCATCAACAGAAAAAAATGAATTGATAATTACAATTATTGATCATGGAATTGGAATCAGTGACAAGGATAAACCTTTTATATTTAACCGATTCTATCAATGTGATAAATCCCGTACCCAAAGAGAACATTTTGGACTCGGACTTAGTATTGCAAATGAATTAGTCAGTAAACTGGACGGGCGAATCCGGCTTTTTGATACTACTGGCGGCGGATGCACTTTCAAAATATTTCTTCCCTTAAAATAACACCAGTGGTATCAAATGATAAACAAGAGGGAGCCAGTATAACCAGGGTGGCGGCTCTACTCTTACCCGAGGTCATGCCCCATGGAAAATATGTCTGCCAACTACCGGCTCATTCTTTGTATTTTTGATTACTGACTTGCTTCCTATATCAGCACTGTTTCCAGTGGACGTTTTCTGTTACATTCTTCAACGTCCACATTTTAAATTATATAGGAGCTCCTATTATGCATTATATAATTTGAGTGTCAAAAAAGTAAATTATACAAGTTGACTACATTTTGTTGTACATAAACCCAAACAATTATTTGCAGTATCTCTTTTCTGTAAAATACCTTTTGACATCATGTTCATTACATATTATGGGTATAACATCTCTATTTACATGAATTTAGCAGACCGCCCCGAAAAATGGCAAAAAAATAACAGCAGCCTGATTCCCAAAGCCGCTGTTATATACGTTTCTGTTCCGTGTTCAGTTCAAAACAGTACCCGTCCTCCCGCTCGCACCGGATCGTAAAGCAGGCATCGAGCAGGGCCGCATACAGCTTTTCCCGCAGGTTCCGTATGTGGCACTTTATGGTGTTGCTCTCATTGCCAAGCGCATCCTCGCCCCACACTTTCTGGTATATCTGGTTATAAGTGAGGATGTGTCCCTGATTCACCACCAGGAGATAGAAAAGGTCATACTCCTTCACCGTAAGGCTGATCTCCTTACGGCCGCGGTATATCTTCCTGCGGTTGGGGTATATCTCAAGCCCCGGTATTGAAAGTACGGAATCTTCATTCAACTGATGGTAGTCAAAGTCAGGGTGGCGTTTCAGGACATCCATCACCTTCTTTCAAAAAATTATCTCACGCCTTCACATCAAAACCACCCTGCTCCCTCGATTCCTCAATCTGTCAGAAACCGGGGATGCCTGCCTTTCCTATGGCGCTTTACTTACACACTGTTCTTTGAACGCTTGTCAAGCTCCTTTATGTATTCATCAAATGTGTATATCTTATCTTCTCCCGCAAAACGGAATCGTGCCCTTGTCCCTTCTATGCAGGTTGCCTTTATCATATCGGAAACGGACATTTTCTTGCTCTGGTTGCTCTGCATCTGCTTATCAACCGACTGCATCAGTTCCTCTTTCGTCCAGACCTTTCCTACAAAAGAGGGAGGCGTCTGTGATGCCATTCCCATAAACTCCCGGTCAAAACTCTGTGTGCCGTCCTGTGCCTGGCGCACCTTTGCTTTTCCTGCTGCCGGGTATCCTGCTGCTCCTATTCCATTAACATTCATTTCCTTTCATCCTCCATTATCTTTAATATTGCGGCTCCTCTGTCAGTCAGACCATATCTGTTCTTGCACAGCTACCAATATTCGTAAAGTTACTTACATTTTCTATGCCTCAGTTGAAATATTCGACATTTCATCCGATACCGCATCCATTCCAGTATCATCAGAGGACATATTATTATCGGTATCATGCTCTGAATTTTCATTTGGCGCTTCTGTCGGCTTGGAAATTTCCAAACTCATTGTAGTTTCCATTCCGCCAATACTCATTGTCATTACAAGCACCCTTGAACCATCTGGCTTAACAATAATATCTGTCTTTGATTCAGATTCCTGTTTATCTGCCTGCTCCAATTCCTCATCTGATAAGATTCTTTCAAATTCCAGTCCTCTTTCTTCAAAATATTTCTCCCACTTTGAATATTCCTTGACGTCTTTCGCTTCTATATACCCCTCCGCCATTGCATTCATAATTTCCATATACATATGCGTTGCCCCTATTGGATACATGACAGCCCAGCTCTTGGATGGATTGGCATCATCCATATAGTTCATCCCATTACAGGTAATCATCATGATTCCATCTTCTGTCCTGACAGCCTGACCTGCTACTTCGGCCTGTGCAAATCCCATTGCCACACTTTCTGATTTTATAAGGTTAGGATACTTTTCCTTATACATATCCGCCAGTTCCCGCAATTTCCCCATCTGCTGCTCATCGCTGACCATGAGCCATGAACCGCCGCCTTCGTTCCCTTTGATTTTCAGGCACTCTATTCCTGTAAACGCATTCACCTCTATCGTGTATTTTTCATTTAAGGATGATGTAGGAATACTGTCTGCATTATCGACATTTAAAAACTGTGCCAATGTCTCCATAAGCTCACTGCCAGCGGGCACGACATCCATCAGCCCTCCCCTTGGGTCAGTCGCCACGATGTAATTTTTACCCGAATTGCCATCTGTTTGTACCGATGTATTATTGGGATCAAACTCAAATGATTTATCAAGTTTCTTATCATATATACGCCAATATCCAGATATCTCATCGGACGGTTCAATTAGATACCGCTCACTTTCTACTTTTTCAACTGGCTGATTTGTTTCTGCCTTAAGATTATTTGTATTAAACCTTGAACCCATACTGCCCATTATGGAATATGCACTCTGGTTGCTCTGCACCTGCTTATCAACCGACTGCATAAGTTCCTCTTTCGTCCAGACCTTTCCGACAAAGGAAGGCGGCGTCTGAGATGCCATCCCCATAAATTCCCGGTCAAAACTCTGCGTCCCGTCCTGTGCCTGACGCACCTTTGCTTTTCCTGCCGCCGGGTATCCTGCCCCTCCGATTCCATTAATATTCATTTTCTTAATCTCCTCCATTATTTTTGTCAGCCCCTCTGTCGTTCAGAGCCGCATCCGCTCCCTCGTAATAAGTCCGAGCAGTTCACTGTCTCCATGCAAATATGCCTGTTAACCTCCCCGGCCAAATTCCATACCGGCCTTCACCTCCTCTCACTGATCTGCCGGAATGCCTGCCCTGTCCGGCGCGACTTTGGCGACCTCGCTTTTCCGCAGGGCGAGGAACTTATTCCCCATATAGACGCCCTGCGCCGCATCCTCCCTGGCGTATCCGGCTATCTACTCCCGGAGGGAATCAGACAGCTTGGATGATGCCTTTCCTGCCTTGTGGATGTCCGCATGATGGCTTTTTGCTATTCCTGTTATATCCATTTCAATCGCCTCTCTCTGTTTTGCCGGAACATCGGGGATGCCCATCCTGCCTTGTTGGGCTGTGGCTTATTGGGGATATGAGACCGTAGAATTTATTTCCTACTATGTTTTACGAATCTTTATAAATCAGCTCATTTATTGCCTCAATAAATTCACTTTCTACCATACTCCCGTTTTCCAAGCCATGTGTCGTTATACCATCCTTAAATCTAATGATACAGCTATCAAAATAGACCTTTCCATTTTCAAGAAGCATTTCGCCACGATATTCTCCAACAACCGCAAACGATGTTTCAGATTCTTTCATTAAAAATAAATACGCCTCATCTCCTACAGATAATAGCCGATCTGTATTTCCATCTGATACAATTTGATTTATGCCTGATAAATCACCAGCATTTTTCCCTTCCGTAACTTCTGAAAGCATTTCCTGTGCTTTTTCCCCTTGAACCGTCCCTCCGGGCATATTGACATTAATAGTATCTCCATCTGCATCAACAGTGCCATATAAAACATCAACCTCCTTCATATCGTATGATGTATAAATATAGTTACGCACATTCTCACTATTTGCCTGTAAAACTTCTACCTTTACAAGCGCACACGCATCACTCAACCGCAGGACGTCCCATGCAAGCCCGAACCACAAATGCCCTAACCGGATATGCGTCCGCTCATGCTGAATGACAGACCTTAATTCCTCCCTGCTGTAGCTCTCCAGCATTACCTTTGGGATGACGATCTTCGGTGCAAACAGCCCCACGGTAAACGGCGTCACATTCATGTCTGTAATTCTGACCTGCATATTATCCAGAGAAACCTTTTCCATCCCGGCAACCGCTTTCCGGAGGCGCAGCCGCTTTCCGAATATACAGACAGCGGCTATAAGGATGCCCGCCA
>OFFE01001749.1_pt1 | contig 14589 bp, 10 predicted proteins | sample 1521371 | NCBI WGS metagenome assembly OFFE01 (sample SAMEA3504131, study PRJEB24116) | mouse gut metagenome | biome: mouse gut; feature: mouse-associated habitat; material: faeces | place: Denmark | collected 2011 | reverse complement strand
TGCCGCTGAAGCGGCAGGCTCTTTTCGTCATATTGACAAAGATTTTTTGCATATCAGGCTCTTCGCTTTGCCGCAGTCTCCCGTGTCCACCGCCGTCCGGAGAACCTCAGCTCCAGACACAGCGCCCGGACGCCCCACTCAATCCACATGGAGCCCCATACGCCTATAAGGCCCAGTTCCACCGTCATCAGGTATCCGAGTCCCACCCGGACGATCCACATGGCCGCCAGGGACAGGACTGAGGGGAACACCGTGTCTCCGGCGGCCCGCAGGGTATTGGGCAGGGTGTTGGAAAGAGGCCAGAAAAACGCCAGGGCAGGCAGAGTCAGAACAAGGAGCTTCAGTGCCAGCCAGTAGGCCTCCTCGCTGGTCCCGTACAGCTTCAGCAGCAGCGGCAGCAGCGGATAAATCACCGCAGCCGAGAGGATCACCAGCATCCGAGCCAGCCAGTTCATTCCCCGGCCGTACTGCCGGGCGTCCTCTATCCGTCCCGCTCCGGCGCAGCGGCCTACCACCGTCACCGCCAGCGCTCCGGCGGCCTGCCCCGCGCCGTTGAGCACGTTCAGCAGGGAATTGGCTACCGCATGGGCTGCGATGGCGGCGGTGCCTAAAGGCGCCATGAACATGGTCATGATGAGACTTCCGCCGCTGGCAAAGATTTGCTCCACGCAGAAGGGGACGCTGACGCGGAAAATAGAGCGCAGCAGATCCCCATCCAGAGAGAAGAGATCCCGCAGCCTCAGCTTCACCGGCGGCTCCCAGCACAGCAACAGCACAACGCCCGACGCGGACCCCAAAACCCGGGCCAAAACCAGCGCCAGCACGCTGCCTTGAATGTCCATAGCCAGTACATTGATAAACAAAAAGCTGAACAGCAGGTAGGAAACATTGATAACAATCGTCAGCGCCAGACAGCGCTGGGACTCGCCCAAGCCCCGCAGGATGCAGAATACGCCAGTGTACACGCTGAAAATCAGGATAGAGAGGGTGCAGCCGGACAGGTAACTGACCGCCTTATCCAGCACCGCCTGCTCCGCCGCGGGATAGAACAGGGTAATGACGGGCCTGGGAAAGAGCATGAAGGGCAGACAGCAGACTGCCCCCGCCAGCAGGATCAGCCACAGGATGTGTCCGGCAGCCTGAGAGACCCGTTCTCCCGTACCCCATGCCCGGGCCACTGTCACCGTTCCGGCGGCGGCCACGCTGTTGAACAGGCAGGAAATCAGGGACGTAATCGGAGAAACCAGGTTCACCGCCGCCACCGAGGTTTCCCCCGACTGGCCGATCAAAGCTACAATCAGCATGTGAATCAATACGATGGACAGATTGTCCAGGATCATGGGGACCAGCATGCGAAAGAGTTCGCGGGAAGAAAAGACGGAATCCGGCAGATGCCGGGCATACAGAGCGGCTGCCTTGTTTTTCATGGCGATTGCCTCCTGGGATTAGGGGAATTTCAGGTTCGCAAGTTCAACAGAGAATAGCACAGAAGGCAATGGTTGTCAAGAGGAGGAAACAAAGGAGCTCATTTAAAGAAGGCGCTGCCGGCTTGAAGCTCCGGCAATTTCAAAAAAACCGCTTACATGGCATCAAATTCTGTGATGGAATGGGATTGATATGTCTCAACTGAGGAGAAAATTCAATGAAAGCAACGGCTGAGACTGCGCTTGGGAGTCCTTATCATATTTGTTGCGGAGATCGCTTTGACTTACATACGTGTATTTCAGGCGCAGTTGCAGTGTTTGAGACAGCGGCGGTTTCGGTATAGTCAACGCATTTGAGAAACAGTAGAAAAGATACAGAAAAAGTGGGTCACAGTGCGGCGGAGGACGCAGACAGTCGGTTGCCCGTCAAGGATGACAGTAAAACTGCAGCGCATTTTCCACGTAAAACTGCTGCTGTTTTTCAGCTGCTTTAGCAGCATAATTTTTAAAAGCACAAAAACAATAAAATTTATCGGAGGACCGCTTGCAAGGCCGGTTCTCCGATTTCTATATTTTGACGAATCATTTTGTCAAATGGCGCTGAGCACCATGAAAAATCTGATCAGAAAAAACGGAACATTCATTCTGATTTTGGGAACAGTCCGGCATCATGTCCGCATGGTTCCTTAAAAGAGAGAGCTGTCCTGTGTCAGGAGCATTTCCATTCGCTGGCGGCTTCGTTCCCACTCCTCCGGCCTGCCGTACTTTTCAAAGCCCACGTAACCCTCCAGGAGGCAATAATAGATTTGGTAAAGCCGCCGCCTTTCCCATCGCTGAGGGGAGAGGTTTGTTTCCATACCATATCCCCGCAGCAGAGCCGGATGATTCATCCAGGAGGAGGCGAACTCGAAATCCGGATCGCCAAATACCGCCCGGTCTCCGTCGATCACCGCCAGAATTTTGTGACTTTCCCGGTCCAGCAGCACATTGCCCTCCCACAGGTCGGTGTGGAGCAGCCGGCAGACTCCCGCATCATCCAACAGCGCCTGACTGCGATGGAACAGCTCCAGCAGGGCTTCTCTCTGCTGAACTGGCTGGAAGGTCTCCAGCCGGTTCAGAATATCTTCTGTCTCCAGCAGCAGCGCTTCACTCCAGCGGGAGGCTCCCTTCCCGGCCAGAATGCGGGACACGTACCCGAAACAGCTGCCCTCGATCTGATGGAGCCGCCGCAGATACGCGCCCATCTGCTCAAAAAGGCTCTCGCGCTCTGGCTCTGTCAGCGCAGTCTCGCTCATGGCGGAGGAGGGAATGTATGCGGCGATCATATAATCCCGATCCACCACCTCCCGGGAGCAGTCCAGAGCCAGTACCTGGGAGCAGGGAAGCCCCTGGGCGGCGCATGTCTGGCAGATCCAAGCCTCCGCCGCCATCAATCCATGCTCATGTCCCATCAGGAGCTGCCGGTTTACCGGTCCCAGCCGCAGCACCGCCTCCTGCCTGTGCGGACCATAGGAGACATAATAGGAGGTGTTGAACAATCCTCCTTCCAGCAGACGGGCCTCCCGGATCAGATCCGTGTCAAGCGTTTTCTGGAAAATGCGATTGATATCCCGCAGGGAAATTTCTTGAAACAAATACATCACAGATACCCTTTAAAACAGCGTAATCTGGCTGGTATCCGCCATGCCCGCAAAAGCCCCCAGGGCCTTGAGCTGGTCGATATGGGTTTTTGACAGCTTGCTGCAGCAGGTGGAGAACTCCTCGATGGAGATGAACTCCTTTCCCTTCCGCTTTTCTATGGTGTCCAGCGCCGCTGTCTCGCCTAATCCCCGCACAGCGGTAAAGGGTGGTATGAGCGCATCATCTCCCTTGCAGACGAAGCGGACCGCTTCCGACTCATAGATATTGATAGGCTCGAACCGAAAGCCACGGAGGTAGAACTCGTAGCAGACCTCCAGCGTCACAGCCAGATCCTGCTCCACGGCGGCGGCATCCTTGTTGTTCCAGATCTCTTGAAGCTTGCGTTTCACCGCGTCGAATCCGGCGCAGCAGTACTCCGCGTCAAAGGCCTTGGCGCGGATGGAGAAAAATGTGGCGTAGAAGGCCAGCGGCTTATGGACCTTGAACCAGGCGATGCGGAAGGCCATCATCACGTAGGCCACCGCGTGGGCCTTGGGGAAGAGGTAGCCGATTTTTGCCAGAGAGTCGATGTACCACTCTGGTACGTCGTGCTCTTTCATGGCGTCCACCCAGCCCTCCTCGAAGCCACCCTTTTTCACCTTGCCCTTTCGGACGGATTCCATGATTTTAAAGCTCATTTTGGGATCCAGCCCTTTGGAAATCAGATACAGCATGATGTCGTCCCGGCAGCCCACCGTTTCCGTAACCGAGGCGGTGCCGCTGACGATCAGATCCCGGGCGTTGCCAATCCACACATCGGTGCCGTGGGAGAAACCGGACAGCCGCACCAGTGTGTTGAAATCCGTAGGCTGGGTATCCATCAGCATCTGCCGGGTAAATTTCGTGTTGAACTCCGGGATGGCCACCGCCCCGGTGGGTCCCAGGAGGGGATCGTCCTCGAATCCCAGCGCCTTGCTGGTGGTGAACAGGCTCATGGTGTCCGGATCGTCCAGCGGAATCTGCCTTGCGTTGACCCCCGTCAAATCCTCCATCATCCGCACCATGGACGGATCGTCGTGGCCCAGCATGTCCAGCTTCAGCAGGTTGTCCTCCATGCAGTGATATTCAAAATGGGTGGTGATGATATCGCTGTCGGCGGCGTCGGCGGGATGCTGGACGGGACAGAAGTCCTCTACGTCCAGGTCGTCCGGAACCACCACCAGTCCTCCGGGATGCTGGCCGGTGGTGCGCTTCACGCCTACGCATCCAAGGGCCAGCCGGGTTTCTTCCGCATGACCCGGGTTCATTCCCCGGGCTTCCAGATATTTTTTTACATACCCGTAGGCAGTTTTTTCCGCCACAGTGCCGATAGTGCCCGCCCGGAACACCTGGGTTTCTCCGAACATCTCAATGGCGTGGCGGTGGGCTTTGGCCTGATACTCTCCGGAGAAGTTCAGGTCGATGTCCGGCACCTTGCCGCCGCCGTAACCAAGAAAGGTTTCAAAGGGAATATCGAAGCCGTCCTTGACATACCTTGCGCCGCATACCGGGCAATCCTTGTCCGGCATGTCCGCGCCGCAGCCGTAAGAGCCGTCCAGGATAAACTCGTTATGCCTGCACTGGGGACAGCGATAGTGCGGCGGAAGAGCGTTGACTTCGGTGATGCCTGACATGTAGGCCACCAGGGAGGAGCCTACCGACCCTCTGGAGCCCACCAGATAGCCATTTTCCAGGGAGCGCTGGACCAGCTTCTGAGCGGACATGTACACCACGTCATACTTGCCCAGAATGCCGCCCAGCTCTACGTCCAGCCGGTCCACAATCAGCTTTGGCGGGTCCTCGCCATACAGCTCATGAACCTTGTCCCACACCAGCCGGTTCAGCTCCTCCTCGGAATTCTCCAGCCGGGGCGGGAACAGCTTCCCCTTGGGCAGCAGATCGAAGGTTTCCACCTGCTCCGCGATAGCCCGGGTATTGGAGACCACCACCTCCATGGCCTTTTCCTTGCCCAGGTAGGAAAATTCCTCCAGCATCTCATCGGTGGTCTTGAAGTAGATAGGAAGGGGGAAGTCGCAGTCAGAAAACTTCTTGGTATCCAGCAAAATGTGCCGGTAGATCTCGTCCTCCGGGTCCAGGAAGTGGACGTCTCCCGTGGCGCACACCGGCTTGCCCATCTCATCTCCCAGTCGGACGATGGTGCGGTTGAACTCCCGGAGTTCCTCCTCGTCCCGGGCCTTGCCGTCCCGGAGCATGAAGGCGTTGTTGCACAGGGGCTGAATTTCCAGAAAGTCGTAGAAGGCTGCGATGCGCTTGAGCTCCGCCCAGTCCTTATACTCTGCAACCGCCTGGAACAGCTCTCCGGCTTCGCAGGCGGAGCCGATAATGAGCCCCTCCCGGTGAGCTTCCAGCTCATCCTTGGGGACCAGGGGGAAACGCTTGAAGTATTTCAGGTTGGACATGGAGACCAGCTGGTACAGATTTTTCAGTCCCGTCTTGTTTTTCGCAATGAGAATGATATGTCTTGGCCTGCGGTTGGCGCGTCCCTTTTTTCGCAGCGCGGGCATGGCGGCGTTGACGGCCTGGAGGGAACGGATGCCCAGCTGCTCCTCCATCATTCGGAAGAAGTGGGGGAGGAACAGGCCGCAGGTGGCGGCGTCGTCGCTGGCCCGGTGGTGCTGAAAGGCGGGAAGCTTCAAGTGCTCCGCCACAATGTCCAGCTTGTATTTTCCCAGCTCCGGCAGCAGATTTTGGGCCAGAATCAGCGTATCTACATAGGTGGGCTCAAAAGGCAGTCCAGCCTCCCGGCAGCCCGCCCGGATAAAGCCGATATCAAACTCCGCGTTGTGAGCCACAAGGGGGCGTCCGTCCACAAAGGTCAGAAAATCCTTCAGTGCCTGGGCGGGCTTGGGTGCACCCTTGAGCATCTGGTCGGTGATGCCGGTCAGAGCGATGATCTCATTGGAGAGGTGCCGCCCAGGATCCACAAAGGTCTGAAACCGGCCGGTAATTTCCCCATTCTGAATGACCACCGCACCGATCTCGGTGATAGCCTCTTGACTGACCTTCAGGCCGGTAGTCTCAATGTCGAAGGCCACATATTCATCTGTAAAGGCGGCCTCCTGCTCTCCATGTATGGGGATGCGGTCGTCCAGATTATTGACGAAATAGCCCTCCATGCCGTAAAGAAGTTTGATGTCTCTGGCGGAGTGCCACGCGTCCGGGAAGCCCTGTACCACGCCGTGGTCAGTGATGGCGATGGCGGGATGGCCCCAGGCTTCGGCCCGCTTGACGATGTTGCTGTCCGGTCCGGCCTTTGGGCTGAGGGAGGAGAGGGCGTCCATGTTGGAAAAGGTGGTATGGGCATGGAGCTCCACCCGCTTGACCTCCGCATGGTCCTGCCTCATCTCATGGGAATATGTGGTGATGTTTCGGGGATCCACCTGCACGTCGGTTCCATCCCGGCTGAGCTTGACAAACCCCTGGACCTTTACCCACATACCGGGCTTCACGTCCTTTTTCAATCTGGCTTTATCCTCTTTTTCCAGATATTTTACCACCCGGACGGAGCTTTTGAAATCCGTTATATCAAAGGACAGGAAAAAAACGCCCGGACGGCGGGTTTCACGAAGGTCGGCGGAAAAGACTTTTCCAGCCACCACGACGCTGCCCATTTTAGGATTGAGTCCCTCTATGGGCTGAACCGAGCCTTTGATGGGGCCGCCCATAATGACCTCGCAGTTTTCGGACCTGGCCGGAGCGCTCTGAATGGGAGGGGCCACCGACTGGTGAATGACCACCCGGTTCAGAGCGTAGGCTGCGGCAATGGCGGCAGCCAGCGCGTCCTTTTTTTCTCCCAGATCGGATAAAACGGTCAGGGCCATATGCATGGTTCTGCTGTCCTTTTCAATTTCAACGGCGGTCAGGAAGGCTCCGTCCAGAAGCGAGCGGATCTCCCATGACAGAGACAGGCCGGTAAACAGTTCAAAAAATGGAATGTGCTGTGCCATGATTGCATCAAATCCTTCCGGCCTCGCCGCGTTACCAGCGGCGAGGCGGTATTGTTTGCTGATGGGTCTGTACTCTTATCCGGCGTCTTTCGGAGGAGAATACAGGATGTTACAGCTTTGTGATATGTGCGCCCGCGACTTTGAGCATCAGCTTTTTTGTACCAGCACCGTCAAAGGCCACCTCAATCAGCGCGTCATTACCCATGGGCCTCACGGAGAGAACCATTCCCTTTCCGAAAGTTCGGTGAGAAATGGAGTCTCCCTTTTCCAGTTGGAGAAGCCCGGAGGGAGCCGGGACGGGAGGCGCGGTATAACCGGAGTCTCTTCTGGGCCGGGGCTGCCGGACGGCGGCGCCGAAAGACAGCGCGCTGCCGCCTGCGGAAGGGCTGGAGGCGGCGTCCTCCTCTCCCCAGCGGCCGGCGCTACGGGGCTCTGTTTTGCTCTGCCAGTCAATAGGCTCCGCGGGCAGCTCCTCCAGAAACCGGGAGGGAAGGTTGCTGCTGGTGCGCCCATAGAGCATCCTCTGCCGGGCGGTGGTCATGGTCAGACGCTGCCGGGCCCGGGTCATAGCCACATAACACAGCCTTCGCTCCTCCTCCATCTCCTCGCTTTCCCCGGCGGCCCGGCCGCTGGGGAATACGCCCTCCTCCATACCGGCCACATAGACGTTGGGGAACTCCAGCCCCTTGGCGGAGTGCATGGTCATGAGAGAGACGCAGTTGTCATTTTCGACGGAATCGTCCAGGTCCGTATACAGGGCCACGCTGTCCAGAAACCCCGCCAGGGAGGCGATATCCGGATCATTTTCCAGAAAGCCGATGATGCTGGAACGCAGCTCCTGCACGTTCTCAATCCGTCCCCGGCTCTCCATGTCGTTTTTTTCCTCCAGGGCCTTGACATATCGGGTCCGTTCGCACACCGCGTCGTACAGATCCGGCAATTCCAAGGTTTCCTCCAGTTCTCTCAGCTGGCTGATCATCTCTGTAAAGGCTTTTAGCTTTCCGGCAGCTGCCTTAAGAGGAGCATACTCTCCGGCCCGGACCATGATCTCCCAAAGGCTGACGCCCTCCTCCTCCGCTAGCTGGGCTGCCCGGTCCATGGTGGTTCCGCCGATGCCTCTGGCGGGGACGTTGACGATGCGCCGGAGCCGCAGATCGTCCATGGGATTGTTGATAATGCACAGATAGGAGAGCATATCCTTGACCTCTGCGCGGTCAAAAAACTTCATGCCGCCATACACTCTGTAAGGGATGCCGTTGCGCTTGAGGGCCATTTCCATAGCGTTGGACTGGGCGTTCATCCGGTAGAGGATGGCGTTGTCCCGCCAGTTTTCTCCCCGCCCATAGCTTTCCAGGATTTTGCCAGCGATGAAGTTGGCCTCGTCAGACTCATTGAAAACGGTTTTCACCAGAACCTTGTCCCCGGGGCCTGCTTCGGTCCACAGAGTTTTGCCCTTTCGTCCGGCGTTGTTCCGGATGACAGCGTTGGCCGCGTCCAGTATGTTCTGACTGGAGCGGTAGTTCTGCTCCAGCCGGATGGTGCGGCACTCGTCGTACTGCTTTTCAAAATTGAGGATGTTTTCAATGTTGGCGCCCCGGAAGCGGTAGATGGACTGGTCGTCGTCCCCCACCACGCAGATATTCTCATATCCCCCTGCCAGAAGCCGGGCCAGCAGGTATTGCAGGTGATTGGTGTCCTGATATTCGTCGATAAGTACATACCGGAACTTCCTCTGGTAATATCCCCGCACTTCCTCGTCCTTTTGCAGGAGATGGACGGTATGGAGGATGATGTCGTCGAAGTCCATGGCGTTGGCCTCCCGGAGGCGGCGCTGATACCCGGCGTAGATTTCTGCGATCCGGGGCATTCGCCAATCCCGGGAGGTCTTGCTCTCCTGAGCGAACCGGTCCGGAGACCAGTCCTTGTCCTTGGCGTTGGAGATGATGGACAGTACGGACCGGGGCTGGAACTCCTTCTCGTCAAGGCTCAGAGCCTTCAGCACATCCTTGACCACCCGCTTGCTGTCATCAGAATCGTAGATGGTGAAGCTGCCGTCGAACCCAGCGCCCAGCTTTTCCACATCCCGGCGGAGGATGCGGATGCAGGCAGAGTGAAAGGTGGCGGCCCAGATATCTCTGGCAGCGGCGCCGCACATCCGCTCCAGCCGTTCCTTCAGTTCCCCGGCGGCCTTGTTGGTGAAGGTAATGGCGATCACTGACCAAGGTACGGCGGGCTCCACGGCGCACAGTCGGACCGCCTCCTGCCACTCCTCCGGCGAGGGGCTTTCCGGGAAATGCTCCAGAAACGCCAGATCCTTTTCTGAAGCCCACGCCGGGATTTCGCCGGCGTCGCTGCCCCGGCCGAAGGTGAGAAGATTGTCCACCCGGTTGATGAGCACCGTGGTTTTGCCGCTGCCCGCCCCGGCCAGCAGCAGGAGGGGCCCCTCGGTGGCTAACACAGCCTCTCGCTGGCGGGGGTTCATACGATGATACCGCCGGGCGATGACGGCCCGGCGGGCAGATAGGTAGCGCTGGATAAAATCTTGTGTCATAAGTGAGTCCTGTCTCTCTTTCCTGAAATTCTCAAGCTCTATTCTACTATTCTTCTGCGGCGGGGTCAACGGGAAATTTAAATCTTGGTTCAGATGGGTCAGATTACCGGTCTCCCTTTTCAGATTGGTGTTGCTAAACGCCACTTCGTCAAATCACTCGTCAAAATATCCAAAGCTGGCAGTCACCTGTCGATAGGTGACTGCCAGATAAATTGTAATTATCAGATAACTTTACTATAAAGCAGACATTTCAACGGCACTTTTTTATTAGGCAAATCAATCACAACATCTCGTTCCCCTGATTTTTCAAACCCTCGGTGTTCATAAAATTGATATGTGCAGGCACTATCTGTATAAAGATAAATCAATTTCCCCTTTTCTTCTTTCTCAAAAGCGGATAGCAATGCTGTGCCAATCCCTTTTGTCTTGCACTCGGGATCTGCGGCAAGAAAAATGATTTCTCCATCGGGTCGGTTGCTTTTGCAGAAAGAGGAAAACATTTCGTGGTTAGCGTTATCATATTTATCAACGCCATTTCCTGCTACGATATGTTGTAAGAAATCAAAAAGACGCACAAATATAGAACGCCAAATACAATGGTATAACTTGCTCTCATTTTTCATATCTACCAGTAGAACTCCAACAAATTCATCGTTTATATACGCACCATACACCTTTGATGCCCGGTTTAATTCCATGTGCCAAAAGTATTTGCTATATAGGTCAAGTACAAATCCCTTATCCATATACCAGTTTAAGTGCATCCCATTAATTGCAAACTTTCGCGCCTTTTTATAATCCTGCTTTCGGAGTTTTTTAATTTCAATCATTGCGAAGAACACCTCACAAATTATTGATTTGCCGAGTCAATTATAACACAGGGCTCCTGCTGTATCAATGTGCTTTTGTAGAAACCGCCGAGGTTATATCCCAGCAACACTTTCCTTAAAAGGGACTTACCGGTCCCGGTCTTGCTCCGGCGAACGGGAGATGGTATACTTTATAAAAAGAAGGGAGGATGCGGTATGACCGAGCTGGAAAAATATCAGGCCTTCCACCAGCGGATGCGCCGGCGAAAGGCCGAAATCCCCGCCGAACTGGAAGCTCTGCGTCAGGCGGGGAAAGGAAAAACGGTGCAGTTCAAGGAATTGATGGCGGAAAAACTGACAGTGGAAATGATCCTGGCTCAGCTGCGCTGCGCGGGACTGGAGTGACGGATTTTGTGCAAACAGGGCGGCGCAACCAATAGTTGACAGATAATTGGTGGAGGCAACCGCTCTTTTTTGCTATGCTGGACCCCAGGAAAAGAGGTGTTGATATGATGTCAACTGCGGCTATAATGCCAGCCGGTATTATCCTGAGTCTGCTGTTCGGGCTGGTCAGTACCGGAGTTACCATTTTTCTGGTGATTCTGTTGATCCGCGCACTGCTGAAATATCTCCGCTCCGACAATGTGCGGAAGGAGGATACGGCAGTCACACGCTCCCTGGGAGAAGTCCTGCGGGATCACCGGACCCGGTGCCAGATGACCCAGGAGTATGTGGCGGAGGCCGTGGGCGTCAGCCGTCAGGCAGTGAGCAAGTGGGAAAAGGGGCTTTCTTCGCCCAGCACAGCCAATTTGCTGGCGCTGGCAAAGCTGTACGGAGCCTCTGTGGAAGATCTGCTGCGGGGTGTGGAGTAGGGAGGGGAGCTACAGCTCCATAAACCGTTCCGCGCCCCGGGTGTGGAGCCAGCGCACCAGCAGTCCGCAGGCCGGCAGCAGCGCCGCCGCGCAGGATGCCAGAGAAGCTGTCTCTCCAATGGATCCGGACAGGCCCCAGACCAGTCCGCCGCAGGCCAGCGCTGCTGCCATGCCGCCGAAGGTGGAAAGCAGGGCGGCGGCGGATTGCTTGACCACCACCATGTCGTTCACCGCGTCCAGCTTGGGAAACAGCAGATTCACCGCCAATCCCATCAGCGCGGTGAACCCGGCGAAGGCCATGGAAAACAACAGCAGCACGCCGCCCTCCGCTGGGGACAGCCCCAGTCCCCAGGTCAGTCCCCCGGCGCACACCGCCGCGCAGGGGCAGGTCAGCAGCAGCTGGAATCCGGTTTTCATATCCAGAGCTTCCCTGGCGGAAACAGGGGACTCCTTTATGATCCACAGATTCTGTCCCTCCAGGCTGATGGAAGAACCGGTGATGGCAACTGTGGACAGCAAAAAGCCGATTACCGCCGCTGCCAGAATCAGCATGGGGAAGGGCCCTGCGGCAGCCAGCTGCATCTGAAGCCGGCCGCCCATCACCACCGCCGCGCCTCCGGCGAGCACCAGAAAAATCAGTCCGATGCCGGTGTTGAAGAGGTAAATGGGCGTGCCGAAGTACCGGGCGGCCTCCTTGCGCAGCAGGGCTTTCCGCCGTCCCGCCGCCTTCAGGCGGCCCAAGCGGTATGCCGGACGCTTGCCGTGGCTGCTCAGGCCGGTAAGGACTCGCTGGTAGTTTCTGGCGAACAGCCACGCTGTGGCCAGTACCGGCGCCAGACTCAGCAGGCAAAACATGACCAGCGTCTCCCAGTCGCCGCACACGCCCCGCTGAAACAGCTGGAAGGGGAGGCCCCAGCCGGTGAACGCGCCTGCAATATCCGCGCCCATGGTTCCAGCGGCCAGTGTGCTGACCGCCAGATTCAGCTGGATTGCCAGAAAGCAAACCGCCGCCATCATCAGTCCGTACAGCAGCAGATTGACTGCCTTCCGATTGGCGAACCGCCCGCCCAGCCAGCTCAGCAGGAATCCCGCCGCCAGACTCAGCACTGTGGGCAGCATGGCAAGGAAAGGGATGCCCAGGAGCAGCCGGAGAACGAACAGTGCGCCGCCCTCTCCGCCGAAACGCAGCCACGCCGCACCGGCAGGCAGCACCAGAAAGGCGCACAGCACCAGATTTTCCGCGTACAGCGCCGTAAGCTTTGCCAGCAGTACTGTAAAGGCGCTCACCGGCATGGACAGCAGAAGATCCGCGTCCCGACCTCCAAAGACAACTCCCTGAGCGGCAAAGGCGGTGAATACCAGTCCCATGATGGCCCCCATGGCGGGCATCATCAAAAGCAGCAGCTCCAGACAGTCCGCGCCAGCCAGCTGACTGCCCAGGGCAAAACTGTAGAATCCGGAAATGTACAGGCATAGCCCTGCCATTACCGCCAGGGCTGCCCGGCCGGAGAAGACCTTTTTCCGGCCGCCGCCTATCCGGAAGGAGGTCAGCAGGGAGCGCAGCTGGACCCTGGAGAGAATCAGGAACTTTCTCATGCCTTTTCTCCTTTCTCTGCCATGCCCAGGAACACGTCCTCCAGACTGGAATCGCCCACCACTTCCTCCGTGGGACCGTGGCGGACCAGCTGGCCGTCCTTGATGATGGCGATGGTGTCACACAGCTTCTCCGCCACCTCCAGCACGTGGGTGGAAAAGAATACCGCCCCTCCCGCCCGGCACAGTTCCCGGAGATAACCTTTGAGCAGATGGGCTGCGGCCGGGTCCAGACCCACGAATGGTTCGTCCAGCACCAGCAGCCTGGGCTTCCGGATCAGGGCGGAGATGATGGCAAGTTTCTGCTTCATGCCGTGAGAGTAGCTGGCCACAGCGCTGCCCAGGTCCTTTGTGAGATCAAAGGCCCCGGCGTAGAGCCCTACGCGTTCCTCCCGCTGCCGGGCGGGGATGTCATAGAGATCGGCGATCAGGTTCAGGTACTCGATGCCGCTCATGAACTCATACAGATCCGGGTTATCGGGAAGAAAGGCGGTGACGGCCTTGGCGGCCACTGGTTCTGTGCGCACATCGTGGCCGTCGATAGTGATGGTTCCTTGGGTAAAGCTCATCACGCCGGCCACTGCCCGGAGGGTTGTGGTCTTACCTGCGCCATTGTGGCCGATAAAGCCGCAAATCTCTCCGGCGGGGACGTGAAGGTTCAAATCCCGCACAGCGGTTTTGCCGCCGGGATAGGTTTTGGTGTAGTGTGTGATGTTCAGCATGGAAGCGCCCTCCTTTGTGTTTTCTGATCTCTTTTTACACCCTCCACTCGCCGGAAGGTCAAGACTTTTTTGAAAATTTTTCTGAAAAAATCAACCTTCCACCCACCGGAACCTGTTGGAAAGAGAAGAAACGGAGCCCGGAACGACAAGGTTCCAGGCTCTCTGCCATACTATTTACAGAGGGGGCAGCCGGTCCAAAGCAGCTGCCAGCTCCTGAAAGGATCCGTGAGGAAACCGGTCCACAGGAACCTCGCCGGGATTTTCCAGGTAGTCTGTCACCAGGAATACACTTAGTCCAGCTTCCGCGGCGGACATGTCGTCCACAGGGTTATTCCCGGCCATCAGACACTGCTCGCCTCGCCTGCCGGTGTGGGCGAGGATGTCGCGGTAGTAATCGGGGTTGGGTTTGCTGCGGCAGCAGTTTTCATAGGTGGTGACGAAGTCGAAGTCCGCGCCTGTCAGGCCCACCCAGCCCAGCCTGGTTTCCACCGCTGCGGCCGGAAAAACAGGATTGGTGGCCAGCACCAGAGAGTATCCCTTTTTCCTCAGAGAGCGAATAAGCCCGCTGCGGTCTACCTCCTCACGCAGGATAGAGCGGACAGCGTCAAACTCTCTGGAGTAAAAATCGTTCAGGACGCTCTCCAGGGACAGAGTCTGAGCGCCCAGCTCCTGAGTGAAGACATCCCAGAATACCTGTCGGTTGGTGATGGAGCCGCCGTTCCGGATCATGGCGTCCACCCCCTTCCACAGAGCCTGTACCAGCCTGCTGCCATCGTAGCCCATGGGTTCCAAGCGCCGGACCAGCAGTTTGAAATAGGCATGAATGAAATCGTCCTGAAAGAAAGGCGCCAGGGTTCCATCCAGATCAAAGAAAATGGTATTGTACATCGTGTCAACTCCTTTTGGGAAATTATAGCAAAAGCAAGCGTGTTTCGCAAGAAAAATTTCCGGATAGCGCCGGGTTGGGCAGGTTTTAATATATAAATGGACA
>OFFE01001736.1_pt1 | contig 14715 bp, 14 predicted proteins | sample 1521371 | NCBI WGS metagenome assembly OFFE01 (sample SAMEA3504131, study PRJEB24116) | mouse gut metagenome | biome: mouse gut; feature: mouse-associated habitat; material: faeces | place: Denmark | collected 2011 | reverse complement strand
TCGCTGGTGAAGCCGCCGCCCCTCGGGATGTCCTTGAAGAAACCGCCGCCCCGACCCCCGGTGAAGCCATCACCTCTGCTGGGTGCGCTGCCGGTAAAGCCGCCGCCCTGGGGACCGTGAAAGCCAGTGAATCCGCTGGAAGAAGTGGATTTTTCCTCTGTTTTGCTCTGACTGTCGGGCGACGTGACATAGCTGGAACCCCGGCGAGTACCAGGCTGCACCGACGTTTTCCTGCTGGACCGGTCCGGACGGAATGTACCGCCGGGGCCAGTTCTCTGACCGCCGGATGTGCGTTCCTGCCCTGCCGTTTGATGTTGGCCGCCGGTTTGCGATTGGGATGTGTTCTGTTGGGATGTGTGCCGGTTTTGTTCCTGCTGAGTGTTGGACTGCTGTTCCTGCCGTGTGTCGGTCTGGCTGGTTTGAGTCCGGCCTCCGCCATAGCGGGGGCCAGCTGCCGCACCGCCGATTCCTCCCACAGCCGCGCCAACCGCAGTGCCGCCGATCCCGCCGACAGCGCCAGCCGCAGCGCCAAAACCTTTCCCGGCGCCCTTGAAGGCTCTGCCAGCCGCGCCTTTTCCTATGCCGGCGCTCTTGCCAACCCCCGCCGCCGCTTTGCCCGTCAGCCCCAGAGCGCCGCCGATGCCGTTTGCCGCGCCTTTCGTCACCATAGACAGAGCGGTACGGAATACGGTGTAGGCGATTACGCCGGGGAGACTGGACTTGTTTCCAGTGATGGCTGGATTCAGGCCGATCCGGGTGATAATTTCGTCCGCCTTTTTCGCCACCTTGACAATGCTGACAATGAGTACCATCCATAGGAATACGTCGGGAAAGCTGGGGACAGTGGACACCACTGACAGCAGCATTTTGAAAAAGACGATGTTGGTGGCCATGAGAAAGCACATACTGCCGAACATCCGGCACCAGCCGGAGAAAATCTCCGATGTGCTCTTACTGCCACCCATAGCAAAAGCCAGCGGGGCCATGACGGTGAGCATAGCCAGCACCATGTACCGCTCTGCCACCTCCAGCAGCAGGGAGAACACCATGAACATGGTGATAAGGTCGAAGATGATGACCAGCAGCCAGGAGGCGGTAAAGACACCAAAGACGCTGCCGTCCACCAGCTGGACATGGATGGCGTCCGGGACATCCAGCAGGGCAATCACTTTGCTGGTGATACCCAGAACGATTTCACAGATCTGAGGGCTGGCCAGCAGGAGGAAGCCAAACACAAAAGTCCGGGCGAAGAGCAGTTTGGGGTCCTCCCCCTCGAAGCCCAGCCCGGCGGCCATGCTCCGCAGGGCCTGGAACACCAGGTTCCCCAGCAGCAGCGCCCAGCCTACCGCCAAAATGATTTGCTGTATGTCCCCCATGACGGGGATGTGGGTCTTGATGTAGGCAAAATCCAGGCTCATGACGTTCAGCAGTGAGGAGGAAAAGTAGTTCCAAATGTCCAGAATCAGACCGTAGACCCACTCAAAGAAGCCTTGAAAAAGAAATTCCAGCAGCGCGACCACCCCCTTTATGCCACTGTGTATTTGTTACTTTCATAAATTTATGGTGTAAGAGTTGCCAGACCGCTGAACAGCGGGGTGACATAGGCGATAAAGGCCCCAATGCCGTTGATAATCATCCAGGCGATCCAGATGCGCTTGAGCCAGTCCCAGGCCTGGTCCACCTTGTGCTGGTTGTTGGACAGCTTGGCTCCCACCACCGCCACGGCGGACATCAGACCGGCCAGGACAGTGCTGACGCCGGCGATTTTGCCATAGACATCCACAATGATCCGGTTGGCGACCGTCCACATATCGTCCAGGGCGAAGGCAGGTGTCACCATGCAGGCGCACAGCACCACCACGGCCATGGTCTGGACGTAGTACCTGGGGAGCCGGGGACCCAGCCGCCCCCAAAAGTTTTGTTTCTTCAAAGAAAGACCTCCTATACAAACCGGCGAGGATGTGATATACTTGCCTCTCGGTGATGTAAAATGATTTTTGCTTGTGATAAGTGCCATTTCCTGTTCAGCCGCACCCGACAGCCGGAACAGTGCCCCGATTGCGGCAAGTTCGCCGTCCGTGAGGCGACTGAGGCGGAGCGGTTGGAGTATGAGAAACTGCGCAAAGAGTTTCAGGGTAATGGACATGGCTGAATATTCGCAGCGTGAACGTATCACGCAGCATATACAGGATACCTATGGGACTGAAGCGGAATACCTTTGGGCCGATAGCCCAGGCAACGCAGTGTTCCGTCATCCTGCCAGCAAAAAATGGTTTGCCGCCATGATGCACGTCCTCCCGGAAAAGCTGGGGTTCAGGGGAGAAGAACCTCTTAATGTGATGGATATTAAGTGCGGTACCATCATGATTGGTTCTTTGCTCATGGAAAAGGGCTTTCTTCCGGCTTACCATATGAATAAAAATCACTGGATTTCTATTTTGCTGAACGATTCTGTTCCAGATGCTCAGATTTTTCCGCTGTTGGAATTGAGTTATGACAGCGTTGCGCCCAAGCGGCGGAAAAAGCATCCTCAGCCATCCGAAGAATAGACAACAGCGTAAATCTCACCAATATGCTGAGCGAAGCAGGCCAGGAGCAGAGGATTAAATATCCCGCAAGCCCCGGATGCGATCATGTCACTGGCCTGGTCCTGGGGGTAGGCCGGCTTGTAGACCCGGGGGTGGATGAGCGCGTCAAAGGCATCTGCCAGCCCTACCACCTGGACCCAGGGGGTGATGCTGTCCCCGGCCAGCCTGTCCGGGTAGCCGCTGCCGTCCCACCGTTCATGGTGGTGGCGGCACACGTCGCAGATCAGAGGAAACGCCTCGCACTCCCGCAACTCCGGGATGTTCTCCAGCAGCTCGCAGCCCTGGGTGGTGTGGGACTTCATCACCTCAAATTCCTCCGGGGTCAGGTAACCCGGCTTGTTGAGAATTTCCTGCGGGATGGCCCGCTTGCCCACGTCATGGAGCAGGGCCAGGGTGGCGTAGAGCCGGATTTCCGCCATAGTCAGCGGTGGAATGACAGCGGCAGCGGAAAAGGTACGCAAAAGCTGTCCGGTCAGGTTTTCAAACTGTACGCTGTGGGGAGCGTGGTCCATGAGAAGCTGCTCCCGGCGCAGGACAGTAAACGCAGGTTCTATATTCAATTTTAGTTCACCTCTACCTTAATATAATGCGAGGGACGACCCGATGGGCCGTCCCTCTTTTCAGTTTAGTAGCCGGTCTTGGGGAGGGTGGGAACGTAAGTGGGCGTCAGCTTGCGGATGACGGTGAGCCAGGTAGCCTGGGCAGTCTGCCAGGCGCCCTGATACTTACCGCCCACATCGGCCCGGTTGATCAGTTGGTAGCCGTTGGCCGCCGTACCGCTGACGGTGACGGTCAAAGTAGGATTGGCCACCGACTGGAAGCCCACGGGCACCTTGCCAAAGTCCAAATACACATCAGTGACATACTCCCCAGCCTGCATGGGGATAGCGTTCAGGCTGAAGGAGTAGTTGCTGCTGGTGATGAGATTGGACGCCAGCACCTGGTAGGCCCCGGAGTAATTGGTCTTGTAGAGAATCCGGTAATTGAGCCGGGCGCTGTAGGTTCCGGTGGTGAAAATAGTCGCTCGGGCCGCGTCGGTGGGAATGCGGTCATGCCAGTAGTAGGATTCAAGCGGTACATTGCTGGTGTTGGCCACGGTGAAGTCATAGCGCATCTGGCTCCCGGCCAGGACCTCGGCGTTGCCCCGTTTGGTGATAGTCACGCCCAGGTTGGAGGGCTTGTCGTAGTCGCTCACCTTGATGATCTGGCCCGAATACTCCAATGTTTCGTCAAAGGTCTTGCCGCTGACCTGCCAGTAGGCCGGGGCAGTAACCTCCACAATTTTATAGCGCCCTAACGGCAGAGGCTTGGAGGCGGCTACGCCTCTGGCGTCGGTGGTAATATAATCGACGACCTTGCCTGAGCGGGCCTCGCTGATCTCATAGACCGCGCCCTGGAGGGGAGCACCGGCAGGGGTCCCGGTGACCTCATTGTACTCGGCAGCGTACTTGTAAATCTGGAACTGGCCGGTGATGGGAGTATTTTCCCACTCGATTTCCACCGTTTTCCCCGGCTGGACATAGACAGTCTTATACTCCTTGTCCAGCTCATAGCCGGGTGCGGCCTCCAATTCACGGATGAACAGCTTGCCCTTGCCCTGTACGGTCAAATCGTCGATATAAATGTAGCCGTTGTCGTCCGTGGCATACTCCCCAATGGGATTCTTGTTGGAATCGTAGACCAGGAATTTCACGTTATAAATCCCCAGGCCGGTCACGCTGTCAATCTTGTGCAGGATAATACCGCTGAATGGGGCGTTGGTCACGGCCAGTGTGGTGGTCTCGTTGTCCCGGATGGTGAAGTAGTGGGGGGTGCTGTCAATCTTGAAGCCCTCCGCCGCCTCGACCTCCACGCAGTAGTAGTCGCCCGCGTCCAGGGAGACATGGACCCGGCCACGGTCCCCGGTGGTCACGGTGTCCACCAGAGCGCCGTCCATCTTGCGGATTTCAAAGGTCACACCCTTGATCCGCTGGGTCTTGTCCGCTTCGGACACCTTGATCAGCTCCAAGCCGCCCACAGGAGTGTTGTAAAACTTCAAGGTCTGAGCGTCACCCACCTTGATCTGGATGCTCTTGGGGCTGGTATCGAGCACATAACCGTCCAGGCCCCGGATTTCTTTCGCAATGATGGTCACACCGGGCTCCAGGCCCTCAATTACAATCCGGCCATTCTCATCGGTCACATACTCGCCGTTGGCGCTGCCCAGCACCTGCCCGTTGGACTCAGTGACCAAAAACGTCACGCCCTTCAGCGGAGTGGTGGTTCCGGTGATGTATTTTTCGATAATCAGCCGGGTTTTGGGGTCGTTCTCAAACGTGAGATCATTGCCGCCGTTGGTTCCGCCGCCAGTGCTGGTGTTTCCGCCTGGATTGGCCGTACCGCCAGTGGTTCCGCCGCTGCTCACGGAATTGGAGCCATTTTTCACAATAATGGTCTGGGGTGTGCTGTTGAGAACGTAACCGCTGGGGACTTTGGTTTCCACAACCACGATGGTACTGCCAGGCACGAGGCCGGTGACTGTCACAGCCCCATCCTTGCCGGTGGTGTAGCGGCCCAGCACAGTCCCGTTGCCGTCCTTGACCGTGAATTCGGTTCCCGGTACAGGCTTTCCGGTAACGGAATCTTTTTTCGTAATCGTGAGAGAGCACAGAGGTTCGTTGAGGAAAGTTAAAGTTTGTGTGTCCATGGGGTTGACCGTGACCGTCTGCGTCTGGGTGCTCTGGTCAATCACATAGCCGGGGGCTGGTTTGACCTCTTTGGCAACGATAGTGCCCGTCACGCCGGAAATCCGAATTTCACCTTTGTCATCGGTGGTATAGAGGCCGTTGCTGCTCAAATGGCCGTTGTCGTTATCAACGTACCCACCGTTGGCATACGTCACTTGGAATTGTGCGCCGGGAATAAAATTGCCGGTTACACTGTCTTTCTTTTGAATCACCAGTGTACCAGCCTTGGCGTTCCAAAAGGTGAGCTGCTGCACACGTCCGCCCTCGATTTTGATGTCCTGGGGCGTGCCATCAAGGACATACCCTTCCACGGTCTTGATCTCTCTGGCAATCACCGTAGTTCCGGGCTCAATGCCTTCCAGGACGATTTCTCCCGCCTTGTCGGTGTAATAGCAGCCATCGTCCGGGCCAACGGCGGCCCCGGAGCCGTCCACCACCTTGAAGCACACGCCGCTCAATCGTTGGTATTGAGGTCGGTAACAGCACCATTCGGAAATTCAATCAGGGTAAAGCGCAGAAATGTCCGCTCCGCATCAGTGCGCCAGTCTACGTTGGAGGTAGTGGGTTTCTTACCGCCGGGGCTGCCAGGGTTATAGGCCCCAACGCCTCCGGTGGGGTCGCTGGCGCTTACCTTAGAGGGAACGTGCTTGACCGTCTGCGGGCAGAACCTTGTAAGCGTCACGCTGGGGTCGGCGCTGTAGGCCCGGTCAACGGAAAAGGGCAGGTCATAGCTGAGATTACTCAGACTGTCGTCCGCCGTTTTGTACTCAGTCCAGACGTCATACTTCTGGTAGGTCACCCCGTCCAGGGTGTAGCTGTGCAGTTGGGCGGGGTCGCCTTTGGCCCGGCTGACACTCACCGTCTGGCCGCTCTGCCGGACTACCAGCGTGTCACCGGCGACCATAGCCTCCTGCTGACGCTGGGCCAGCTGTTCGGCCAGAGCGTAGGAACCGAGGACCACATACTCAAATCGGGTCAGGCGGGAGTTGAACAGCCTGCTGCCGTCCAACTCATAGGCAACGCTGGGGAGCACATCAGGCAGGTTGACCAGGACACTGTCCTTGTCCGCCCAACCGGTGCCGTCCAGGCCAGCGCCGGTCCAGCCACCCTCCGTGACATAGCCAATCTTGATCCGGTTGTCGCCCTTGTCCTCCAGAAGGGCAAATGGAGTGGCAGTAGGGATGGCGGCGGCCTGGGTGTCGCCGCTCTCGGTCTTGTAAACGGTGAGGACCTCATCACCGCCGTTCCAGGCGGTGGTGCCGGCCACGTTCAACTCGAAGCTGCCGGTAGGGGCGTAAGGGTTGGAGCTACCGCCTATGTCAGCGGCGAAAGCGGAAACCGGGAGCATACCAGCGGCCATAATGACAACCAGCAGACCAGAAACTGCCCGTTTCCAATGGGCTTTCATACATTTCAGCATTGAAATTTCCTCCTTGTAACGGATTTTTGGTATGAAAAAGGACCGCACAGAATTGTGCAGTCCTTGCGGATGTGATTCTTTACTTGTAATTGGGGCTGTTCATGTGGGGAATGGGTGGTTTTAGGTGCATAGATACTCCTTATTTTCCGGTAGGCCAGCCCATAACGCTGTTCCCGGTGTAGGGGACGCTCTCGGGATACCGGGTCCAGACCTCCAGATGGTAATGCTTACCCTCGCCCCGATAGCAATCTAGGTTCTCTCTTCCATAGGGATTCTCCCGGTCAGGCCACTGGACTGTCTCTCCGACATTTCCGTCGGTATAGTGGAATGCGTTGATTTTGTTGGGAGATTCCAGGGCAATCATCACATGCCAAATTGAGCCGGTCTTGTTGTTAACCAGAAACAAGATATCTCCAGGCCGAATCTGTGATAGGTTGTCCACTCTGCGGCCCGGGTTGGTCTGATTACCAAATATAAGAGAACTTACCATGGAAGCGTAACCGCTGCATCCATAGTACTCGCTGATCCGGTAAACATCCATAATGCGGTTTGCCGCTGTACTGGGCACATCATTCTTGTGGGTTCCCGGAGTATTGTGAGTACCCCAGACAGTGCCAGTAGGCCAATCCTTTTCAATTTGGCGAAGCAACTCCAGCACATTTTCCTCGGTAATGGGCTTGCCATTAGTCAGATAGCCGTCTCCGATACCCTGCGAAGCCGTGTGAGAGTTTCCTGCCATAACATTCAGTGCCCGATAGATCAGGATGGCGATGTTCCCCCGGTTGATGGCTACGCCAGCCGCCGCGCTGTCCGGGAGCAGGCCTAACTCAATAGCTTTGTCACAAGCGGTGGCATAGTTCCACTGGCTGGCCGGGCAGTCCAGATACCGGAGCATGACGGTGCAGGCCGCCGCCGGGGTCACCGGGTCACTTGGGCCAAATTGCTTGTTGCCATAGCCGGCCATCAGCTTTTTCTCGGCACAGTAACCGGCATAGGGCATGGCCCAATCGGGAACATCGGTGAAGGGACAGATGGTGCGGTAATAGGCGGCGTTTCGGCCCATATCCCCGGTATCATCGGAGAGCCGGGTCAGGATTACAGCCAGCTCCGCCCGGGTCAGGCCGGAACCGAGATTCAGATTGCCGTTCTGGTCACCGGTCAGGATACCCTTTTCCTTCAGCCAAACCGCCGCCGTTTCCCGCTCGGACTGAACGGCCAGGGCGGGGACCGCCAGTGACAGTGTCAGTGCGGCGCACAGCAGCAAGGTCAAGATCCGTTTCATATTTTGCACTCCTTTCAGTACCCAAAATCAACTTGTTTCTTCCTTCTGATTTGAGCATAGTACGGAATCCGGACTCTGTCAAAGGATTATTTTAAATCCCTTTGCCGATATTTTGAACCTTGCCGTATTTGTTGAATTTCGGTCGTTTCACCTCCGCTTTTCACGGAGTTTCGCCGCAAAAGGTTATTTGTAAACCTTTTATGAACGAATCTCTACCGCCTGTACCACGACCCGGCTCTCCGGGTGGTCGGCCAGGCAGGTGGTGAGGGTGAGCCGGTTGTCGGAGGTGGCCTGGAGGTAGCTCCAGTCGGTGTTGGAGATGGTTTTCACCAGTGTGACCGCATAGGTCCGGGTGCCGTACATGGTAGTGTAGGTGATGGTGTCCCCCTGCTTCAGATTTTTGATTGCGCCAATGGCGTACTTGGTCCCCCGGTTGTGGCCGCACGCCCCGACGTTGCCGTCCCAGGCGGAGGTAGAGCTGTAATGCCCCAGACCCTTGGACATACTGGTACTCGTTTCCCCCTCCCAGACCTTCATGTTGATCTTGAGGGACGGAATCTTGATGGTGCCGATATGGCCGTCCTTGTAGGCCATGCCCTCCGCGCTGGTGTAGGCGGGTTGCTGGTAGGTGGGAGTAGTGGGGATGGTGGGCGTGGGGGGAACGGCGGAGCCCGGCTTGCCGGCTTCTACCAGCTCGGTAATAGGTCCGCCGCCGGCCACGCCATAGCCGCCCCTGCCCGTTGCCACGGACTGCTGGAGACCAGGAAGTGTGGTACGCTCCATCACGCCGGTCATGGTGGTGCTTTGGAGGCCGTACTCCAACTCGGGAATCTGGTAGTCCACCACGTTTTTGCCGCCGTAGTTGTATTGACTGCCATAAACATCCTCGTAGCTGGTGCTCTTATAGTAGTCCTGGGGAGCGGTGGTCTCAAAGGAGTAGTCCGCCGCGTAGGCGGAGGGGGCCAAGACCAGCATAGCCAGGACGGGCAGGATTGCTTTGCTCAAAGTTTTCCAGGGTTTCATTTCGTCTCCTCCTCTTCAGATTCGTCCTCCGGTTCCTCCCGGAGCTGCCGCAGCGCCCGGCGGGAGCGGAACAGCAGTACAGCCAGAGTGGCGATGGTTCCCGCACCCAGAATCCCCAGAGCATAGGGCAGGACCTTCCCGGGCAGGCCGGCCGTCAGACCGGAGGCCCGGTCAATGATGATACCAGGCGTCTCGGTTTCTGTCCCCAGGTAGGTCACCATATAGGTGACGCTCTCCACATCGTTCCGGGTGACCTCGCCCACATAGTCGGCGGAGGTGATGTACCCAGTGGCGACCTTGTGGTAGCTCTTACCGGAGTAGGTGGCCACGGCCTGATAAGAGGCGGGGGCCAGGGCGTCTCCCACCAGATCAGTGCCAATGATCTGCCAGTCCACGTTGGACAGGTTCAGCGTCACCCCGTCCTTGACGGTGGTAGCCGGGACATAAGACATATCGTTCCGGTCCAGTGGCCCGATGGTCTTGGTGGCGGTGACAGTCTTGGCCTGGCTGGTGTAGCCGGCGGCTTCGGTGCGAATGGCGGTGTGATCCAGGTTCAGAACGCCGGAGTAAGTGCCGTCATCATAGTCCAGTGTGGCTGCAAGCTGGGTCAGGATAGTCCCCAGGTCCTTGGTGCCGGTTTCCAGCGTGACCGTCTCGGTGTGGTACTTCCGGTCCGACACCTGATTCTCTTCCTTCACAATCTCCGCAAAGGTGTAGCGGTAGCCCTCCTGCTCGAAGGGCTCCTCAATGAGCTGCTGGGGATCGGCCCCGGGGGGCAGGGTGTAGGTCTTGATGAGCTGCTGGCTCCCGTTGAGGTTCTGGACGGTGGTATTGGTGGGGACCTCCAGGGCACAGGCGTTGGTCACCAGGGCCGCTGCCAGCAGCAGACAGGCGAATATGCTGCTAAATACGGCCATAGCGTCCCGTTCCGGGGAGCCGTCCTCGGTGGTCAGGCCCATGCGCCGCAGCCGCTCTATGGCGGAGTCCTCGAATGGACTGTGGGGCCGTTGGTAGTTGTTCATATCGTTGTCACCCCCTTCCAGGTATAAAAATAGCCTGACGCCCACAGGCATCAAGCCAAAATTGAAAATTCTCTATTGCAAAACCGGCCCGCAAATTGACCGAAGGGGCTTTCTGTGCTATACTAATGGCAGGAAGCAGTGAAAAGGAGCGTTGCCCCATGCCAAAGCAATATACCATTACCCCGCTCAGCGAACTCCCTCTGAAATCGGATTTTATGTTCGGGCAGGTCATGCGCTCTGATGAGATATGCAGATTGTTTCTGGAGGCGCTGTTGGGCATAGATATCCAGCGAATCGAATTTCTCGACCGCCAAAAAGAAATGAGCGACAGCTATGAATACCACGGCATCCGCCTGGACATATATTTGAAAGATGAAAAGGGCACTGTTTTTAATGTAGAGATCCAAGCAGAGCGGAAGGACGACCTGCCCCGCCGGGTCAGGTTTTACCAGAGCGGCATCGACCGCAATGAGCTGCCCAAGGGGGCGGACTTTGCCAGTCTCTCCGAAAGCTACATCATATTCGTCTGTGACTTCGATTACTTCCACATTGGCAAGGCGGTGGGCGAACGGATAGCTTTCTTGAAGGATACCAACGTCCCCTATGCGGATGGTTCCCATGTGTATTTCCTCAACAGCCGATACACAGAGGCCAACGCCAGCAAACCGATTTTGGAGTTTCTAGACCTAATCCGCACAAACGACTTGGAACAGCCCTATGAGACGCCCCTAGGGCAAATGGCCCGGGAACGGATACAAGAGGTGCGCAGTGACAAGAAGCTGGAGGTGTCGTATATGACGTATGCGCAGAAGATGATGGATGAACGCAGAGTAGGTTATATGGACGGATTGGAAGACGGCCGCGCAGAGGGCATGGAAAAAGGATTCAAAGATACAATTATTGCATTAAAGGACATCCTTGACCCCGCCGTAATTGCAGAGCGTTTCAAGATGTCCCTGGAGCAGGTGATGGACATTCTTAACCAGAAATAGCCTTATGAAATCAGGGCGGCCCCATATAATGAGGCTGCCCTGATTTAGTCTATGAAACCTTAGCCCTTTCTCGCAGAAACTCCAGGAACAGCTTTTCAATTTCCTGGTCACTGCTGAACTTCTCCAAATAGGGGGCAAACTGCTTGCGGTCAAAGGATATTTTCCTGGGCGGGGCCATCATACGTTTTTCCGCCGCATTCCGGGCTTCACGCCAAGCGGCGTACATTTCCTGCCGTCCGGCAGTCGGGGGAGGGCATTTGCAGACAATGTGCTGCATAATGGCTTTGTTCATCGGATAGCCCTCAATAGAACACATCTCAATAAACGCTTGCTGAGACGCAGCGTCGTAGTCCGCAATCAGGTCGGCACAGGCGAGGTTGAGCTGCTTTGGGGTGTTCTCCAGAATATCGGACAGTTCCGGTATCAGCTGGGTCAGCTTAACGGCTTTCCGAATTTCGTACTCGGTGACGCCAAAAAATTCGGCGACCAAGGCCCGGGCCGAATACTTCTGGCGAGAATCGCCAGAAGTTCCGTTCTCCATATCGGAACGGTATCCTTGGCGGTTTTTTGCGTCCAGCAATGCTTTGTATGCCTTTCCTCGCTCTATGGTGGAAAGCCCTTGCCGCTGGATCAGGTTAGTAGAGGTGGCAATCACGATGGCCCTAGCATCATCCGCCTCCACTACCTCCGCAGGAATCGTAGTCCACCCAGCCAGTTTTGCAGCGGCAACTCGATTGTGACCGCTCAGGATCTCATACTTATCTGTACTGATAGGGCGGACGATGATTCTGACAAACAGGCCGTCCTCCTGAATCTGTTCCGAAAAGGCTTCCAGCTTGGCCCTGGGGTAAGGGCGAAAGCCGATATCCGCTGTGAAAAAGGATACCAGCTTGTCCAGCGGGAGGTCGCAGAGCTGGGAGGCTCCAGCTGGTGCCTTTTCACGGAAAATCTGCTGGTAGGCTTCATCGCTGGTTTGTAACTCTGATGCCTGCTGGGTAGCGGCCATGCGCCGTTTCAACATATCGTTCATGTTCGCTTTAGGCAAGCCTCAGCACCTCCTCTGCCAGACTGCGGTAGGACTCAGCGGCAGCATTCTTCGGAGCGTAATCGAAAATGCTCTGCCCGGCGGCGGGACACTCCGCTACCTTGATGGAGTATTCTATGGGCCGCTCAAAAACATGAAACGTCTCGCCGTAGATCTCGCCCACACTTTCCCGGACGCTGCGGCACAGCTGAGGCCGGGACTGGTACATGGTCAGCAGGATGCCAGCGACCTGGAGTCTGGGGTTGAACCGTTCCCGCACTGACCTTACCAACTCCAGCACCTCCGGGATACCCTCGCTGGCCAGAAAGTGAGCCTGGACCGGAACGATACAGAAATCCGACGCTGCCAGCGCATTGACGGTCAGCAATTCATGCTTCAATCCGCAGTCGATGATAATGTAGTCATAGGAGGGACGCAGATGCTCTAACAGTTCAGACATGACACATTCGCTGGCCCGATCAGAATCCCCAACAGCATTGTACTGAGAGAGCTGCATGACCTGAAGCCGGGCAGCAGCATCCGACAGCCGGCGGTTGGCAGGGATGAGGTCGATGCCTGTGTCCGTGTGGATGATAGTCTTCCGCAAGTGAAAATCCAGATCCTCTGGGTAGTCGATGGCAGACAGTAGAAGGTTGGCAAGGGTGCGAGGCTGCTCGGCAGGGGTGTAGCCCAGCGACGCTGTGAGATTGCTTTGAACATCGTTGTCAATCAGGGCAACAGACTTCCCAGCAGCTGCTAATGCAGCTCCCAAATTTAAGGCTGTTGATGTTTTACCACAGCCCCCCTTAAAATTGCTGACGCTGTAAATAATTCCCATTCCGCACATCCCCTCATTTTTTATTTCAAATTTTTAACGCAAAAAATGGACCAAATCAGATAAAGGCTTCTTTTATAAGCACTTTCTGACTTGGTCCTAATATAGCACTATCATCTGAAAAGAAGTACACGTTATTTAGCCCCTGCTCCTTGCAGTATTTCAGCAAAAAATCACGCTGATTCAGGATAGAGCCGCTGTCCCCTTCCTGCTCGTCCTCCTGCGAAAGCCGGGTATAGCAAGCGGTGATTTTGCTATCGTCTACGGGGAGAACGCCGGGAATGAATGTATTACTATATTTATCGAACTGCCACATATTTCTATAGCCTCCTTAAAAGTGACAGCCGAACCCTATGTTTAGATTATACCATAGAATCCGGCTGTTTTCAAGGATTACTTGCACTTTCTAATAACTTTTTCGGCGTCTTTCAGTATCAAACGCCGCATTTTCTCAACCGCCGTTTCCGTGGCCTTCTTTGAATACACGGAGGTCACTTTGTACGTTGTGCCCCCTATTTTCTTCTCCAGCGTTGGCCCGTTTTGCTTGTTGTCTGACATCTGCCTCACCCCCTTTTTTCTTTTCAAAGGTGTGCCCTGCGGGGCACTCGTGGGATTTTATAGGGGCCCCCTCTGCTTCTGCCTGCTTCTTTCTCACCATACCTCTTTCTGTTCCGCTTCCTCCGCCTCCTTTACCCATTCGGGCACAGGTGGAGGCGGTGGGAAAATGTAGTCCAGGGCTGACCCGTGGTCGATTGGGGCACCGTCCTTTTGATATTCGACTACATGATGGATTCGACGCAGAAATGCCCGCCATGTCTCTGGTTCTATTTCCTGTATATTCGGGTATTGCTCTTTCAGGTCGATATTGCTAATGATATATACGGTTTCATAACAGGCTTGTCGATTGGCGTACCTTGCCGGGAGCGCCAGCGGATACCCGTCAAGATAATCCAGCATGTCACCGATTAGTAAGGATGAGCGGTATTCATCCAGGCACAAAACTGGCTCTTGAGCATATCGGTCAAACGGGTGGTTGTAGTCCGTCACTCGGTATACGCTCCCATACCCGTGTTTCTCCATCACGCCTCGGGTTTTCCCTGTTGCCGTTGGCCCGAATATGTATGTTACGCTCAGATTTCGCCATGTATCTCGGTATTCTGCTTCCAATATCTCCTGCCGTATCTTGTCCATCTTCCCGATATACTGTGCCGCTTCTGGATTTCTCGCCATGATTTCCGCATTGCTCGCCCCGTTGTATATCTGTCCATATATATCTGCTATGTCTGTGCGATATCCTGCCCCCGGTTCCTCGGGCATTTCGCCCCATTCCTCAAATGTCCCAGGTACGCTTGTATCCGCTTTTTCTTCTTCCGCCCATTTGCCCGCTTTACGAATATAATCCCGGTTTTGCTCCACTGTTCCATACGCTTGCTCTATGTGTCCCTCCGGAAACATTCGCTTTATTGTGCTAAACCGCAGTCGGCTACAATATAGAAATATATGCGTATGTGGTGTCTGTGTTTCCAGCCCGATTTCATCCGCTAAGCAGTAATATTTTACCGATTTGATTTCTTGTATTTTGGCCTTTATCACTTCATGCGTCAGACCCTTGTTCGCTGGATTGTTCAGCGTGATTTGCCATTTCCGGGATTGGCTGTCTTGGCTCATTTTTTCACCTACTTTTGGTAAAATATAGGGGGGGTAGGGACATGGGACAGCTAAAGGGTAGTACTTCCCTTTAGCTGTCCCGGCTGGGGCCTTACGGCCCCGCCGGGCGCCGGGCTTGCGGCTTGTGGCTTCGCC
>OFFE01001730.1_pt1 | contig 14804 bp, 17 predicted proteins | sample 1521371 | NCBI WGS metagenome assembly OFFE01 (sample SAMEA3504131, study PRJEB24116) | mouse gut metagenome | biome: mouse gut; feature: mouse-associated habitat; material: faeces | place: Denmark | collected 2011 | reverse complement strand
AGAATATCCCTCTGTACTTTTTTATCGTCACGTAGTATAGTAAAGTTAAGAGCCATTGAAAAGATTTTGCAGAGCGGAGGGGATATTTTGTCTGCTGTTATCACAATCACCAACCAAAAGGGCGGCGTGGGGAAAACAACCACCTCCTGCGCCCTGCTGGCCGGCCTGCACCAAATGGGCCGGCGGGTACTGGGCGTGGACCTTGACCCCCAGGGAAGCCTGGGCTTCTGTCTGGGTCTGGATATTGACAACTGTGCCACGGTCTATGACGTTATGAAGGGAACCCGGTCCATCAAAGAGGTCATCGTACCCTCGGAGTGCGGAGACATTCTGCCCAGCAACATCCTGCTGAGCGCCGCAGAGCTGGAATTTAACCGGGCAGGCCGTGAGTTTCTGCTGAAAAACGCCCTGGCAGAGGTACAGGACGATTACGACTATATCATCGTGGACACGCCGCCGGCGCTGAATGTGCTGACGGTGAACGCTTACGTTGTTTCCGATGGGCTGGTCATTCCCATGGCTCCGGAGATATTGAGCCTGCTGGGCGTGGCCCAGATCCGGGAAACCATCGACACTGTCCGCCGGTGCTACAACTCCCGGCTGAAGGTGCTGGGCATTTTGCTCAACAAGTACAATCAGCGTTTCACTCTCAACCGGGAAGTGTTGGATATGGCCGGACAGATCGCCGCCCAGCTGGACACCACGGTCTTTGAGGCGAAAATCCGCACCAGCGTCTCAGTAGCGGAAGCCCCTGCCCACGGAGAGAGCGTTCTCAGCTATGCCCCCGCCTCCAAACCGGCTTCGGATTTCCGGGCCTTGATTGACGAGATCACCAGGGCGCTGCCCATCTGATCTCTTGCCGGATGAAATCAATTGAGAATCATTTAAGGAGAGATGGTACCCATGGCCACCCCGAAAAAGAACACAAAGAGCAGCAAAACTGCTCATGTACTGAATCTGCTGGCTCCTGGAGGAGAGAACGAGACAATCCGCCCGCCCGCTGTTTCTCAGGCAGAGCCTCCCGTATCCCCTGAGAATACCGAAGTCATTGCCCCTGCTGAAGGCGGGCTGGAATCCTCTCCCCGTCCTCTTGCGCCGCCCATTCTGGAGGTGGCCCGCAACAATGATGAGCAGATTTCTCTGCAAATCAAGGATGCGTTGGAAAATGAACTGCTTTCTGAATTGGACGGCGCACTGGAAGCCGAATCCGAGCCGGAGCCGGAGCCCGAACTGGAACTTGAGCCCGAGCCCGAACCGGAGCCCGAACCCGAACCGGAACCCGAACCCGAGCCGGAGCCCGAACCCGAACCCGAACCGGAACCCGAACCCGAGCCGGAGCCCGAACCCGAGCCGGAGCCGGAGCCCGAACCGGAGCCGGAGCCCGAACCCGAACCCAAATCCGCACCGAAGCCTGCCGGTCCAGACCCGGACGAGCTGGTTGTCGTCAACGTAATGGAATCTCTGGTAGCGGAAAAAGCGCCCCGGTATATCAAAATGTTCGGTCTATGCTCCTGTGAACGGTGCGCGGCAGATGTACGGGCACTGACCCTGACAAACCTTCAGCCTTCCTATATTGTACGCCGCCGGACAGAGGCGCACGCCATGCTCACCGTCTATGAAAGCCGTTATAACAGCACCATTTTCGCCCAGCTCACCCGCGCCTGTAAGATTGTCATGGACAGCCCCAGGCATGATCGTGAAAATCTGCTGATGTGACAGGCAGAAAAGGACCGGACCCACTTGGGTCCGGTCCTTTTGTTCTTCGCGGGAGTTTTATTCCGCCGCTTCTTCCCCGCCCATATCGGTCAGCTGACGCCAGATATTGTTGACGTCGTCCAGGCACTGGAAGTAAATTTCCGGCAGACGGTCCATAGGCAGCCCCAGCTCTTCACCGATGCGGTTGATGGTAGCCCAATCCGCCCGCTCATAGGCGAGAATCAGATCGTACAGCAACCCGCAGCGGCCCTCGTGGTTGATCAGCGCGTCTTTTACGTCGATAGAAATGGCGACCTCCGAGAGAATGTCCTCCAGAGGTGCTGCAATCAGAAATTGCAGCGTGGAGAACATACCCATCAAATAAGCGTCGCTCCGGCCCACCGGCATATTTTTGGCATAGCGCATGAGTTCGCTGGCAAAATTGGCCCGTGTAAAAGAGAGCTTGAGCATCTCCTCCTGATTTTCGTCCAGCTCTCCCTTTTCGTCCCGGCAGCCCATGAGGTAAATCCATTGACGCAGCTGACCCAGGCCCAGGATCGTTACCGCCTGGTGGACGCTGGTGGCCCGGTTGCGCAGAGCGAAATAAGCAGAGTTCACAATCCGCAGCAGACTGTAGGTAAGACTGGCATCCATGGAGATGATCTGCTCGATCTCCTCCACCTCGGGCTCGTCCTTGGTGATAGCCACCAGCAGACGGAAGAAGTTGCTCTGCAAGTAATTGGCGGAGTGGACGGCGGTGAACATCTGCTCGGCGGCATAACGGCCGCACATGGCGTCGGCCCCCAAAATGAAGGCTTTCTGATAGAGCTCCTCGGTATCCACGCCGGTGGCCACACACTTTTTCCCCATGTTATGGACCATCTCCGCCAGACGGCGCACTCCTGCGTCCTCGGCGTGGCGCAGGTCCACCATCACATAGTCAAACTGCCGCAGGTTGGAGATAAACCGGGGGGCAAACTGGAAATCCTTCACCGCTACGGAATACCCCTCCTGACGGTAACGCTCCACAAAGCGCATGGCCAGAGGATGAATGATCACGCTCTCCCCCACCACAATGACCAGCTCCTCTGGCGCAAACAGTTTGGGCGTCTGCTTCATGAGCAGGTTTGTGGTGAAGGTCATGAAATTCAGCGCACCTTTCAGCGTGGTGTCACTGGCCTGGGTCAGAAAGTTATAAATGGTTTCCGCCGCCGCAAAATCCTGGCCGTTTTCTCCATTGAACCCGGCGTCCTCGCCGGCATAACGGATTTCGTAGCCCAAGACTCCGCCCTGCAAATCCTTGATAGGCTGGCGGACAATATACTTGGTTTTTGCCATGTTGGCCATAGTGATAATACTCCTTCCCTATTTGGCCTGGGACACTCTCTCCAGCAGATGATCCATCACATCCACCAAATGGCCGATTTCCGGCTTGGTCAGCTGCTCGTCGGCTCCCAGCTGCCGGCCCTTGATGCGCATCTCCTCGCTGATAAGGGAAGAAAAGATAATGAGAGGGATTTCCTGGAAGCGGGGATGGTCCTTCACCAGCTTGGTCAGCCGGTGACCATCCATCTGGGGCATCTCAATATCCGTGATGATCAGCGCCACGTCCCGGGTCAGCTCGCGGCTCTCCGGCAGGGAGGTCAGGGCTTCCCACAGCTCCTGCCCGTTGGGGAACATCTTCAAGTTGACATAGTTGGCTTTCCGCAGAGAGTCCCCGATCATCTTGCTGAGCAGCACCGAGTCCTCCGCCACCCAGATGGGCTTGTCATTCCGGTCCCGGGGACCCAGGCGTTCCACCTCGGACATCTGGATGGTGGTTTCCGGCGCAATCTCCGCCACAATGCGCTCAAAATCCAGAATCGTCACCAGATCGCCGTCACACTGGGCAATACCGGTGGCCACGCCTTCCGCTCCGCCGGAAACCGTCTTATCCGGTTTCTGAATATCTGTCCAGGAGATACGGCTGATGCGGTCCACGGTGTGAACCCGGAAAGCAATGAACATCTTGTTGAAATTGGTGATGATAAAAATATCTTTGGGATTCTTCTCGCTCTCCACGCCCAGGTACTGGGGCAGATCCACCACCGTCAGCACCGAATCCCGGGGCTTGAAGATTCCTTCCACCGAGGGGTGGGCATGGGGCATGGGCTTGACCGGCTCGGAGATCATGATCTCGCGGACCTTGGCTACGTTGATGCCATACAGATTCCCTCCGATGGTGAACTTCATGATCTCAATTTCATTGGTACCGGACTCCAGCAGGATCCGGCTGTTGTGCGTTTCAGCCATTCTCTGACACTCCCATCTCTAAATTATTTCTTAGAAAAATATATCCTGCCGGCCGTAGGACCGGATGCACCCCTGTCCGCTGGCTACATCAAAGAGCAGCGTCCGGGCCACTGTGCCCCCCACATCCTCCGCAATCAGGCGGATGCCCTCCTGCCGGAGAATAGTGTGGACGCTTTCAATGTTTCTCTGTCCAATATTTCCAAGACTGCCGCCGCTGACCTCAAACATCTTGGCTCCGCCGGCAATCTTTACTGTAATACGGCTTTTCAGAGCCCCCTGACCCGTCATCTGCCGCACCGTTTCCCGGATACCGGTGTCGGCATATTTCATCGGGTTTTTCCGCCCCGCCTCCATATTCATGGGGAGCATCACGTGCAGCAGCGCTCCCAGACGAAGAGCGGGGTCCTGAAAGCACAGTCCGATACAGGAGCCAAGAGCATAAGTAATCAGTACGCCGGAGCCCTTGGCCATTTTCATATCCGCAATTCCGACAGTAATTTTATCGTTCATTCCGCAACGCCCAGCTTTGCTAATAAAAAGTTCAGAGAACGCACATCAGGCGAAAGCAGCAGGTGGCAGGGGACATGCTTGCTGTCGCAGACGAAGTTTCCCCCAATGGTCATCAGGTAATCGCTGGTTCCTCCGTACATCGCCATAGGCACAGCCAGAATGGCTCCCTGCATATCCACGGCGAAGCCGGGCACCGTCAGATTGACGGCAACTCCCGACAATCCCGAGAGGGCATTGATAAAAGTAGAGATGAGAATATTGCCCACTTCAATGAGCGCGGACTGGTGCATCTCCTCCAGCTCTCCGTAATCGCTGATCTGTACGTCCAGCATGGCGCCCAGCACCAGATTGATGAATTCCAGCTTTTGTACCGACAGCATCACACCGCTCATCTGGCCGCCCATACCCACCAACACGCCGGCGGTAACGGCCTCCGGCCCGCCAATCCAGTCAATGGCCTCGTTATAGCCCATGATCCGCACTTCCGGCAAAGTGATGCGTACCTCCCTGTTCAGCAGCTGGCCCAGTGCGGTGGCCGCGTTGCCGGTGCCGATGCTGCCAATTTCCCTCAGGGTGTCCAGCTCCAGGGAGTTGAGCTGATCAAAGCTTTTGATGTTCATATTCCGCCCTCCCCTTATCCTCTCAGATTATTGAAGGTCGTCTCAATCTCATCCGTGGCAGTCACCATCTTCAGGCAGTAACTGAAGGCTCTCTGGGATTCAATCACCTTGATGAACTCCTGCGTCAGGTCGGTGTTGCTCATTTCCAGAAGCCCCCGCACCACCTGGCCGGTGCCCAGGTACAACTGTCCGTTAAGATCGGTGGCTACCAACCGGTTGTCGTTGGTGTGCAGCATTCCATAATGGATGGCGTAATCAAAAACGCCAATGTTCAAATCCGCTTCCCGGTTCTCGGGATCAATGACAATAAAGTTTCCCTCCGGGTCCAGCACACAGCGGCCAAAGTTATCGCTCAGACGCCACACGGAGGTGGCCTGTGGGGGAATCAGCTCGCCATTTTCATCGTACTCCGGCTCCGCGTCCTCCGCGGGAGGAATGAGAAACTCGTTCATCTCAAAGGCTCCGTCCCGGGTAAAGGACACCTCCTCCGTGGCCGGATCGAACACGGCGAAAAATCCGTCTCCGTTAATGGCGAAGTCAAAGGTCATCCCTGTCTCCTTGAACCCCCGGCTGCTGGTATCAATGGGGGCGTGGATCATTCTGGCGCCGGTACCCTTGGGCAGCCGCTCGCCGTCAATGCCCTCCACATTGCGGTTCATCAGCTCGCCGAAGGCAACCCGCTCGCAGCGGTAGCCCTGGGTGTTGACGTTGGCAATATTATGGGACTGGACATCCATACGCAGCTGCTGCTGGTAGGCGCCGACGGCGGCGCTGTAAAATGACATATTCATCTGACGCGCACCTTCCTTTCCGTTCTTATGACAGCAAGCTCTTCACCTTACAGGCGGCCGAGCTCGGTGGTATCCTTGGTTATGACCTGATCATAAATCTTGCTCATCTCCGCAGCGCTCTGGATGGCCCGCTGGGCACCCATCATTGCCACCATCTCGTGGACCATGTTGCTGTTGGAGCGCTCCACCATGCCATGGTGGATGACATAACCTGTGCTCTCCTGAAGCTGGCCGCCGGTAAACAGACCGTGGTCATTGCGTACCAGAGCTCCGTTGTCCTGGAAGGCAAAAATCCCCAGCGTGGCCAGCTGGTTGCGGTTTTCCATGGTAAAGATGCCCCCGTCCGCATCCACGTAGATATTGTCCGTGGGCAGCTGAATGGGCTGGCGGTTGGCGTCCAGCACCCGGCCCTGCCCCGGCAGCACCAGATAGCCCTCTTCATCCAGGTTGAAACTTCCCGCCCGGGTATAGCCCACTTCGCCGTTCCACTCAATCGCAAAGAAGCCGTCCCCTTCGATGGCAAAATCCAGCGGCAGCTCCGTCTCTTCCAGAGAGCCCTGTGTGTAGTCCGTATACAGCTCGTCGGGAGCCAGAATATAGCTGATCCGTCCCAGCTCCTCGGTATTGACCTTGTCTTTGTTCCCCACCCGGCTGAGCATCACCTCTTTGAAAGCGGTACTGTCGGTATACCGGTCGGCCTTATAGCCGGCGGTGGAAACGTTGGTCATATTGTTGGAAATCACATCCAGCCGGCGGCCCTGACTGAGCATGGCGGAGGTAAGCTGATAAAATCCCTTGAACATAAGCAGTCTCTCCTCTCAGGGGGATCATTTTTCCCCATTCATGTATTGCTTCATATACAGCTTCAGCTTCTGGATGGCCCGGGAATGAATCTGGGAGATGCGCGGTTCGCTGACCTCCATGACCTGGGCAATTTCCTTCATGCTGAGGTTTTTCCTATAGTACAGGGACACCACCATCTGCTCGTTCTCCCGCAGGGAGGCAATGCCCTCGGTAAGTGTGTCCAGCAGCTCCTGACGCAGCAGAGAGTCCTCCGGGCGGCCCGCGCCGGCGCTGTCCGCCACGTCCACCCCTCCCTGCTCCTGATCGTCAAAAATGGAATCCAGACTGAGCAGGTTGCACAGGGCGGAGTTGGCCAGATCCTCCTGATACTGCTGGCTACTGATGCCCAGCCGGCCGGCTATTTCGCTGTCGGTGGGACAGCGGCCCAGCTCGGAGTAAAGCTCCACGCTGGCCTGATCAATTTCCCGGGCCTTCCGCCGCACACTGCGGGGCACCCAGTCCTGCCGTCTGGCCAGGTCAATGACCGCCCCGCGGATGCGTTTGGAGACAAAGGTTTCAAACTTGATTCCCTTGTCGGGATCAAACTTGTCAATGGCTCCCACCAGAGCCAGAACCCCTTCGTTGATGATATCGTCCACCTGAGCGAAGCTGGAATACACGCCCCGCACCTGCAAAGCAATGGACTTCACCAGCCCGACATACCGCAGAGCCAAAGGCCATTTCAGGTCCGGACAGCCGCTGGAGCGATAGAGCAGGAGCAGATCCTCCTTGCTCATCTCATCCAGCTCTCTCTGGGTATAACCCAGCTCCTCCATGGTCAGAGGGGCGCCCCCGGCGCTCATACTGCCGCCGCCTTTCTCTGCGCTCCGGCATCCCGCAGCATGGTAATATTGCCAAGGGACTGAATCTGCACGTCACTGGTAATCTCATTGAAGGCCAACACGTACAGATTCGGGTAAAACTGAGCCAGCATCCGGGCAAAATAGACCCGGATGACCTGGCTGGTCAGCACAATGGGCGTCTGCCCCAGATCGTTGAACTTCTTGATCAAATCCGCCAGCTGGGTAACAATCTGCTGCATGAGATCGGGACCCATGGCCAGGTAAATTCCCTGCTCGTTCTTGCTCAGGGATGCGATCACCCGCTTCTCCACCTCGGCATCCAGCGTAACCACCCGCAGCTGCCCATGCTCGCAGAAGCGGCGGGTGATGGTGCGGCTGAGCGCGGAGCGGACATTCTCTGTAACCATATCCAAATCCTTGGTGGTAGCCAGAGCGTCCACTGCGGTTTCCAGAATGGTGCCCAGATCCCGGATAGGCACGCCCTCCCGCAGCAGGTTGCGAAGAATACGCTCCAGATGGGCATAGCTGAGGAAATTGGGAATCGCCTCCTCCACCAGCTCGGGAGAGGTTCGCTTGAGATTTTCCACCAGCTGAATCACCTCTGCCCGGCCCAGCAGTTCGTGGGCATGAGAGCGAACAACCTCGCTGAGGTGAGTCTGCATAACCGAGAGCGGGTCAATCACCGTATAGCCGTAAATTTCCGCCATTTCCTTGTTCTCTGGCAGAATCCACCGGGAAGGAATGCCATAAGCAGGCTCCACAGTTTCAATACCGTCGATCTCTCCGGCGGGATTGGCCGGCTCCAAGGCCAGATAATAGTCCACCAGAATCTCGCCCCGGGCCACCTCTTCGCCTTTGATCTTCACCACATACTGGTTGGTTCCCAGCGCAGAGGAGTCATGGAAGCGGATGGAGGGAATGACAAAGCCCATATCCTGAGCGTACTGCCTGCGGAAAATGACGATGCGGCCGATCAGCTTGCCGCCGCTGTTTTCGTCCACCATGGGAATAAGACTGTATCCAAACTCCATTTCGATGGGATCCACCGTCAAAAGCGGATAAATATTGTTGATATCCTTATAGAACTCATTGGCGCTTGGCTGAGGCGCCTCCTCCTGCACTGCGGCGGCAGCCGCCTGAACAGCGGCCTCCTCCACCTGCTGCTTATCGGCTTTGGTGCTGATAAACCAGCCGGAAACGGCCAGCCCGACGCCCACGATCAGCAGCGGCACATGGGGAGTGCCGGGAATGCAGCCCAACAGCGCAATCACCAGTCCGGCGGTAAGAATGGCTTTGGGTTGGCCCAAAAACTGCCGGACCACGTCGTCATTGAGGCTGCCGTCGGATACGGTCCGGGTAACTACCATGGCAGTGGCCGTAGAGATCATCAGAGAAGGAATCTGACTGACCAGACCGTCACCGATGGTGGCGATGGAGTAGGTCTGCACCGCCACGCCCATCTCCATCTTACCGATGGTCACACCCATAATCAGGCCGCCCACGAAGTTAATGGCGGTAACAATCAGGCTCAGGGTGGCGTCTCCCTTGACAAACTTGGTGGCACCGTCCATTGCGCCATAAAAATCCGCTTCCTTCTGGATTTTTGCCCGGCGGTCCTTGGCCCCCTGCTCATCAATCAAGCCGGAACTCAGGTCTGCATCAATAGCCATCTGCTTGCCGGGCATGGCGTCCAGGGTGAAACGGGCCGCCACTTCGGACACACGCTCCGCGCCCTTGGTCACGACGATCAGCTGGACCAGCACGATAATCAGAAAGATAATGACACCCAGTACGATATTTCCCTGGGTAATCATATTACCGAAGGAGAGAATCACGCTGCCGGCGTTGCCGTTGTTACCCAGAATCTGCCGGGTTGTGGAAATGTTCAATCCCAATCGGAACAGCGTGGTAATCAGCAGCAGGGACGGAAAAATAGAGAAATCCAGCGCATCCGACACCGTCATGGTGATAACCAGAATCAGCATGGACAGGGAGATATTCACCACCAGCAGCACATCCAGCAGTGCCAGGGGTAAGGGAACTACAATGAACAGGACGATGACAACCACCGCGAGCGCTATGGCGTTTTGGAGAATTCGCTTCATGGGCAAGGTCCTTTCCAGAAATAAGCTCTAGGCTGCCTTACTTTAACTATATCAACGCCCATAAAGGGCAGACAGTTTCCACTTCATTGCCGGGGTTTTTCCTCCTGGTCCAGCTTGAGCACATAGACCAGTACCTCCGCCACAGGTCCATAGAACTCCATGGGGATCATCCTGTCCAGCGGCGCGTCCGCATACAGTCCGCGGGCCAGGGGAACGTTTTCGATAACGGCGACGCCATTTTCCTCGGCCACAGCCACAATGCGCAGGGCCAATTCATCCAGTCCTTTTGCCACTACCAGCGGCGCGTCGTCAATATCCGGCTTATACCTCAGCGCTACAGCCACGTGGGTAGGGTTACGGATCACCACATCCGCTCCGGGAACCTGCTGCATCATGCGCTGCTGGGCCCGGCGCCGCTGGATCTCCTTGATCTTTCCTTTCACTTGTGGGTCGCCTTCGGTCTGCTTGTATTCTTCCTTCACTTCCTGTTTGGACATCTTCAGCTGCCGCTCGTAGTCCCACCACTGGTAAAGGTAGTCCGCTCCGGCCAGCGCTGTGAAGGCGATGACAACCTGCACAATCAGCGTAAGGATGTCGTCAAACAAAATGGAACAGGCCTGACTGATCTCCATGTCCAGAAATCTGGAGAATCCAATGGCCACTTTTTGGAAATAATTATAAATGAGATACAGCAGAATCGTGATTTTCAGAATTCCCTTCAGGGCCTCAATCACGCTGCGCAAAGAAAAGAGCCGCTTAAATCCCTGTAAAGGGCTAATACGGTTGAACTTTGGCTTCAGAGACTCTCCGCTGACCAGCAATTTGGTCTGCGCAAAGGTGGCCGATACGGCCAGTATTGCGGTGACGGCCAAAAATGGCCCGGCCACCGCCGCTGCGGTCAAAATACACTTGAAAAGCAGGGGGCGCAAAATATCGGGCATGGCGTCCGGCGTAGTCTCCGCAATATAGTTGAAGCAAGTGCGGAACAGACTGTCCGCCTCCTGAGAAATCATGCCGCTCATGAGCTTCAGCATCGCCAGACTGCCCAGGAGGGTGGCTACAGCCACCACATCCTTACTCATCATGACGTTGCCCTTTTTTCGTTCGTCCCGTCGCTTTTTGGGGGTTGCTTTTTCGGTTTTGGAGTCACCGGCCACCGCTCGCTCCCCCCTTTCTCACACCGGACCGTCTGCCGTCAGCTCATCCCATTCCCGTCAGAAGGTGCTGCATCTGCATAAGCATCTCGTTTTCTGCCCGCAGCAGATACTCGCTGAACGGCGTCAGCAAAACCAACAGCAGCAGCAAACCTATGATTACCTTCAGTTCAATATTGATGGCAAAGACGTTGATCTGGGGGATAACCTTCATCAAAATGCCCATGCCTACCTGCCCCAGCAATTCCGCCGCCAGGATGGGCATGCACAGCTTGATGCCCATAATGGTGCAGGTAACAAACAGCTCAATGATGGCCTGATAAACCTCCTGCCCGAAGGCTGCCTGCCCGAAGGGCACGATTCGCCCGGAGGTCATGAAAATCTGCAGCATGGTATGATGCCCATTGCCGGCAAAAAACAGCAGCATCATCAGAATGTTCAGCAGCGAGGCTGTCACCGTGGTGGAGGCATGGCTGCCGGGGTCATAGGTCTTGCCCATGCTCATGCCCATCTGAATATCAATGGTTTCGCCTCCCAGCAGGGGAATATAAAAGAACAGATTCATCACAATCCCCAGCAGATAGCCCATTCCCAGCTCCAGAAGCATCCGCACAGCCAGCTCCAGAATGCTCTCAGGCACCGTGGGAGTATAGGGGGTCATGGGAAACACCGTGACGCTCAGCAGCAGAATAAAGCCGCTTTTGACAATGCCGGGGACACTTTGCCGGCCCAACAGCGGATTAAAGAGGACAAAGCCGCTCATCCGGGCCAAAATCATGAAAAACAGGGTAACTTGCGCCCAATCCACGCCGCCGCCCCCTAACCGCGCATCAGATCGAAGAGGCTGCGGGCGTAATCCAGCAGCGTCTCCATCATCCAGCTTCCACCTACCAGCAGTACAATGATGACCACCGTCAGCTTGAAGATAAAGGACAGTGTCTGCTCATGGATCTGGGTGACAGCCTGAAAAATGGCCAGCAGTACGCCCACTGACATGCTCAGCAGCAGCATGGGCGCACACAGCTTGATGACCACCCAGACGCCCTCACGCAGGACCTCCGCTACCATGGAGGTATCCATCTTCCCACGCCCCCTTTATCTCACGGTCTGGATTAAGGTGGAGAACAGCAGATTCCACCCGTCCAGCAGGATGAACAGCAGGATTTTGAAAGGCGTGGAGATCATGGAGGGCGGCAGCATAATCATACCCATACTCATCAGCGTGGAGGATACGATCACGTCAATGAGCATAAAGGGAATATACACCAGAAATCCAATCCAGAACGCCGCCTTCAATTCCGTGGTCACAAAGGCCGGTGCAATCACCAGCAGCGGCAAATCCACCGCCTGCTCCAATTCCTCCGCTGTGGCGGGGGCTGTTTCGCCGGCCATGCGGCAGTACAGCTCCAGACTGCCAATCTCCGTATTGCGCAGCATGAAGCGCTTGAGAGGCACCTGCGCTCGCTGGAAAAACTCCTCCTGGCCGATCTCCTCGGCCACGTAGGGGTCGTAAGCCTCTGTTCGGATGTCATTTATGGCCGGCGTCATGGTAAAAAGGGTCAGGATCAGCGCCAGCCCCACCAGCACCGTGTTGGGCGGAGTCTGCTGGGTGCCCATGGCGGTACGCAGGAAGGAGAGGGACACCACGTATCTGGTGAAAGATGTCATCATTACCACCAGCGTGGGCAGCAAGGTGACAACCACCAGCAGCAATGATATGTCCAGCGCCTGTACGCTGTCGCCATTGACGTTGATAATCGCGTCAGTGGGCATGTATTCTCCCGCCTCCTCTCATTTCTTCTCTCGGAACTTCCCCATGATTTCCCGGAAATTCAGAGCGTTTCCCCCTGCTGTAGTACCGGAGGGGGGAACAGCCCATAGGGCCCCCTCCTCCTCTGTCAGTTCACACAGCAGGGAGAATCCGGAGGGAGAACTGCCAACTAAAAAATACCGCCCGCCCAGCTGCACCGCCAGCAGGGCCTGATCTCTCCCCACCGGCAGCCGTTCCAGAATCTTCATCTGCCGTCCTGCCGCCGGAATTCCCAGATGCCCGGACAGGCCCGTCCCCGCCCAGCGGGTAAACAGCCAGCAGGCCCCCAGAACCAGCAGCAGAACCAGCAGAATGCCCAGCAGGGAGAGCAAGTCCCAAGGCATCAGGGCTCGCCTACGATGGAGGTAACGGTCTTGAGTACGCGCTCAATCTTGAAGGGCTTGACGATGAAGTCCTTGGCGCCGGAACGGATGGCGTCGATGACCATTGTCTCCTGTCCCATGGCGGAGCACATAACCACATTGGCATTGCCGTCGGCGGCGCGGATGGCCTTCAGAGCCTCCAGACCATCCATGTTGGGCATGGTGATGTCCATCAGAACCAGATCCGGCTTGAGAGCGTTGAACTTCTCCACAGCGTCCGCACCGTCCACAGCCTCGTGAAGATCCGTGTAACCCGCCTTGCTCAGGCCGTCCTTGACTACCTTGCGCATGAACGCAGCGTCGTCAACCAAAAGAATCTTAGCCATACTATACACCTTTTCCTTTACATTATTAGTTAGTATTGATCGTAGGATTTATGTCATACTGCCAAATTTCATCAGAATTTTGTCAGTTCATTAATATCAGGCTTTTGCAGAATCTCGGTGATGCGGATGCCAAAATTGTCGTCGATGACCACCACGTCGCCCCGGGCGATGCACTGGCCGTTGACCAGCAGGTCCACCGGCTCTCCGGCCAGTTTATCCAGCACAACCAGCGACCCCTTGGAGAAGGCAATGATGTCCTGAATCTTCCGTCTGGTACGGCCGATCTCCACCGCGACCTCCAGAGATACCCCCATAATCAGATCCAGATTCTCTTTCTGCTCCTGACTGAGACGGGCGTCGGCGCTGAGGGGCTCCATCTTGGGCTTCTGGGTGCTGATGACCTTGGGCTCCGGCGGCTGGGCAGGCTGCTGGGGCTGCGGCGGATACATATAGTAGGGCGGATAAGGGGGATAGGGATACCCGCCTTGTCCGGCAGGCGCCTGGGGGGGATAGGCTGGATAGGGCGGCGGATATCCGCCCGGCTGCTGTCCGTTCCCCTGGGCTGGCGCAGGCGCGGGCGCTGCCGGAGCGGGAGCCGCAGCTTCCATCCCTCCGGCCATCATCCTCTCAATTTCCTCCTGGGTCATGGTGCCGCCGGAGGAGGAGGCAGGTTCCGGTGCGCTCCCCACGCCGCCGGCCATCATCCTCTCAATCTCCTCCTGGGTCATAGTGCCGCCGGAGGAGGCCGCGGGTTCCGGTGCGGGAGCGGGAGCAGGCGCCGGAGCGGATGCTCCGCCCATTTCTCCGTCAACATCCAGCCCCATGCCGGAAACCAGCTCCCGGGCCAGATCCACGCTCATGACGTTCATGAACTCGCTTTCCACGACGCCCTCAATGCTCAGCCGGAAACTGACCACCACGATGGGCCCCGTCTGAACCGGGAAGTGCTCTTCCCGCACCTTATCCAAATCCTCTAATTCAAAGGATTCAGGGGTGGAGATGTTCACCATCCGTCCCAGCAGATCGCTGAGGGCCGTAGAGGCCGCGCCCATCATCTGGTTCATGACCTCGCAGACCACGCTGATGCTCAGCTCGTCCAGCTGGAATTCCTCATCGGGGGTCTCCGTACCCAGCAGGATGTCCACAATGGCCTTTACGTCGCTGCGCTTGAGCATCATAATGTTGCTGCCTTCCAGGCCGCAGACATATTTGATCTCCACGCCGATGGCCGGCTCGATCCGGCCAAGAGAAAAATCCTCCGCGTTGATCACCTGAACCGTGGGGGTTGTAATGTCCACGCGGTGGTCCAGCATATTGGAAACTGCCGTAGCGGAGGAGCCGAGGCTGATATTCATGGCCTCCCCGATGGCATCGACCACCATTGGACTAAATTTTATTTCTCCCATCAGGATTACGCTCCTTTACGCCTTAATATATGTCTCACCGATTTTCACGGCCATTTGCTTGTTATA